>OBAM01000600.1_pt1 | contig 30000 bp, 28 predicted proteins | sample 1517751 | NCBI WGS metagenome assembly OBAM01 (sample SAMN04571703, study PRJEB22368) | human gut metagenome | biome: human gut; material: stool | host: Homo sapiens | place: Luxembourg | collected 2012-10-18
ACACCCCATTTCCTAAACAGTATACCATACTGTCTAACAAATGGGGTGCAGTTCAAGATGGGTCAGCGGCCTTTTCCGTCTGCAGCGGGGGTGGAGTCGTCCGCTTCCGGATCGTCGAGGGAGCACAATTAACACTTGCAAAACAGGTGCATCGCTCGTATAATAGAATGTGGTAAAATAATAAAAAAGAGAAATGGAAAGGAGGGGCCACAGGATGCAGTGGATCGATGCGATCGGCTACGAAGAAGTGATGACCTTTCTGCGCAGTACACCGGCGAACCTCTTTTTCAAGGATACGGAATGCCGTTATCTTTTTATTTCGGACGTTAGGACTTTCTTCCCCTACGGAGAAGGGCAGGAAGAGGATGTGCTGGGCAAGACAGATCTGGAGATCTGGAGCAGCGAGGAACAGGCCCGCTTTTATTATGAGCAGGACCAGAAGGTGCTTGCCACCGGCAAGGGAACCGGCTATATCACCGAGGTGCCCCGGAAGGATGGGACGGCATACTATCAGATCAAAAAGAACCCCGTTGTGTTGGAGGGAAAGATCATCGGCATCGTGGGGCTTATTGGTGATATCACGGAGCGGGTGCGGCTGGAAAAACAGGCCGAGAACTGGGCCGTCCACGATGACCTGACCGGTCTGTATAACCGCAACTACCTGAAGGTAAAGGGCGCAGAGCAGCTGAAGGAAGCCGTCATGCCCATCACGATCATTATGGGCGATTGTAACTACCTGAAGCGTGTGAATGATGCCTACGGCCACGAGTACGGCGACCTGCTGCTCAAGCGGGTGGGCCGGGTGATCCGGGAAAACCTGCCGCCGGAGAGCGTGGCCCTGCGGATGGGCGGCGATGAATTCCTCATTGCCTGCAGCCACTTCTCTGCAGAAGAGGCCGAACAGCTGATCGAGAGGCTGCACGGGGAGCTGGCCCGCCAGAGCGACGACCGCCTCAAGCTGAATGTTGCCTTTGGATACCACACCGTGACAGAAGGCCCCTTTGATTATACCGCAGTCTACCATGCTGCCGACCGGGATATGTACCGGAACAAGCGCAAAAACCGCTGATAATACGGACGAAAAAACAGCCTCAGCCCGATCTCCAAGGGCTGAGGCTGTTTTGATGATCTGTTACATCAGGGCGGTGAGCACCAGCGCGCAGAGAGGGAAAACGCCATCTGCGGTGGCTTACAGGATCACATTTTTGATGAGCAGGGAAACGCTGCCGTCCGGATCGTGGAGGAACTCCAGCTCGGAATCGGAGTTCAGCAGCTCGGTGGGGATCTTGACCTCGATGCCGTTGGCGGTGCGGATGCTCCGGCTCTCCATCCGGCGGATGCGGGCAGGGGTCACGGTGACAGGAGCAGCGGCCTCTTCCAGCACCTCGCTCTTCTCCACATAGTCATCAAAGGGCACAGCGGCCAGCGGGTATTCCTCGGCCAGCTGCTGGCGCACCTGTTCCACCGATACCTGATTGTCGTTGTCGGCAGCCTGGTTGGCAATGAGCATGGCCACCTGCGCGTCGGCATGGGGCTCGTCCTCATAGGCATCCTTCACAGCCTGTGCGGCGGCCTCCTGAATGGCCTGCAGCTTCTTTTTCTCGGGCTCGGCCTGGGTATACTGGAACACAACAGAGGAGAGGTAGAACTCCTTGTGGCCGTCGATGTCGTATTTCTTTTCCAGCAGGCGCATGGAGTAGTCTGTCAGGTTGACGAGCGCACCCTCCTCCACCTTGCCGCTCTGGGTGGGCAGGCAGGCCCGCTGCTGGATGATGGAGTTGACCGGGGCACCTTCCACGGTCTCGGTGTAGTGGGTGTAGCCGTTTTTATAGTTCAGCTTGAGGATGCCCAGCCAGGGCGCGCCGTCCCGGGTGAAATCCACCACGGCCAGGTCCGCCCCGGGGATGGTGGTGTGGGCGTGCATGTAATCGAACAGCACCCCCGCAATGCGGCAGGACAGATCAATGAAATCCTGATTGTGCTCCAGCTCGTTCCGGAAAGCCGAATCCGGCAGGGGGCGGCACTGGCGGATCTCATCGCTGGCCAGCAGCTTTTCGATATGATTCTGTAAGTAGGCGGTCTTTTCGGCAGTCAGCTCCATGCCGCCGCCGCTGAGCACCGGCGCGTCCAGCGTGGTGTCCAGCACATGCAAAATTGCCTGATGGATGATGATCTCCATGGGTCAAAACCTCATTTCCCGGGTGATTGTGATGTTCCTGCCCAGTATAGCACATCCGGAACAAAAAGGCGAGAGGGAGCGCAAAGGCTTGTCAACCGCCGCCTGAGATGCTACAATGGGGCTGACCAAACATCCGGACAAGCCGAAAGGGGAGTGTGTTATGGAATTTCGGGACAAGCCGATGCAGAACCTCATCCGCATCAAGGAAAAGGAGATCTGCAAAAATGTGCAGGAGCTGCTGCTGGACGGTGAGCAGATCGTGGGGGCTTACAAGACCGTGCGCGATCAGGCCGTGTTCACCACCCACCGCATTTTTATGGTGGATATGCAGGGGATGACCGGCACCCGGCAGGAGATCTTTGTGCTGCCCTACCGCAAGATCCTGCATTACGGCATCAAGACGGCAGGCTTCGGTGACCCGTTGCAGACCTCGGAGCTGACGGTCTGCTTTGCGGATGAGCACGAGGCAAAGTTCGGCTTCATCGGGCAGGATGAGCTGCTGGCGGTGGCACGGGCCATCAGCCGGTGCATCCTGTAACAGAAAAAGAGAAAACGTAAAACGCCCGTTCCGGCTTCTGACCCCGGAGCGGGCGTTTTACGTTGCTGTAATATGCGAAAAAAGGAGAATGTCGAAGGGTCAGCAGGCGGCGCGCTCTCTGCGGCCGGCCTCAAGCATGTAGTGCAGGAAGCCGGTGACATCAGCGGGGTCGGTGACAGAGATGTCAAAGCCCTTGGAGGGAGCGTCCATCATCTGGAACAGCTCGGTGGCGGCGTTGTCCTTTTTCAGGTCACAGGTCTCGCCATTGGCCAGGTGCAGGAGCACACTGCCGCGGCTGGCGGCTACCTGCTGCATGAAACGGTCTTTATCAAGATACTGGATGCGAAGCATAAAAATACCTCCCACAAAGAAATGTTTTATTCTGGAAGAGTCCCCCGGGCCAGGCTGCCCGTGGGGAACGCTTCTCGGGAACCGGATCAAGCCGCGCCGGGGGTTGTTTTCCGCCCCCTGCGGTGTTATACTGTGCTTGCTGGTTCTGATGAAATAATACCACGAAACCGGCACGATAGATAGAACAAAAACACCCGGTTTGTACAACAAAATCGGCATTGACAAAAAATATTCAAAGTATTGCGGAAAGGAATTGTTCAATATGGCGTTTCAGACAAGCTGTGTCTCTGCTGCCAATATCGTTACCGGGCTGACCTTCCAGCAGGATGTTGTGGCCGATGCCGAGGGGCGGGAAATGGTCCAGCATGGCAGCGCCCTGTTCCCCATTGCCTGCTACGCGGAGAACCTGAAAAGCTATTCGGTGGCCTGGCACTGGCACGAGGAGTTTGAGTACATACTGGCCATGAAAGGCCCCCTGACGGTGGATGTGAACAAGACCCGGGTGACCCTGCAGACGAATCAGGGCGTGTTCCTGAACTCCGGCATCCTCCACGCGGTGGAGCAGGCGGAAAAAGGGGAGGCCCTGCTTCACTCGGGTGTGTTCCATCCCCGGCTGGTGGGCGGAATGGACACCATCTTCTGGCAGAAGCTCATCCGACCCATGCTCCAGCCGGATGCCCCGGCGTTTTTTCTGCTGGATGGGGCTGTGCCCTGGCAGGCGCAGGTGCTTGCCTGCCTGCGGGAAGCCTGGCAGGCGGTTGCCGTGGAGCCCTTTGACTACGAGAACCGGGTGCGGTATTATCTCTCTGCGGCACTGCGGCTGTTGAGCACCCAGTGCGTGGGCGGCAAGACCAAGGTCTCCCAGCAGGAGCAGATCGCCGCCGAGCGGATGAAGCAGATGCTCCGCTTTGTGGAGGAGCACTATGCCGAGGAGCTGACCGTGGAACGCATTGCAGCCAGCGTGGCCCTGAGCGAGAGCGCCTGCCTGCGCAGCTTCCGGCAGATGCTGGGCATCACGCCCATCCAGTATGTCAAGCAGTTCCGGGTGGAAAAGGCCGCCGAGCTGCTCCGTTCCACCCGGCTCAAGACGGGCGAGATCGGGATGGAGTGCGGCTTTGCAGATGGCAGCTACTTCATCAAGACCTTCCGGGAGATCAAGCACTGCACACCCAAGGAATACCGCGCAAAATTCTGCTGAAATGTCTGAGATAGAAACGGGAGAAAATAATCCCCATGCAGCACAGTCTGACCCAAGGACCCATTACAAAGAATATCCTGCTGTTTGCCCTGCCGCTGGGGGTTACCGGCATCTGGCTCAGTGTGCCCATCGGCTGGGCACTGGCAGATGCCATCGGCATTGGGTATCATTTGAAGAAGAGTGCTTGCAAAAATGACGAAGCTATGGTAAGATAAAGAAAAGAACACCATGGAAAGAGAGCGTGCACGATATTGGAAAACCGACTGGTGAGTTTTACGATGGGTGGAATGGCCTTTGAGTATGACGAACAAAAGAACCAGATCAATATCCGCAAGCATGGTCTTTCCTTTAAAAGTGCGGCTCGTGTGTTCTTTGACTATGACCGCATTGAGTTTTATGATGACACACACAGCGATGAGGAGCCGCGTTATGATACGATCGGTGATACTTCCGCAGGTAAAGTTTACTGTACGGAGGGAAATACACTGATCGGCAAGGTAAACGAGATCCTGTTTGTGGTGTATACAGAGCGCATCCGTGTAGAAGAAAACGGAGAAAAAACGGATGTGACACGGCTGATCTCAGCAAGACTGGCAACGAATTTTGAGAGGGGGCTCTATTATGGTAAATGTGAATAAATTGTCCGCAGAGATGCAGAAAGAGCTGGCTTTCACAAAAGAAGAGCTGGCAGAGCTGGAACAGGCTAAGAAAATGCCCATTACTTTTGATGAGGATTGCCCGGAAACGACTCCGGAACGTGCATTGAAGTTCCGGCGTGTCAACCCGCCCCGGAGCGTAAACGCCCATGGCGCATAACTCAAATAAGGAAATATCCCCCGCTGCAAAGCGTGTTTTGGCACGTCTGCAGCGGGGGATATGTCTTTCTGTTGGAGCTTGAGATGATCCGGATGGGGCTTATTCCCCCACGGCGGGGACGTTCTGCATCGTCCAGAGGAGCTTCTGGACATCCACGCTGCCCATGTGGGTGGGCTCCTCACCCAGACGGAGAAAATCGGTCTGCTGGGCGGTAACAGTCTGCCACTGGGGCAGGTCTGCGCCGTTGGGGTCACCTGTCCTGGCAAAGTTGGTCAGGTAATCCACCATCTGAGCGCTGAGGGCGGTGTCCTTCTCAGTGAAGGGCCGCCAGCAGTGAGCCAGCGTGCCGAACCAGTACCACAGGTCGCTGGAATGCCAGGCACCACGGTCATCACCGGGGAGCTGGCGGTCGAAGAACCAGCCGTAGCTGTCGGCGTTCCGGGCGCACCAGTCCTGAGCCATCTGGTAGAGGTAGGGCGGAACGATATCCTCACTGGTGAAGCCAATGAGGTAAGGAATATGGTGCTGTTCGTTGGCAGCCAGCGTCTCGGGGCCGGTCTTGACCTGGAAACGGCCATCCACCACAGGCTCGCAGCCCAGACCCTTGAACTGGGGCTGGGTGCGGACGGCATCCCAGGCTGCAAACAGTCTGGCGGGGGCGAGGGCACGGAACTCGGCCAGCGTGCTGCACCCGGCGGTCTCCATGACCTGCTTCCAGAACGGGTAGTGGGCCTCGGCGGGCTTGGCCGTCAGCATCTGGCTCACGCCGCCGCCGCTGCTCATCACAGCCTTGGAGAACAGCCCCCTGGTGATGGGGGAGAGGACGAGCTGCTGGACGCTCATGGCACCGGCGCTCTGGCCCATGATGGTGATGTTGTTGGGATCGCCGCCAAAGGCAGCGATGTTGGCACGCACCCACTGCAGGGCCGCCAGCTGATCCAGAAAGGCATAGTTGCCGGTGGATCCGGCCTCATCAGCCAGCTCGGGCAGGCAGACAAAGCCCATGGGGCCGAGCCGGTAGTTGATGGTCACGGCCACGCAGCCTTTGGTGGGCCAGACGGGGCCATCGAAGTGCTTCTCGTGGCCGCAGCCGCCGGTAAAGCCGCCGCCGTGAATGTAGAAGATGACCGGCAACCTGTCCCCGGGAGCTGCGCCAGCAGGGGCCCAGAGGTTCAGGAACAGGCAGTCCTCGCTGTAAGTATACGTTTCGCCCTTGCGGAACTCGTTGTAGTAGAAGGCTTTTCCGGGTGCGGCGGCTTCATCATAGAAGGCGCGGGGCTGGTAGCAGCAGGCACCGTATTGGGTGGCATCATAGACACCGTCCCAGTGGGTGACGGGGACAGGAAACTCCCACCGCCCGGCGGTGGCGTAACGGATGCCCTTGTAGGCGGCAATGCCCGGCCACTGGCAAGCCGTGCCGGAGATCACGCCGCAGGGCGTGGTGCGCTCAAAGCTCATGGGGGAAACCTCCTTGTCTTACTCCGCCGCTTTCAGGCCCCGGATGTCCTCGCCCGCAAACAGGCAGGGAACAAAGGAGGAAAGACGGCTGGAGATCTTTTCGGTGTATCGCTTTTCCAGCAGAGAGCCATCCGCAATGTTGGTGGTGACGATGGTGGGCAGACCGGCTCCCAGGCGGTTGTTCAGCAGGCTGTAAAAAGTGGTGATGAAGTAGGGGGTGACGAACTCGGTGCCCAGATCGTCCAGGATCAGCAGGTCGGCAGCAGAGGCAGTGCGCAGCAGGGTCTCGGCATCCTCGGAGGAGTCGAAGCGGGCGTTTTCCAGCTTGCCGAAGAAGTCTGGGCTGGAAACGTAGATCACGTCAAAATCCTTTTGCAGCACGATGCCCGCAATGGCAAGGGCAGCATGGGTCTTGCCCAGCCCCGCGTTGCCGAAAAGCATCAGGCTCTCGCTGTTGTGGTCGAATTCCTCAGCGTAGCTGCGCAGATCCTCCAGCAGGCTGCCCATGTAGGTGCGGACAGGCTCACCCAGCTTCTCGTCCATGGTGTTGGGGTAGTACCGCAGCTCCATAGTGTCAAAACTGGAAATGGACAGGCTGGACAGCGCCTCGATCTCCTCCCGTCGCAGACCCTGCATCAGCTTATGAACGCAGGTGCAGGTGCGGCCCTGCACGCTGCCGGTATCCTGGCACAGCTTGCAGGTGAATTTGGGCTCCAGCGCATCCGCAGGGCGGCCGCTGGCGGCCAGCAGGGCGGTGAGCTCCTGCCGGGCTTTGCTCAGTGCGGCGGCGGCTTCGGTGCGGTCTTTTCCGGCAGCGCCTGCCAGCGCGCAGCGGATGCCCCGCACCCGCACCTCGTCCTCAGCGTGGCGCAGGGCCGGGATGGCGGCCTCCGCCTCCAGCCGGGCATCCTCGGCATTGGCGCGGGCGGTCTGCCGCCGCAGAGCCACCGTGCGCAGGGCGGCTTGATACAGTTCCTGTTTGGTACGCATAAAAGCTCCTTATTCTGCAGGCGTGTCCGTTTTTTTGCGGAGCGGACGGCGGCGGGCAGCGTTCTTGAGAAAATCGTTTCCGCTGGGTTCGGCGCGGTCCACCCGGAGGTTCCGGCTGGCACCCATCCCGGCCACCGGGCCACGCACATCGTGGACGGTGCGCAGGCCCTTGGCATTCCAGGTCTTGAGGATGCTGTTCCAGTACCAGAGATCCCGCTTGGGTCCGGCCTGTATGGCGGCCTCCTGCACCATGGCATCATCGTAGCCGTAGACCTCGTACCAGCGGGCAATGGCCTTGCGCCCGCCAAGGGTCAGCTCGGTGTCGGCAATGCCCAGCAGGCCGCTGACGTACTGCTCCCGCTGGGCGCGCAGGGCCAGCAGCTGGAGGTGTGCGTCGGCCTGTTCGCCGGTCTCCACACCCTCGGCCCGCCAGACCTTCAATTCGTGGCTGACGGCACCCATCGTCCGCTTGCCCCGGCTGGCCACATAGGCCACGCAGAGCATAACAGTCTCGGGTGCAAAGGCCTCCTGCACATAGAAGTTTACCAGCTTTTCCATTTCGGGGTGGGTCAGCGGGCGGGCAAAGCTGGTCTGGGCGCAGTCGATGAGGGAGGAGATCATGGGGTCGGTTCGGCTGGCCGCTGCGATCTCGCTCCAGGTCATAGGGGCAGGAGCTGTGGGCTCCTCGCCCGGGGCGGCGTTCTCCTCGTACCGTTCCAGCAGACCTGCACCGGCCCAGAAGGACAGGGCACTCTCGGCGGTCATCTTACTGCGGAGCTTTAAGTCGGCGCAGAGCTTTTCCGGGTCAGTGATGCCGGTGGCCAGCACATACAGAGCCACCCGGACGTTATATTCCTCCGCAATGCCCAGCTTGGAAAAGACCAGCTGCGGCACCGGGATGGTGTCACCCTTGAATTCTTTCAGTCGGTAGATCATGGTGCACCTCAGTGTTGTGTTTCGGCATCCGGTTCCGGTGCGGGCGGTGTCCAGGGCTCACAGTCCAGGATGGACGGGTGGGCACTCCAGCGTTCCGGTTCGGCGTTGTAGGCATCGTTCAGATATTGGGCGACTGCGGTGCGGCCCTCTTCGGTCATCGGGAAGATCTCCCGCCGCCGCAGGGCCGGGTCGGTCTTGTCCAGCGTCCACGGCTCGGGCCAGAGATCCACCGTGAGGATGGCCTCTTCTTTTTTGGCCTCCTCGCCGCCGTCCGGGTCGGGGACGGAGCGCTTGCCCGGGGTGATGAGGTAGCGCATTCCGTCCTCGTTGCCGCTGAATGAGTTTTTGTTCTGCAGATAGTGCAGCATGGGCACAAAGATCATGTAGAATTCCTTCCATTGTGATAATCTATCTTTCATTATAAAGCAACTGGCGCAAAAAGCAAGTTTTTTCCGCCTGCCGCGTTCCGACAGAAAAAACTGTTGACAAAACCGCCGCACTTTGCTACACTAATGGAGCAGTCCTGCAGGGTTAGCTCATCCGGTAGAGCGACTGCTTCCCAAGCAGTAGGCGGCGGGTTCGAGTCCCGTATCCTGCTCCAGAAAATAGCGCTCCAACGTGTAGTAAAGAACATGTTGGAGCGCTTTGCATTTTGATGCACTTTTGGGCGGGCGGCTTGTGTTTTGCCGGAAAATATGGTTCAATAGAGGAAAACAGACGGGAACGCACAGCGACCAAGACAAAACGAGGTGGACACAATGAATCTGAAAGAAGCATTCCGCTATCAGAACAAGCTGCAGGCCCTTTTGGACGAGGCCCAGGGTATTCTGGACTGCGATTCCAACGTGACGAATGTGGCCAATACCTATCTGCGCCACAAGGTCATGGCAGAGGCTGAGGACGAGACGATCCTGGATCTGCCCCAGACTGAATATGCCCAGCAGATCACCGATATTGCCCGGTTCATGCTCTATCTGCTGGAGGAGAAGGGCCGCCTGTTCGCTGCCATCCGCAAGGCAAAGGATGCGCTGGACATGGATATGGACAGCGAGGTCAGTCTGAACGCTGCGCGGCAGAGCGTGGCGCGCACCTTCAAACGAATGAACGACCTGCGCAGCTCCGAGCAGCTGCTTTCCGGCGGTGGTACCGGCTATCGTTTCAATGCGGAGGGCAACCAGATCGCCTACCGCTGTGATGTGAAGCGGGTGACCACCATCAACTATGACCGCAAGGTCATCCATGCTGCTCTGGGCAAGCTGAACCGGCAGGCGGACGAGACCTCCAACCGGATCGACCTGTGCCTTGTGACCTCCCGGGTGGACTATGCAGTCCCCTTTGATGTGAACGCCAGCTTTGCCGAAGCGTTTGAGACCTATCTGGAAAGCACCAATGCCTGAATAAACGCTCCACCGGCTATTTTGGGTGCGGCAAGCGCCTGGGACGCGGCTGCCGGTTCAGGTGCAGATGAACGATAACGCTGCACAGTTCCGCAAGGAAGTTTCGGTCCGGTTCACCTTACGAGCCAGCATAATTGAAAAAATCTTGCGTTCGGCTTTTCCGCCACCGCCAGACGTTTCTTCGCCGAAACCGTCCCTTGCCCTTTCCCGCATTCCTGCTACCGTGCTTACGTCTCCATGGGCAGGCAGGCAAGCCACCCTTTCTGAATTTGCCCCGCAGACTGCTGCGGGAGCATTTTTCCGCCTGCGGGGCGGGTGCACTGCATCCCCCATTTTGCAGGCAGAGCAAATGGCAGAAGCTGCCCTGGATGCTTGCCGTATCCAAAATGGCCGGTGCAAAACCGGAGGGATAAGTGATGAAGTGCTGCAGCCCTGGCGGTTTTTTTACCGCCGGGGCTGCAATTCTTGGAGGGAGTCGTTCGTATTCCAGACAAAGCAACTGAATTTAGACAAAGACGAGGTATGATCATGTCAACCAAACCGATTCGTCCCACTGCCACAAATTGCATTGACCTGAGTGCAGCAGCACTTCATATCATTGCCATGGCGCTGATGCTGATGGATCACCTGTGGGCGACCCTTCTGCCGGCGCAGGAATGGCTGACCTGCGCCGGGCGGCTGGCGTTCCCTATCTTTGCATTTATGACAGTGGAAGGCTACTTTCATACCCGGAATCTGAAGCGTTATGCCCTGCGGCTACTGTTGTTTGCACTGCTTTCGGAAGTGCCCTTTGATCTGATGTATGGCGGGACATGGTTCTACCCGGTGCACCAGAACGTGATCTGGACGCTGCTATTGGGGCTTCTGGGGGTGCATCTGATGGAAACGGTGCGCAAAAAGCAAAAGCTCTGGGTCTCGCTGCCGGTGTGCGCCGCAGTGGCAGCAGCAGGGGCGCTGCTGGGAACGCTGGGCATGACAGATTACTACGGTGCCGGTGTGCTGACCGTGTTCGCTTTTTACATTTTCCGGGGCCGGAAATGGTGGTGCCTGCTGGGACAGGTGCTGACCCTGTACTGGATCAACGTGGTGCTTCTGGGCGGGCTGATGTATCCCATCCGGCTCTTCGGCATGGAATTTGAGCTTTGCCAGCAGGGCTTGGCGCTGCTGGCGCTGGTGCCCATCTGGCTGTATCGCGGGCGGCAGGGCTGCCACAGCAAGCCGTTCCAGTATGCCTGCTACGCTTTTTACCCGGTACACATGCTTCTGCTGGCGCTGGCGCTGAATTTCGCAAACCGATAAGAGCAGAATGGTATCCCGGGTGGAATTTATTCCTCACCTTCCTGAGCCTGCTCTGTGGGATTGATCGTCTTGACCCGCAAGGTAAAATACAGAAGATGGCAGACCCACACCACGAGAATGCAGATCCTGCCGATGGGAGCATTTTTCATAAAAAGAAAACCGATCGCCATGACAGCGGTGACCATTGCAATGATCTTGCATTTTGTTCCTGCTGTCATGGCTTTTCTCTGAACAAAGCTGTCAAGATGCATTTTGTGTGCGCTTTTCTGCGGAACGAAAGCGTGGTATACTGAATGGAACACCCGCAGGAGGTAAAATGCCCCATGAAAAAAGATAGATCGTTCCGCCCGGACCGGGTCCTCTCCTATTTCAGGGTGGAGTGGTTCCCGCTGCTCCTTGTGACCCTTTCGGGCCTTGTCTATAACATCGGTCTGCTGGCCGCGCCGTGGTTCGAGGGCCGGTTGGCCCAGTGCCTGGCGGATATCCTGGGCGGCAGTGAGAACGCAGCCCAAATGGCGCTGCTGGTGCTGGCCTACATTGCGGTCACACTGCTGGTGCAGGCGGCGCGCTTCATCAAACGTTTTTATGTGCGCCGCTTCGCCAACAACATCAACCGCCGGATGAAGGGCATCCTGTACGCCAATCTGGTGCGGCAGAGCCGGGCTGCGCTGGAAAAAGAGGGGGCCGGTGAGCTGATGACCAAGGCCATCGCCGATGTGGACGACTGCGTGGAGGGAATGCGCAAGTTCACCACGGAGGTGTTCGACACCGGTGTGGCGCTGGCGGGCTATGCGGTCATGCTGCTGGTATACGACTGGCGGCTGGCGATCCTGGGCCTGCTTTTTACTCCCGTGTCCTACGTCTGCGCGGCAGGGATGAAAAAGCCGGTGCAGCGTGCCGGTGCGGCCTATAAAAAGGCCGCCGGTGCCCTGAACAGTGCCACGCTGGATCGTGCCCGGAATGCCGTGACCTACCGCGTCTACGGCTGTGAGGAGGCCCGGATGGAAAAATACGAGGAGGCCCTGAGCTTTTATGAAAAGACTGCCGTGCGGAACAACGTGTGGCAGTCCGCGCTGCCGCCGCTCTATCTGGCGGCATCCGAGGCAGGAACCCTGTTCATCCTGTGGTTCGGCGCAAAGAATGTGCTGGGCACCGGCTGGAGCAGCTGGGATATCGCCGCCTTCACCACCTTCCTCTCCTGTTTCACCAAGCTAGTGGTCAAATCCTCCAAGGTGGCCAAGCTCTTCAACGCGGTGCAGAAGGCAGAGGTCTCCTGGAAGCGCATCAGACCCCTGATGAAAACGCCCGAGCAGCTGGATGCCCTGCAGATCCCGGCGGCACAGGAGGTAACACTGAAAAAAATCGCCTTCTCCTACGGGGAAGAGCCTGTTTTCTCCGGCCTGAGCCTGACGGCCCATCCCGGCGATATCATCGGCATCACCGGCCCGGTCGCCTGCGGAAAATCCACCCTCGGCCGCGTATTCCTCTGCGAAGCGCCCTATCAAGGCTCGGTCTGCTTTGGCGGCAGGGAGCTTTCCACCCTGACCCCGCGCCAGATCGCCGCCACAGTCGGGTATCTGGGCCATGACCCGGAACTGAGCGCCGACACCGTGCAGAATAATGTTCTCTGCGGCAGCGAACAGGATGCCATGCCGTGGCTTGCAGCCGCTGCCCTGAAGGAGGAAGTGCTGGCCATGGAAAAGGGCACGGAGACGGTCATCGGCAGCGGCGGCACCCCGCCTTTCCGGCGGGCAGGCACAGCGTCTGGCATTGGCCCGGACGCTGGCCCATCCCCGCCCGGTGCTGGTGCTGGATGACCCATTCTCGGCACTGGACCGCAGCACCGAGGATGCGATCTTTGCCGAGCTGCAGGCGTATGCCAGGGATAAGGTGGTGTTCCTGATCTCCCACCGGCTGTACCATTTTCCGCAGATGCAGCAGATCATTTTTATGGAGGGCGGCAGAACCATCGTTGGCACCCACGAGGAGCTGATGGCAGCGGTTCCGGTCTACCACCAGCTGTATGAAAGCCAGACCGGCCTGAAAGGGGGAGAGGGCGCATGAAAAAGAAAAATGATCACGGCGTGTTTGCTGCCGTCCGGATGGCAGCGGCTTCGCACCGCCTTCTCACGGTGGGCACGGTGCTGTGTGTGGCAGCTTCGGTGGCGGCATCCCTGCTGCCGCCCCTGCTGCTGGCCCGGGTCATCGACCGTTTGACCGCGGGCCTCCCGCTGCCTTTTCTGGCCGTGCTGCTCTACTTCGGCAGCCTTGCACTGGAAGGTGTGCTCACCTCGGCGCAGGAAAGCCTGCTGGTGCTCTTTGGCCAGAGGATGACCCATGCCCTGCGCTCGGAAATGTCCCGGAAGCTGAGTCGTCTGCCCGCCGGTACACTGGCAGAGCAGAACCCCGGCGAGGTGGCCGCCCGCTTTTCGGGCGATGTGGACACGGTGGAAGCCCTGTTCACTTCCGGCATCATCAGCATGGCAGCAGATGCCTGCCGCATCGTCTCCATCATGGGGGTCATTGCGGTGAAAAACACCGGCCTTGCGCTGATCCTGCTGCTGGTGCTGCCGCTGTTTGCCGTGTTTACCCGTTACGTCCAGAAACGGATGCTGGCCGCGCAGCTGGACAACCGCCGCGCGGTCGCCGCTGTCTCCGGGCAGGTGCCCGAGACCTTGCACAACATCCGCACCATCCGGGCGCTGGGGCTGGAGGATTACATGGAGCGCCGGTACGACCGGTGCATCGGTGACAGCTATGCCGCCATGGAGCGCACCAATTTTTATGATGCCGTCTATTCGCCGGTGGTGCTGCTGCTGAATGCTGCTGTGGTCGGCATCGTGATGCTGCTCTCCGCTTCGGGGAACGCACAGCTCCTGACCCTGTTCGGTATGTCGGTGGGCACTTCGGTGGCCGTCATCAACTACATCTCCCGCATCTTCGCCCCCATCGAGAGCCTGGGCATGGAGATCCAGACCATCCAGTCGGCCATGGCGGGTGTCAGACGCATCGATGCCTTTCTCGACCAGCCGGAGCGCACGATCCCGCCCGCGCGCAGGGAGGCTGCCCGGGGCGATGTGGAATTTGCGCACGTCACCTTCGGCTATGGGGAACGGCACATTCTGAAGGATTTTTCCATGACCGTGAAACAGGGGGAGCAGGTCACGCTGGTGGGCCGCACCGGTGCGGGCAAGAGCACCGTGTTCAAGCTCTTGTTGGGCCTGTATCAGCCGGAGACCGGTACGGTGACCATCGGCGGCGTGAATGTGGGGGATATCACCGACCGGGAGCGCCGCACCTGCATCGGCTGTGTGGAACAGCATTTCTCCCGCGTGCCGGGCACCGTGCTGGAACAGATCACGCTGGGAGACCCGCAGATCACCGGGGAAATGGCAAGGGATGCCGCCGCGCTGGCCGGGATCGATGCTGCCATCCGGGCTTTGCCGGAGGGCTATGACACTGTCTGCACCGAGGGCATCTTCTCGCAGGGCGAGTGGCAGCTGCTGTCCATTGCCCGTGCGGCCGCTGCAGATCCCGCCGTGCTGCTGTTGGACGAGATCACCGCCAATCTGGATGCCGAAACGGAGGCCCGCGTGCTGGCGCCGCGCGTCCGCGGGCCGCACGGTACTCTCCGTTTCCCACCGCGTCTATGAAAATCTTGGCGGCAGAACGATCGAGATCAGGACCCGGGAATAACATATGAAAAAACGCCCCCTGTGCGCCGCAGCTGGCACACAGGGGGCGTTGTGGTATGCTCAGTTCTTTTCGATGTAGACGCTGGTGGAGGGGAAGGCGAAGTCCACGCCGTCTGCCTGCATCACGTCCATGATGTTCAGGTTCAGATCGTTCTGCTGCTGCAGGAAGGTGGCATAGACGTTGGTGGTCAGGTAGGCCGAGATGAGGATGTTGATGCTGGAATCGCCAAAGCTGGTCAGCCGGACGATGTTGGTGCCCTTGTTGGTGTAAGGGCTGTTGTCCAGCATGGCCTGCAGGTCAGCCATCAGCTTTTCCAGCTGGGCACGGGTGGTGCCGTAGGTGACACCCAGTGTGAACTTATAGGGCCGCATGGTGCGCAGGGCTGCGTTCTGGACAGTGGAGGAGCAGATCTGGCTGTTGGTGATAATGACCACGCTGTGGTCCATGGAGCGGATGCGGGTGGAGCGGAAGTTGATGTCGATGACCTCGCCCTCCACATTGCCCACGGTGATCCAGTCGCCGATGGAAAAGGGTTTGTCCAGCAGGATGACGATGCCGCTGAACAGGTTGCTGGCGCTTTCCTGCGCGGCCAGCGAGATGGTCAGGCCCACAAGACCGGCACCGGCTACGATGCTGCCGATGGGGAAGCCGACGATCTGCGCGCAGGTGGCAACACCCAGAATGATGACCAGCACCTTGTAGGTGGTGTCCAGCAGGGAGCGCAGGGTCTTGTTGTTCCGGATCTCCGGGCTGCAGGAGGCCAGCAGCAGGTCGGCTACCTCAGAAGCATTGTACAGGCCCTGGCAGAACAGGAGGGTCGTTGCGATCTTATAGGCCGTGAACAGAAACTTTGTCAGGCCCGGAATGGCCCATGGCAGGCTGGTCAGGGCCAGGTACAGGCCGCTGTAAAAGGCCATCCGCGCCAAAGGGCTCTGTAAGCTGCGCAGGAGGATGGGCGTGGCGGCAAAGTGCCAGCTGCGGGCCTGCAGAGCGGGAAAGATCTTCCGGCGCAGCAGCCAGCCGACCAGAAGCCCCGCAAAAACGATGACAGCGGCGCAGACAGCCCGGGCAGCCAGCGCCCACCAGCCCTCCAGCAAAAAAGGCCCGATCTCGAACCCGAGGTCACGAACGGTAAAAATCATGGCAAAAAGCTCCTTGTATCAAAAATTGTAACATCCTGTCCCACAGTATACCATATCCGGCCCGTGCAGGGCAAATAAAAAAGGGGTTGACAAGGCGGAGCAGCCGCGTTATACTCTTGGCCAGAAAGTTCGTTTCAGGGCGGGGTGCGATTCCCCACTGGCGGTACAGCCCGCGACCACTCCCAAAGAGTGCTGACCCGGTGAGACTCCGGGGCCAACGGTATAGTCCGGATGCAAGAAACGGCAGGCAATACGATTTGTCTACGCGCCCTGTTGCAGTGTTTGCTGCGGCAGGGCGCGTTTTTGATTGTCTTCCCGGTTCCGAACCACGCGAAAGGGGCTTTCCAATCTTTGATTTGGGGCCAGAACGCCCCGGGAGGATATTACCATGAAGAAAAACACGACCCGCAACCTGACCGTTGCCGCCATGCTCAGCGCGGTGGCCTTTATCCTGATGTTCATCGAGTTCCCGCTCCCGATGCTCATCCCGTCCTTCGTCAAGATGGACTTCTCCGACCTGCCCGCTCTGCTGGGTGCTTTTGCCCTTGGCCCGGTGTACGGCGTGATCATCAGCTTTATGAAGAACCTGCTCCATGTGGTCATCAAGGGCACCTCTACCGCACTGGTGGGTGAGCTGTGCAACTTTATGCTGGGTGCGGTGTTCTCCGCACTGGCCGGTTACCTCTACAAGCACCACAAGAGCCGCAAGAACGCCATCATCGGCGCAGTGGCCGGTGCCGTGGCCATGGCCCTGTTCAGTGTGCCGTCCAACTACTTCATCACCTACCCGGCCTACGTCAAGTTCTACCACATGCCGCTGGAAGCCATCCTGGGTATGTATCAGGCTATCCTGCCCTCTGCAAACAGCCTTATCAAGTGCCTGGTCATCTTCAATATGCCCTTCACTCTGGTCAAGGGTCTGCTGGATGCCCTGATCTGCATGTTGATCTATAAGCCGCTTTCTCCCATCCTGCATGGCCGGAAGTGAGTGACAAAAAAGAAAGGACGCGAAAGCGTCCTTTCTTTTTTGCTATTTGAGAGATTATTTCGTTTGTGTCAACTCCTGATAGCGTTTCATCAGGAACGCTACACAATCGGCTTCAGAGGTGTCCTTGACTGATAAACCATAGGCCTGCATGACGGCCCTGTCGTTTGCGATATGGGCTTTTAACAGCGGTTCAGGCATGGCCAGAGGATTGTACAAATCTGCAAGACAATTGTTTGGATACATTGCTCGTGCGTTAAGAATGGCCTGTGCAGTTTGTTCTATTTTGGCTTTTTGTTCTAAGGTGGGAGTAGGCCAAGGAAAATTATTATAAACTGCGGGGGAATACCTGAAATCGCTTTTTATCCTACCACAAGTAACACGCATCCACGCATTATGAACATTAGATGTCAGAACTCCGAATTCATAGATTGTGACATTTGGAATAATACTGCAAGCGTCTCCGGCAATTACACTAGAGGGCATAAAACCAATCGGGATATACCGCCTATTCTGTGAAGAATGTCTTGGAAACACAAGATAGGTTGATAACGGTTGCCGAATTTGGCAGAAAAGGTAAGGATAATCGGCCATTTTCTGTATCCGATCTGCATTACTGCTTTTTCGCAAAGCACGGACTTTTTCAAGGCGTTCTGTGATTTCTTTTATATTTACATAATCAGAGACATTACCATCCTTAAACCATAAGCAATATCTGGAATAGCTATTTACATTATCATGTAAGAATTCTTTTGCACCTATAAAAGGCTTGATGTATTTTGCCAATACGGGATATTGTTTCTCAAGTTCTTCTTTCTCTGTTATACTAAGTGTTAGAGCGCCATCATCTGTCGGAGGACTACCGGTGGTCATTTTGGGTAAACCATTTTGAGGTTTATTAATTCTGTTTGTAATCCAAATGTCAGGAGCATCTAATAGATAGGGGTTTATATGTTCTGCCTTTGTTTTTGTTTCTTCAGTATAAATGAATTTTGTATGAGAGCGGCTAAAGTTGGAGAAACCGATGATGACACAATGAACTGCCGCTTTTTCATTTGCCTCACTGTCCCATACAAAAGAACGATATGCGAAGTGAATTTCAGCACCAGAATCAATCATTTTCTTCCAAAATGTTGGAACGGATTCGCCCTGACAAATGGAATTCGTGGAGACAAATGCAATTTCGATATTCGTGCTGGATGTATTGATATAATCTAGCGCTTTTTTGTACCAGCAGATCACATAATCGAGTTTGGTTTCTATTTCACCCTGTCCCCAGATATCGTTCATATCGTGAGCTTGATCTTTTGTTCGGACAGATTGCCCAACAAACGGTGGGTTTCCCATGATATACGATAATTTGGAGGGGGAGATGATGGAAGCCCAATCCATCTGCAAGGCATTCCCGATATGGATATTTACATTGCTTTTTAATGGAAGGAAATCAAGATGCATTAAGACAACATCTTCAGTTTCCTTCATCATCTGGCTTTCTGCAATCCAAAGAGCGGTTTTTGCAACATCACCGGCAAAATCGTTGATTTCGATGCCGTAAAACTGGGAGATGGAGACTTTAATGGGATTCCAATTGGTATCACCAAAGATGACCTGTCCGTTTTGCAGTTCCCTTAAAATGTCATTTTCCAGACGGCGGAGCGAAATATAGGTTTCTGTCAAGAAGTTGCCAGAGCCACAGGCTGGGTCTAAAAAGGTCAGTCCGGCTAATTTGTTCTGAAACTCTTCCAGCTTCTTTTTCTTTTGCTTCTGTACACCAATTGTCAGAATCTCTGCGAATTCGTTTTTCAAATCATCCAAAAACAGCGGGTCGATTACCTTGTGGATATTCTCAATCGAGGTGTAGTGCATCCCGCCTTTCCGTCTAGTAACCGGATTCAACGTGCTTTCAAAAACAGCGCCGAAAATGGTAGGCGAAATATCCCGCCAATTAAAATGCCCGGCTTCCGCAAGAGCGTCTTTGATTTCCTGTGTGATTTTTGGAATGATAATATCCTCGTTGGCAAATAGGCCGCCGTTGACATAGGGGAATGCTTCCAGCTCTTCCGAAAGATATAGGTCGGGTCGGTCAGGATAGGGAGTATCCAAAACCTTAAACAGTGACAACAGAGCCGGACGCAGGTCTTTTGGCTCGTATTGAGCAATGTATCCGCTAAAGGAATCTTTTTGCTCAAACAGACCGGCATCCTCAGAGTAAAGGCAGAATACCAGCCGGACGCAAAGAACATTCAGGCTTTCGAGGGCTTTTTTGCTTTCTGGGTCATGGTACTGCTTCAAAAATGCATCATAGATTTTGCCAACGAGTTTGCCCGCTTCTTGTGACAAATCTACTTCTTTAGAGACTTGGACAACCTTTTTCTCCAGCAGAAAGTCCAGAAGCGAAGAATTGTGGTGGAGATCATCGATATGGATTTTTACAACATTATTTTCAGGAACGCGGGTATCCATATCGTAAATCCACAGTTCCTGAAAATTGGAAGTGATGATCCACTTTGCTTTCTCAGAAGTTGGCAGATTATCATTGTAGCGTTTGGCCTGTTCGTAAGGAGTGAGTTCGGTTCCACCGGACTGCGAGATCTTCTTGTCCAGAGGAATGCCTTCTGACTTCTGTTCAATAATGATTTTTGTTTCAGGGATATAGGCATCGATTTTTTTTGTGTTTCCGTTAACGATTACTTTTTTCTGAAACTCAATTCTGTCGGTTGCATCAGCACAACCCAGTAAGCGCTGCAAGATATCCAGCCAATAGGAGCGGTCGTCCTCGTCTTCTCTGCCTTTATTATGCCACTTTTGAATCAATTGCCGTGCCGCTTCACGCTTTTCTGCATTTGTCATAATGTAATCTCCCTGTTTTGTGTATTAAGACAGCGCGCCCTTTTCCAGCCACTTGCCCCTGGCAAGGCGGATGAGGAACAGCAGACCCCGGATGCTCAGTTCGCAGCACATGGCACCCCAAACGCCCATCAGGCCCAGCCGGGGAGCCAGCAGGAACGCCAGCGTCAGCCGGATGCACCACATACTGAATATGTTCAGCACAAAACAGGAGGTGCTGTCGCCCGCACCCTGCATGGCACCGCTGGCCACGATGGAGGCACCGAACATGGGCTCGGCCCAGGCTTCGATGCGCAAAACCTGAGCACCCAGAGCGATGACAGCCGCATCGGTGGTGAAAAGGCTCATCAGGGTGGGGGCAAAGATCCACAGGCCAACGCCGGAAAGGGCCATGACCCCCATGCCAAGGCCGGTGCACAGCCAGGCAAACCGCTTGGCCATATCCTTCCGGTTGGCACCCACGGCCTGGCCGATGAGGGTGACAGCTGCACTCTGGATGCCGTAGCCTGCCATGTAGCACAGGCCCTCGGCGTTGACAGCCAGGCTGTTGGCAGCAATGGCCACGGTACCCAGGCCAGCCACGATGCGCACCACCACCACCTGCGCCAGAGAGATGGCGGCACGTTCTCCCGCCAGAGGACCGCCGACCCACAGCAGGTTCCGCAGACAGGAGCGGGTGATCTTCCAGGGAGCGGGCTTCCGGATGCAGAGGGGGCCTTCCCGCAGCAGAAGGATGGCCAAAGCCAACAGGCCGCCCACCACAGTGGCCAGGGCGGTGCCCAGGGCTGCGCCGGGCACGCCCAGCCCGGCACCCCAGACGGTGATGCCCCACAGCGTCCGGGTGGGGTTGATGAGGAAGAAGTTGAAGATGGCATCCAGCACGCAGACCAACACGCTGATGAGGCTGGCGGTCAGGGCGTAGCCTGCCGCCCGGAGGATGGAGGCGTACATGCCCATGGCCATGGTGAAGGGCAGCGCCGTTGACCAGATGGCAAAGTAGGCTGTGGCGTTTGCCCGCAGGGAGGGGTCAGCTCCCAGCCACCCCGGCAGAAAGGGGCTGATGCCCAGGCCGAAGAGGGCGGCACCCACGCCCAAGATCACATTGAAAAGCATGGCCTGTCGCAGTACGCTGCGGGCATCATCCTGCCGGTCGGCCCCCAGATACTGGGCGATCTGGATGGAGAGGGCAGTGTACAGGCCCACCAGAACACCGTGGAGCAGCCAGGTGCTGGAGCTGACGATGCCGATGGAAGCGGTAGCTTCTGCACCGATGTGGCCCACCATGGCAGCGTCGATGTATCCCATGGCAGTGACCACCAGCTGCTCCAGAATGGAGGGGATGCTCAGCGCCAGAGCCACCTGGGCCGTCTGGCGGGAGGGGATGGTCTCACCCTGCCGCATCCGGGCCGAAAGCTGTTCAAGTGAAAGTTTCATGTCTTCTCCTTTTTCTCCGATTTTCCTGTGAGACAAAAAAATACCCTCGAAAGGGCGTTTGTCCTCCCATTATAGACAGGGGGGCGAAAAATGTCAACCCATCAGCCCATGGGGTAGCCATTGCCCTGGAGATTGATTTTTTGGCCCAGGCGTGATACACTTCATTTGTATCCAGCCGTGAAAGAACAGGAACGGCCTCTGCCGCTCCGGGAAAGAGGAAAAAACTATGCTTCAACTGCTTTCTGGCAACCCGCGCACCGTGGATGCGCTGGGCTTTCTGCTTGCATTTGCGCTGACCGCGCTGATGGACTCGGTGTTCCACGATAAGCTCCCCCACGACCATGGCCGCGCGTTTGCCGTGAACGGCGAACTCTCCAAGGGCAAGGCCCGGGGCTCCGGCCTCATCTTCGTGCTCTGCATCGCACTGGTCACGCTGGCCGTGGTGCCTTTTAAGGCAGAGTACGTCATCTACACCGTCCTGCTCATTGCGTCCATGCTCTCCGGCTATTTTGACGATGCCGCCGAGACTGCCTGGAACGAGTACAAAAAGGGCCTGATCGATCTGGTCATCGCCGTTGTGGCGGGCGTGACCTACCTGAACTTCAACGGCACGGAGGTCAACTTCCTGAGCTGGAGCTTCAGCCTGCCCTATGCCGTCTACCTCATCCTCATCATCGTCCTGATCTGGGCCAGCATCAATGTGGTCAACTGCACCGATGGTGTGGACGGCCTTTCCGCCAGCCTTGCCGTGGTCAGCATCGGCACCTTCCTGCTGGCCTACTGGGAGGAACTGGGGGATTACGCCACCGCAGGCATCGTGTTCATTGGTGCCCTGCTGGCCTACCTGTGGCAGAACGCCAAGCCTTCCACCCTGCTGATGGGTGACGCGGGCAGCCGCGCCATGGGCTTCTTCCTGGCCGTTCTGGCCCTCAAGAGCAGCCACCCCTTCGCCTTCCTGCTGGCCGCGCTGGTGTTCATCGTGGACGGCAGCCTGGGCATCCTGAAGATCAGCTTCAAGCGGTTTTTGCACATCTCCATCCTCAAGAACACCCTGACCCCGCTGCACGACCATGTGCGCAAACGTCTGGGCTGGAGCGATGAGCAGGTCGTGGCCCGCTGGCTCATCCTGCAGGCTGTGGCATCCGCCTGGCTGCTGCTGTTGGTGCGGTAAAACACAAAAGAAATGCAGCGCCCGCACAGGAAAGCTCCTGCGCGGGCGTTTTGCTGTTCTGGTCCGGGAGGAAAGTTCCAGCTTCCGGTACAGCGTTTCCAGACAGGCTGGGTCACGAATTTCCTGCATGAGTTCACCTCATTTCTTTTATTTCATTGTGCCATGTGTCACAAACAAATGCAAGCAAAACCTTTATAATAGGGACGAAAGTGGAGGAAAAACCAATGGATTCTATTTTTGATCTCGATCATCTGTACCGCACCTATTTCAAGATGGCGCTGCCCTCGGTGTTCGGCCTGATGGTGAGCGTAGTGTATAACCTTGCCGATACCTTTTTTATTGCGCAGTCCAACGATACGGCGCTGATTGCGGGTGTTTCGCTCTGTGCGCCGGTGTTCACAGCCCTCATGGCCTTCGGCAACATCTACGGCCAGGGCGGCAGCTCACTCATTTCCCGCCTGCTGGGACAGGACGACCGTGAGGGCACCGGCCGGGTCAGCTCGTTCTGCTTCTATGTGGCCCTGACCACGGGCGTGGTGTTGGCAGCCCTGATGATGCTGTTCCGCGTCCCGCTGCTGGGCATTCTGGGTGCGACTGCTGAGACGATGCCGCACGCAGAGGCCTATTACACCGTGCTGGCCATTGGTGCCCCTGCTACGGTGCTGAACTTTATCCATTCCAACCTCGTCCGCTGCGAGGGCATGGCCACCCAGTCCATGATCGGCAGCATCGGCGGCACGGTCATCAACATCATCCTCGATCCCATCCTCATCACCACAGTGGGCTGGGGCGCAGGGGGCGCGGCCATTGCCACCATTGTGGGCTACCTGTGCAGCGACCTGTACTTCCTGTGGCTGCTCCACAAAAAGAGCCGCTGCCTGTCTGTCAAGCTGTCCCAGTGCCACGTCACGGGCAGGGAGCTGCAGCAGATTTTGGGCGTGGGTGTTACTGCCGCGCTGAGCAACCTGATGCAGAGCCTGACTGTCATTGTGATGAACCAGTTTCTCTTGCCCTATGGCAACGATAAAATTGCCGCCATGGGCATTGCCAGCAAGGTGAGCATGATCGCCCAGCTGGTTCTGGTTGGCTTCTCGTTCGGCGGCATCCCACTGTTCGGTTACCTGTACGGCGCAGAAAAGCGGGACGTGATGCGCAAGCTCATCCGCTTCTGTCTGACCTTCCTCGTCTCCATTGCCGTGGTGCTGTCCCTCATCCTCTGCCTGAATTCCGGGGCGCTGATGCGGCTCTTCGTGCAGGATGCCGGGATGATCGCCACTGGTGCGCAGATGCTCCGCTGGCAGGTCTACACCGCAGCCTTTGGCGGCGTGGTGCTCCTGCTCACGGTGCTGTTCCAGGCAACTGGTAAAATCATACCATCCTTCCTGCTCTCCATCAGCCGTCAGGGCGTGGTGTTTCTGTTGGCACTGGTGGTCTGCGTACACCTGTTCCAGTATCAGGGCGTGCTGATGGCTCAGGCTGTGGCCGACATCCTGAGCGCTGCGCTGGCCCTTGGCCTGCTGGCGGCCAGCCGTGATATCATCGCAAAACAGTAAACACAAAAACGCCCGGAGGTCCGCTGAAAGCTGCGGTTCTCCGGGCATTTTTAGTATTCGATGCCTTTGCGCGCCTTGATGCCCTTCTGGTAGGGGTGGCGGCGGCATTTCATTTCGGTGGAGTAGTCGGCGGCATCCAGCATCCACTGCGGGGCCTTGTGGGCGGTCAGCACGCATTCCTGCGCGGCGGGACGCTCCAGAACGGCCCGCCGGAGCAGGTCTTTGTCCACCATGTCCAGCTCCCAGGCTGAACCGGCTTCATCTAAAATGAGCAGGTCGGCAGGCTCGGCCAGTGCGGCGGTCAGGTTTTCGTTCTGCACGGCCCGGGCAGCGGCCTTTTCCGCTTCGTTCATCTGGAACACGAACTTCTGCCCGCCCTTGCCCCGGAAAATTTTTGCCCCCAGCTGGGCCAGCAGAGGGATCTCGCCGCTCTGCCCGCCCTTGAGGAACTGCACGATGACAACCCGTTTGCCGCTGCCCAGTGCGCGGAGGGCAAGGCCCATGGCGGCGGTGGTCTTCCCCTTGCCGTCGCCCCAGTAAAGATGCAGCAGGCCCTGTTCCATCATCCGTTCTCCTTTGTGTACTGCACGGTCTCCACCAGGTGCAGGATATGCTGCTCCGGCCAGTCCCGGGCATCCAGCACATAGCCGCCCGCGTTGGGGCCGCACCAGTCGTGAAAGCTGCGGCGGGGCACGCCAAATCGCTCCAGTGCAGCCATTTGTGTGCCGCCATGGGCCACGATGACCAACCGCTCCTGCCCTTCGGCAAGGGCCTTGTCAATGAGGTTAGCCAGCGTTTTGCACACCCTGTTGCAGAAATCGCTCCTGCGCTCCCCATCCGGGTGGGCGGCGTGCTCGTTTTCCTGCACCCATGCCAGATATTCCGGGTCATGCTCCACTTGCACGAAGGTCTGGCCCTCGAACCGGCCGAAGTTCATCTCCTTCAGCCCGTCCACCGGAATGAGCTTTGCCCCGGGAAAGAACACCCGCGCCGTCTGGGCGGTGCGCTGCAGCGGGGTGACATAGACCACCTCCGGTGCAAAATCTGCCTGCCGCAGCTGGGCGATGCCCGCGGCGGAAAGGGGGATGTCCCGCTGGCCCTGATATCGTTTTTGCGCGTTGTACTCCGTCTGGCCGTGACGCAGCAGATAAATGAGCATAATCGTTCTCCTTTTTGGTTTGTTCTGCACCATTATAGCCTATTTTGCGGTTATTTTCCAGCCATGCTCTTGCAATTCTTCCGCATTTCAGATATATTGAGTGGGTATGAAATTTCAGGGGAGAGAAGTGTCAATGGAGATCCGGGACCGGAAAGCAGCGCAGCGCCGGGCGGGCATCATGGCCCGCAGGGGTCTGCCGCAGGCAGAGCGGGCGGCGGCCAATGCAGCCATCTGTGCCCGCCTTCTGGCCATGCCCTGCTTCCAAAAGGCAGAGAATCTGCTGCTCTACGCCGCTTTTGGCGGAGAGGTGGATCTTGCTGGGCTGGCAGAGCAGGCGGCCCGGCTGGGCAAAACGGTGGCCTATCCGGTCTGTGGGGAAAACTTTACCCTGACCGCCGCCGGGCCGGGGCCGGACGGCTGGGAGGTGGGGGCTTACGGCATCCGCACACCGGTTCTGGAACGGGCGGCGCTCATCCGGCCGGAGGCGCTTGATCTGGTGCTGGTGCCCTGCACTGCCTTTGATGCGGCCTGCCGCAGGGTGGGCAAGGGCAAGGGCTACTATGACCGCTATCTGCCCAGGTGCCGGAACGCCGTGGCGCTGGGCGTGGCCTTTGAGGCCCAGCGGGTGCCGGAAGCGGCTGCAGATGAACAGGACTGGCGGCTGGATGGATTTGTAACAGAGAGGAAAGTATATCGTGGAACTGATGAATTTGAGCTGTGAAGGTTTTCTGGAGGAGCTGGCCAGCAAGGCGGCGGCTCCGGGCGGCGGCGGCGCTTCGGCGCTGGTGGGCGCGGCCGGTGTGGCGCTGGGCAGCATGGTGGGCAGCCTGACCGTGGGCAAAAAGAAATATGCTGCCGTGGAAGCGGACATCGCTGCCCTGAATGTCCGGGCCGAGGCCCTGCGCAAGCGACTGGAAGCGCTGGTACAGGCCGACGCGGAGGCCTTTCTGCCTGTGGCGGCGGCCTACAAGCTGCCGAAGGAGACCCCGGAACAGCAGGCCCACAAGGCCGCGGTGCTGGAAAAGGCACTGGACAGAGCCTGCGCCGTGCCGCTGGAGGTGATGACTGCCTGCGGTGAGGGCATCGCACTGGCCGCAGAGTACGCCGAAAAGGGCAGCGTGCTGGCCCGTTCCGATGCCGGATGTGCGGCGCTGTTCTGCAAGGCGGCTATGCAGGCGGCGGGGCTGAACGTGAAGGTCAACACCCGCCTGATGGCAGACAAAGCCCATGCGGATGCGCTGGAGACCAGAGCGGAACAGCTGCTGGCCGAGTTTGTGCCGCAGGCTGACAGGGTCTATCAGACTGTATCAAATGAGTGAGGGGAGAAGAAAATGGCTCAGATCTTGAAGGGTGCGCCTGTGGTGGCCGCCATGAACGAAGCAAACGCCGCGCGCTGTGCCGCACTGAAGGAAAAGGGCATCGTGCCCACGCTGGCTGTGGTGCGGGTCGGCGCGCGGGAGGATGACATTTCTTATGAAAAGGGAATCGTCACCCGGTGCGGTAAGGTTGGCGTGGAGGTGCGGCAGTTCCATCTGGCGGAAGATGTTACGCAGGAGGAACTGCTGGATGTGATCCAGCAGATCAATGGGGATGCATCGGTTCACGGGTGCCTGATCTTCCGGCCCCTGCCAAAGCGGTTCGATGACCGCAGGGTCCAGGAGGCGCTTGCCCCGGAAAAGGACGTGGACGGCATCACGGACGGCTCGATGGCTGGTGTGTTCACCAATATGCCCATCGGCTATCCGCCCTGCACGGCGCAGGCCTGCCTTGAGATCCTGAAATACTACAACGTGCCGCTATCCGGCAAACGGGCCGTGGTCGTGGGCCGCAGCTTGGTGGTGGGCAAGCCCGCCGCCATGATGCTGGATCGGGAGAACGCCACCGTGACCCTCTGCAATTCCCGCACCCGGGACCTGCCCGCCCTCTGCCGGGAGGCCGATGTGCTGGTGGTTGCCATGGGCAGGCGGGGAGCCATCGGGGCCGATTGCCTGCGGGAAGGTCAGGTCGTGGTGGATGTGGGCATCCACGTCAACGAAGAGGGCAAGCTCTGCGGCGATGTCCGCTTTGATGAGGCAGAACCCATCGTGGAGGCTGTTACCCCGGTGCCCGGCGGTGTGGGCACAGTGACCACCTCTGTGCTGGTGGGCCATGTGGTGGATGCCGCATCCGCACAGTAAAACAGAAAACAACAGGCGGTGCCAGAAATTTTCGGCACCGCCTGTTGTTCTTATACGGTTGCAAGCACGGCAAGGATGCTCTGCCAGCGGGGGTTCTGCACCTGCTGCGCGGCACGGCGGGGCGCGGAAGGCGAAACCGTGCGGGCAGGACGCTGGACGCAGTCAGCCGGCTGCGCAAAGGGGGAGGCGAGTTCGGCCTGCCAGCGGGCGGCCAGTGCCATGGCTTCAGGGCTGGATTGCAGGGTGCGGCGCTCCGTTCCGGCCAGAAAATCGCCCAGCCAGCAGAGAATGGCCGCAATGGGCAGGCAGTCGGCGGCACGGGTGGACCAGTAGTTCCACTCGCCGCCCCGGCCCACAAAGCTCTCCACGGTGATCATGGCACCTTCCCGGGCAGATTGAGGCAGGCAGGAGCGGGAGGTGCCTGCCGCGCGGCGCAGCTCCCGCAGAATGATCTCAGTACGGCCCGCGTCCAGGGTGTCATCCCGGATGCAGGCGGAAAAGTCCGCACTGTCCAACAGGTTTTCGGCCCGGGTGGGGAATTGCCCTGTCATTTCGCCGGATGCGTTGTGGCAGAGCTGCCAGCCCTTGCGGAACAGCTGGAAGTTCAGGTTGCGGCGGCCCATGGTGGAGTAAAACACCCGGGCGCGGCCGTTGGGAGACTGCCGCAGCTCCAGATAGGCATCAGCGCCGCCCAGGTCCTGTACCTTGACGATCAGGAGCAGGGAAGAATTGTTTTTCTGTGCGGACATGGCACGGTGCATCTCTTCAAAATAGCGGCTGGCATCCATAGCGGGTCTCCTCTCTGGTTTTGGATGATGTGTCGGAAACCATCCATCGGTTGTTCTCTGCCTGCATTATAGCATAGACGACAACAAAATACAACTATAAGTTTGACAAAAACCAAAATATTTTGGAAATCCGGGGATGCGCACAAACGGATTGGTTGTAAATGGAAAAGGCTTCTCCCGTCGGAGAAGCCTTTTTGTGGTGGCAGGATTCAATCGCCCAGCTCCCGGATCTCATTCTGGATGAGCCGCCCAGCGGCGCGTGCCAGCTGATCCATGCCCCGGATGCGGGCGAGATTTTTGCCGTAGATGCGTTCTGCATCGTGGCTGGAGCTGTCCTCGCCCATGAACACGGCAGAGACACGCAGACCCTTGCGCCGCAGGGTGCGCACCTCAGCGGCGGCATCGTCCACACCGTAGGAGCCGCCGTAATCACAACCCAGCGGTTGTTCCGGGCTGGGTGGTACGCGGCGGCTGTCGTTGGGGGAGGCATCCGTCAGCAGAATGAGCAGATGCCGGGGCGCGGGGCCGGGGTCAAAGCTGACCAGATCGCCTGCCGCCCGCAGGGCAAGGCCGTCGCGGTTCCAGCCCGATGCAAAATACTGGTCGATCCCCTGCAGGCTTTTGTCCGCGAAGCCCTTGAGCACCCGCAGAACCGTATAGCCCCGCAGGCTGCAGAAGCTGCTGACCCGCACCGGGATGCCGCAGGCGGCAAGGCTCTGGGCCAGGATCGTGCCCTGCGCCGCAATGACCTCCTGACAGTGGAGCCGGGAAGCCGACGCGTCCAGCAGCAGGTCCACGGTGAAGGAGGGCTGATTCTCCTCCTCGGCACAGCGGAACACCCGGCTGTCGTTCAGAAGGGGAGCGCGCCAGACCCGCTCCGGGTCCAGAGCGCCGCTGCGGGCGATCCGGGCATTGGGCTGCTGGTGGACCAGAATGCAGTTGCGGATCTGCTCGGTGAGTCGGAGCACCACGCTGCGGTGAAGCGCCCGGTTTTTGGCGTAGTAGGCACGGTTGCGGTCGGCCTGCAGCTGAGCCTGCTCGGCCAGGTGCTTTGCCTCCGGTGTGGGGGCCTGTTCCGGGCTGGGCACGCCGGAGGCAAACCAGAGGCGGCACCCGAGGTGCGCCCCGGTGCAGAGCGCCTGCTCGGCCTTGCGCAGACGCTCGGGCGGATAGAGGGAACGGCCAAAGCAGCTTTCAATGTAGGCGCGGTCCTCGGCGGCATTCTGCCGCAGGGTGATGTGGGCCAGCCGCTTGTCTGCCGTGGGGCCGGAGCCGCCCGCCTCCACAGAACCGGAGTGCTCCACGGTCAGCCGGTCAGTCTTGATCATCTGGGTGGGCAGCGTTTTGGTGGCAAGAGAGGCCAGCAGCCCCTCCAGATGCAGATGAAGCCCCACTTTGTGCCGGATTCTGCCGTCAAACAGGGCAAACCTTGCAAACAGGCCCAGCAGCTCACCCTTGAGCTGGCCGGGCTGGGGCGGTTGGGAGGGAGAAAGTGCCTCTGCCAGCCGACTCTCGTAGGGGGTCATCACAGGCGGATGCCTGCCCTGTACGGTGCGCCAGCGGTCAGCCTGCATGGTGTAGACCAGCTGATTTTTTGCCATCCACTCCTGCCGCGAAAGCTTGTACTGGATGCCGAAGAAATAGTCCGCGTGGGCCCGGCGCAGCTCGGAAAGGACCGGGCGGCGGGGCAGTTCCAGCAGATAGACCGCACTTTCAAGGTAGAGCCATGTCAGATCGTCCAGCTGGCTCTCCCGGAGATCGCCGTCCCATGTGGCAAAAAGATCGCGGAGCAGGTCGTCGCCATAGTATTTGTGCACCAGCCCCACGACACAGTTCATATAAAAATCGATCGTGCCGTCGGTGTTGCGGGCCAGGAAAAGCGGCTC
>OBAM01000608.1_pt1 | contig 29642 bp, 34 predicted proteins | sample 1517751 | NCBI WGS metagenome assembly OBAM01 (sample SAMN04571703, study PRJEB22368) | human gut metagenome | biome: human gut; material: stool | host: Homo sapiens | place: Luxembourg | collected 2012-10-18
GAGTTCAAGTCTCGCCTATTCGACCACAAGAGCGTGAACAAAAGCTGTTCACCCATAAAGTTAACCCATCTGTCTCGACCAAGACACTAAAGTGGTCGCATATGGCTCGATAGTTCAACAGGTTAGAGCACCAGCCTGTCACGCTGGAAGTTGTCGGTTCAAGTCCGATTCGAGTCGCCACAAGCCACTCATGAAGACAGCCAAAATTGGCGAGTTGGAACTGTATATATGCAGTTAATGTCTTCTGCAATACGGGATGTAGCACAAGAGCGATTGCGCAGGCTCAATGCGGTGGTGTAATACCGCCCATCCCGTTCATGTCAATCGGTTGGACACAAAATAACCGAAATATTCTGGTGTCGAATACGAAGGTTGTAATATACCATGGTTAATTCACTCGTTGCGCACGAGAAAAGATGGTTCGACCCCATCCACCAGAGCCGCGACACGCTGAGGTAGCCCTAACGGGTCGAAATCTAAGGGTATTTGCGAAAATGGGTGTTTTACGTAAAACATCCAATTTTGCAAGTATCACAGGCAGATGGACGATTTGCCCATCAGGATAGTAGTTGCACTTGCAGGTTTCCCCAGCTTGCAATACTGCTTAGCTGCTACCCAGCCAAGGGGAACACTACCTCTTACATTTTGTAAGAGTGACTTACCGTAAGGCAACAAACATGAAAATTTGTTGCCTCACGTCGCAGTCACCGTACACCACGACATTAAACTGGTGAGCATGGTCCACATGTGGTCCGCTGTCCGAATGCCGATGGACAGCCTCTAAAAGAATAGGCAAACAGGTACTGTACCTGAAGGTATCCAGAAGTCTTATCAGTAGTTGCAAATGCGGGTGAAAAACGCTGGAGATAATACAACACAGAATCCACCGATGTGGCTATCGGACGGGACTGGAAGGAAGGGGTCGGCTGCCCCGATTGCGGGATGATAACCAGTATAAAACATCCTACCGTGCTTGGTTAGCTCAGTTGGTAGAGCAATGGTATCGTAAACCATAGGTCGGCAGTTCGAGCCTGCCACAAAGCTCCACGGTCCGATTGGGTGACGCGCTCTTTGAAAATCGTAAAATTCTTCGTCTAGCAGAACGATATCTGCCATCATGGGGATATAGCTCAGTTGGGAGAGCACCTGCTTTGCAAGCAGGGGGTCAAGGGTTCGAATCCCTCTATTTCCACCACAAGTGAGCAATGCTCACAATATTTGGCCTGTTAGTCAAGCGGTTAAGACATAGCCCTTTCACGGCTGTAACGTGGGTTCAATTCCCGCACAGGTCACCATTATATGCCTGATTAGCTCAGAGGCAGAGCAGCTCATTTGTAACGAGCAGGTCGAGATTTCGAAATTCTCATCAGGCTCCAACCTCTGGTTTGTGAAATTTAATAGTGCATCATAGAAGTGCATTATATAAATCTCACATTTCCAGAACGATAAAGTCCACACTGTTTAATTGTTATTCGGTGTGGGCTTTATGTATATCTTCGATATCACCAAAAGGAGAACTCATGAAAGTTACATCTGCATACGCAAACAAACTAATTCGTGGTTACCGTGAAGAACTGGCGGCTATCGTTTCCAATGAGAGAGACACCTGCACGACAACTTATGGTGCCAGTGAAACACCTATTGAGGCAGGTTATAACTTCACGTCTACGCAGGATGAAATGGATGCCTTAAACGACAAAATTGCCAAACTGCGCCACGGCATCAACGTCTTCAACACAACCACGAAACTTGAAGGCTTCGACTTCACGGTTGATGAATCTCTCGTTCGCATGGCAATGCTGACCGAAAAGAAGAACCGTCTTTCCAGAATGAAAGGTGTGCGTGAGCTTACCCGAAGCGGTGGCTACCGTGCTGAGCCAGAATTCACAAAACGCAACTATGATGCTGCTTTGGTAGAGAATGAGTATCGTAAGACTTCTGACGAACTCGTTCGGCTTCAGATGGCATTAGACAAAGCTAATATGTCTATCGAGTTCGATGTAGACATCTAAATCACATTCCACATCTACCGACTTTCTTCGCAAGAAGAATTACATTTAGCTTGCTAATAGGCAATGTTATTGTAAATTGTAAATGTTTCTTGTTTGTTTTGTTGTTTCGTAAGGGTAATGGTTAGGTTTACGCCTTGTCGTTCAGAAAACGATATTTGACATTCTATTTTAGTCAGTAGATGAAAAACTTCTTCTCTGTAACAGAGAAGTCAACAGGGAAGTATGGTTATACCTGTTTCCTTTGTAAGAAGCACCAGCACTACAAATGGGTAGTACTGGTGCTTTTTGTTTATTGTCTCAAAGAAGTCCTTTAATCGAATTAAGGCTCAAAGCGGTTGTTGCAAAATATACAACATGTTATAATAGAGACACAAACAAAACACGATACCATGTTATATAAAGAGGTAAAAACGTGAATCAGATAAACGCTGTCACCATTGGAAAACTAATTTCTGCGCACCGTGAAGGCGATGAGGAGATATTGAAGAATTTTAGTGGAATGACCCCATTCCACTAAGTTCCTTCAATATCACAGGCGGATGTACTTTTGTACATCAAGATGACGAGCTGCACTTGTACGGTTTTCCCAGCTTACAACTATGCGAAGGCGTCATCTAGCCAAGGGAAACACAACCTCCTGTTTCGGCAGGAGAGACTTACCGTAAAGGAGGTGGCTGTATGTCCACTATCTATGTGCTCAACAAAGACGGTAAACCTTTAATGCCTACGACTCGCGGTGGACATGTGCGTCATCTGCTTAAAGAGCAAAAGGCGCGAGTCGTGAGAACAAAACCGTTTACCATTCAACTGTTGTATGAAACCGATGATGTAGTGCAGCATCTCTACTTGGGTATCGACCCCGGCAGAACTAATATCGGTGTTGCTGTTGTTAAAACGGACGGCACAGCAGTCTTTACTGCGCATTTGGAAACCCGCAACAAGGAAATTCCGAAACCGATGAAAAAGCGCAAAGACTCTCGCCGTGCAAGACGCACCAATGGCAGACGATGCCGCCGTCAACGGAGAGCCAAAGCAAATGGCACCATTTCTAAAAAGTGCGTAAAACAAACAACTGCTCAAAACGGCAGCGTCAGCAAACGTGCAAAGGAGATTGGTGTCATCAAACGCCACCTTCCCGGCTGTGAGAAAGAAGTTCTTTGCATCGGCATCAAAAACAAAGAAGCAAAGTTTAGTAATCGTGTAAAACCGAAAGGCTGGCTCACACCTACCGCAAATCAGTTGCTGCAGACACACATTAACTTGGTGAAGAAAATTCAGAAGTTTCTTCCTATCAGTGATGTTGTGCTTGAGGTTAATAAATTTGCGTTTATGCAGTTGGATAATCCTAACATTCAGAAATGGCAATATCAGCAAGGTCCGCTCTATCAAAAAGCAAGCCTTGAAGAAGCCGTCTCTGAAATGCAGGAGCACCATTGCCTGTTTTGCAAAAAACCGATTGACCATTACCACCATGTGGTGCCTCAGCATAAAAATGGCAGCAATACTATTGGGAACATCGTTGGCTTATGCGCAAAACACCACGACCTTGTACATAAGGATACCACATGGCAAAAGAAACTCGCCAAAAAGAAAACCGGACTCAACAAAAAATACGGTGCTTTGAGTGTGTTGAATCAAATCATTCCGACACTGACGAAAGAGTTGAGTTCTCTTTTCCTGAAGCATTTCTTTGTGACCAATGGTAAAAGCACCTACGACTATCGTGCAGCACACGGTGTCAGCAAAGACCATTGGCTCGATGCTTACTGCATTGCTTGTTCTGTCCTGCCTAACGATACTTGCGATAAAACCATCAATAGCCGTGTGCCGTATGAATTTAAACAGTTCCGCCGTCACGATAGACGAGCACTAAATAACGAAAACATGAGCCGTGTGTACACGTTTAATGGCAAGATGGTTGCCACAAATCGACATAAAGCTACTGAGCAGACGACTGACAGCTTGGAAGAGTTTCGCCAACGCCAACCTAATGACGTTTGCAATCTTAAAGTAAAAGAGCACCATCCAACATACAGAAACATGAACCGCAACTATCCGGGAAGCGTATTTCTTATCGGAAAGCAAGTTCATGTAATGCAAGGAATAGCGGGTTCCAAAGATGGGGAAGCAACAACATACAAAGATACTAACGCAAACTCAATAGCCGCCGGAAAATGCAAATTTGTTGCAAAAAATTCTGGCATATTGTTTGTGTAGTGTGAATTAAAAGTAGTAAAACCACGAAAAATCTTCAATAACCGAAAAACGGCAAAACCGTAAAGCGTGAAGTTACCGAATACGACCAGTGGGAAAAGAAGTGGAGGCCGGTCTGATGAAATGGAATGTATTTTCTCTTGAAGCCGTTAAAACAACATTGGAACCCAAGTTTGTGCTGGAGAAGGTCCGTTATGTGACGGACGACGAAGAGTACGGCGAGGGCGAGTCTACGCGCCTTGTTTTCCGCAACGTGGAAGAAAAGCTGTTTCAGGGGGTGATTTCGTGAATAATATAAGCGCTGTGGCCATCGGAATGCTCATCGCCGCGCATCGTGAAGGTGACGAGGAAAAATTCAGGGCTTATGTCGAGCTCATTGCCGAAACCTATGAGCGGCAGGAAAATGACCATGCCGCTAACATCATCCGCAGCTACTATACGGGTGATTATGGCGAGCAGGGGAAGGCCATTCCGGATGAAGCAACAGAACAGACTACATACTATGAGACAGGCTGGTATGAGCCTGATGTTTTGGGGTCCGGTGGCTCCTATCTTGGAGTTACCAAAGCAACTTCCGAGGAAGAAGCATTGCAACGGCTGCTGAAACACTCTGCCGACTATGCACATCGTATCACTCTATATAAGAAGGACGGCAAGACGATAAAGCGGGAAATCGCTGAGTATGACCAATGGGAAAAGAAGTGGAGGACATGATGAGATGAAGTGGAATGTATTTTCTCTCGAAGCCGTTAAAGAGGCATTAAAACCAAAGTTTGTGCTGGAGAAAGTCCGTTATGTGACGGACGACGAAGAGTACGGTGAAGGTGAGTCTACACGCCTTGTTTTCCGCAATGTAGAAGAGATGCCGGAAATCGACTGTATTAAACGGACCATCTCCACATTCATTCGGGACACCTATGTTCACTTTAAGGACAAGAGCCTCAAGCCGATGCGTCTTTGGCAGGACAACCTCAACGAAAGTGAAGACCATATCCGTTATTCCACGAACAACCTTGTGTCTCCGCCACTGGAACTTATTGGCGAAACGTACATTTCCGATGAGAGCTACTTTCACAAGTGGATTGTAGCACAGGGAAGGTCTGAGGTTCTGGACGCAGCAGCCATTACCATTGACGTGGATGTAATTTACGCCTATGACAATATCGATAAGGTCGAGGAAAGCTCCGAAGACGGCGAGGTACATGGTGTTCTCTTTAATAGTACAATATATCTGCGTGAATCGGAAATCAAGCAGGTTGCTCAGCTTATCAAGGACGAAAAACTCCGCAATCGCGTATTGACGTTGATGCGTTCTCATCGCCGTATTGTCTCAGCTCCCGAAAAGGAAAATCGCAGCATTCGAGAAATCGCATCCGCGCAGATGCTGCGGGTTGAATAACCATGAAGCACAAAATTTCAGAAACCGGCGTCCGAATGCTCAAATATCAGGAGCAGCTTGCCAACGAACACAAATACAAGCCTATCCCTCGTACCTTCTTCTGCGATGTGAGAGCAGAGTTTCAAAAGGCATTGCCGGAATGGTGCAATGTGTCCGGTGACACGATTTCGCTCGAAACCTCTGATGGCACAGTCATTACCAACGGGTACAACCGTATCGTGATTGGTGACTATGGTGCATTTGTTGAGTTCTCCCGCGTACAAGCCTGTATGCGACACCTCAAAATCAAAGAAGGTCAGGTCTATCGCGTGGAAAACCCGCGCTATGCCGAGCATGTCAAATATCTCTGGCTCACGGCAAATGATAGTTCGGATGTGAAGGTATACGACCAGAAGCGTCCGGTAGAATATGCGGATTATAAGCCGGGGATGCTGTATGTCAGTGTATATGAGGTGTTCCCACACATCTAAGAAAATCAAAATAAGAAGTTCTACCCAGTTCAGGGTGGGCTTTTTATCGAGAGTGCCGCAAAGACTACTGGCTCACGGAGGTAACCGACAATGGTAACGATTATTGATGATGATATCGAACTAAAGCCTTGCCCGTTCTGTGGTTCTACAGCCGGGTTATATGCAAGCTATGAAGGCAGGTATGCAGTGCGGTGCAACTACTGCCGCATCGGAACTGTCCTCATAAAAAACGAACAGGACGCGATTGAGTTGTGGAATCACAGAACGAAGGTAACGAACGATGACTAACGCAGACAAAGCAATTGCATTGCGCCCATCATACGGGGCAAGCGTATCTGGCGGAAAAGATAGCCTGTATATGCTCAATTAGTATCAGAAAATGGTCTCCAAACAGTAAAGGAGCCGAGCCATAGTCAATCCAACGTAAATTAAAACTTTTCAACACCATGTAAAAGAGGCTGTTACCAGACAGGTAGCAGCCTCTTTTATGCACGGGTTATTTATTCTTTTAGTAGGGCGGCATCACGCAAAAGCTCTGAAACGCTCAAACCAAACAGCGACGCCAATTTCTGTATTTGCCGGAATGAAGCAAACGCTTCTCCACGCAAAAACATATCAACATCAGAGACCTTGCAATCCAACAGATTTGCAACTCTTTCTGTCGATATACACTTTTTATCCAACTGCTCTTTAACATAGTAACCAAGAGCCACTGTCGTGAGACGATTGCTCAAAAGAACCACCCCTGAGATTAGATTTCGGTAAAAATCCCCTTAAATGTAGCGAGTTCCTCGTCTGAAAGCGCGTTCTTTACCATATTTGCATAAAAAGCAGGACGAGACATTGCAGGAGCAAAAGTTCTTGCGTAAGTTTTGCCAGAGCGGACAAACCCTTCTTCTTTGATAAGCCCTTTAGCAATCAGACTGTTCACAATCGAAAAAAGAGAGCGAGGCTTCCATGAAACGTTGCTATCTTTCTGTGCCACATTTACAACCTCAATCAACGGCATAGCACTACCGCTATTCCAAAGAGTGTTCATAACAGACTCTTCGGCAGGAGTTAAATGAAAAGGTCGGATTTTCTTAGACATAATAAATACACCAACTTTCAAAACAATAAAGATTACAATTACTATTATACCAACATCATGTGTTCCGTCAACATTTTCACCAAAAAATCGGTTTGCATATAGCGACCATACGCAAATAAAACAATGAAATAAATACATGTAAATTGGCGAAAAGCGGTTGCTGAATGATGCTCAATATGATATAATGAAACCATCGAAACGGGAATCCCGATTCGAAAAACGTATTCGTCCTACCGCGAATACGGCAATACCGTGAACGGCTATTTAACCACTTCCTTCTTTTGAATTTGACTGATAATCATATAATCGTGGTTAAGCTCTCCGTCGCGGCTTTTATCAAACACGAAATACGGCTATATATCTACTTCCTTCAGGAAAATAAAAAGAATTATTGCGGGTTGAGTTGGTATGTGGTATTTATTACCATTCTTATCAGACCCGCACCATTTGAGTAGATATGCTCTCCGTATTTTCGGATGTTTTGGAAACGCCCGCGTCGGTCTCTTCGATGAGATTGATGCGGGCTATTTTTGGAAAGGCGCAAAAGATGTATGGGTAAAGACTTGACCCGGTCTGTGTATCTAATTGATACAGAAAATCAACATGACTACTGGATGAAGCACATCAAATCAAACACATCCAACGATAAAGTGATTTTGTTCTGTAGCGTGAACAGTCCTAGAGTGACATTCCAGCTCATGCAGACATTGTACACCTCATTTGCGCCTCGCCAAGTCGAATATGTGGAGACATACCCCGGAAAAAACTCGCAGGACTTCTTTATTATAGGCAAACTCGGACAGCTTATCACAACTGCGCCCAAAAGCAAATACTACATCGTATCAGAAGATAAGGGATACGATGCATATCTATACTCCCTTGTTGAACAGGGATACAAGACATTCAGACTTGAATTTAGTTCAGCAGATGTCAAACCATCAAACACTCCACCAACAGAAGATAGGTGTAAAAGCATCCTTCTCAGAACAATCGATACAAGAAAAAACATTGCTTCTCCGGATTTAATGAGATTCTTACCACATTCCTTGTCTGGAATGTCCGGAAGTGTATCCACATTATCCGAAGAACAACCATTGGTTAAGGAGACAAAGCTGGAAAAACAAGAAGAACAAGTAGAGCCAGAGCCTCAAAAACCACAAATTCAAACAGCCAAACGACTAACAACTACTCGTAAAATATATACACCAGAGGAATATGTAAAAGTATTCTGTGAAGTTCACTTCGTACCAGAAAGTGCTATCCCAGCTATCATTGACATTGCAAAGCATCACAATTACGGCAAAAAGTCCGCATCAGATGCAAAAGAAATGGTAAATGAAATGACCATGCTTGCGGCTAGAGCATCCGGTGGTGTCTGGACGGGAAGTAAAAAAACGAAGCTCATTCAAGATTTCAGCCAAGATGGACGAAACAATCTTATCATTGAACTCAAACAGTTCTGATTTGCGTAGAAAGGAAAAATTCTATGATTACCAAACTCACCCAAAACAAAGTGACTTTCAATGCACATCGTGGTGTAATGCCGCCTGTTGCTGCAAAAGAGCAAGAGAAAGCCGTAGAGAAGCGGTATGTCTGTTCTGCAAACATGAAGTTGGCACAGTATGGCTATACCATGTCCAGCGATTTGTTTCAGGAATGCATGAAATCCACCTATGAGGATTTTATGGATTTCTTCAACGAACTGTTCTACATCGTCTCTGAGGATAGCCGCGCAATTTCTCAAACCAAACCAATCTGGCCGAACTTTCCGGAAGATGCTATGCAGGCTGATATGGTTGACCTGTATATTGTCAATATTCTCCACTATCTTACTGCTGGCGAGTGGAGTCCGGAGTTTGACCCGCACAAGGTATGTGAAGACCTTGCTCTGAACGAGAATCTTCCTCTAATGAAGCAGATTCCGTTGTGTGACAGCGAAGAAATTTATCGCTATGCAATTCAGTGCATTACTGGTTCCACCCCGTTGTCAAAAGACACTGCCAGCGTTATCTTCGATACGCTTATGGGAGATAATGACTTCACCACTGAGCTTATGGCTCAGATGAAGGATAAGGAAATCAAGACCAAGGAAAACCTTGCCCTATACGTTGCAAAAATCTTTGACCGTGCAGACTATAAGGACCAGATGTGCATGAAGAACTTCCGTTCTTCTACGGATGTCCTGCGTCTTGCGGCAGCTCTTAGCGGTCAGGATGTGAGCCTTGCAAAGAATCCTCGTTTCCGTAGTTTCACTCGTCGTGAACGTCGGGAACTGCTCGAAATTCTCGAAAACGTAGAGAAGAACGAAGGTTTTGCGCTTCGTCCTGAACAGTTTAAGCGTCTTGGTGAAAAGCTCCATCCGGGCGAGTACGCAAAAGCATTTCCTAAAGACAAAGACATCTTCGATAAGGTTCGCAACGGTGTTGCTATTGAAACCTACAACTCCAAGTTGCAGATGCTCATGAAAGCCCCTATCAACATCGAAAAGCTGTCTGAGCATTTGATGCTTCGTCCCGGTGTATTTGCTCGATACCTCGATTTTGCATTGCGTGAGTGCGATTCCGAAGCAGCTATGATGAATGTCTTGTTCGATTTTACAAGCGTTTGTCGCAATGTGAATCCTCGCGTTCTCGTTCAGCTTATTAACCATTTCCGTAACCGCAACAACTCTGTTCAGTTGGCGACTGGTAAAGGCGATGGTGCGTCTTCCTTCTCTGCTGAGCGTGATGTTAAGGCGATTCCGCCAGAAATGTGCGCTCGCGTATCGCGTGATGTGCTCAATCAACTTTGGCAAATTCTTCGTTCAAAGGATTCTGAAAACCTTTCCGTCTATATCGACCCAGACTGCCATTGCAACAAACTGATTTTCCCCGACAATCCTCGTCAGGTCACCTCCGCGATGCACGCAACTGCCTGTGGTTCCCGTGCATCCATTCCAGCAGGAAATAACGTTATTCGCGCATTCCTCTATTGGAAGGGAAAAGAACTGAGCCGTTATGAGGGTATCGACTTAGACCTTTCTGTTCTTTTCTGGGGTGATAAAGCCAACGCAACTCCAGAGGGAAAAGATGCAATCTCTTATTACAATCCCGCGATAAAGTCTATCGATGGCATCCACTCCGGTGATGTTCGCAGTTGCGGCAATGACGGTGCATTGGAGTATGTTGACTTCAACATTGCAAAGGCACTGAAGAATGGATACCGCTATGCAGCGATTCTTGTAAACTCTTACAGCGGTCATCCATTTGCACAAATGGACGCAGCTTTCTGTGGAGTAATGCTTCGCGATGGCAAGACTGGTAAACAGTTTGAACCTCGCACAGTTGAAAACCGCTACGCACTGACCAGCAATGCGCAGCAGATGGTTAGCATCGTGATTGATTTGCGAAACCGCGAAATCATTACTGTTGACCGTACTGTTCACGACCCATACTCGCATTTCGGAAATGCGTATCGGCAGGGAAGTGAAATCGTTGCGTGTACTCAGTATGCGATAGAAATCCATAGTCTTAGCATCAAGGAAATGCTCGGCTTGCGCTTTGCAACTTTCCTTAAGGATTCTGATTGGAAGAACGCAAACGTCATTATTTCCGACGCACCAAATAAGTTCGTTCCGGAAAATGAGGAAGATGTTGTACCACGTATTGTAAGTCCTTACGATATTCCTGCGCTCTATTCTCTGATTCTGGAAGATAACTAACCGTATTTACAATAACTCGGAAAGTCTCTCATCTTTTTTAGGTGAGGGGCTTTCTTTTTCTCTGTGTAGGTATAATACTTTTACCTAAAAACAAAAAGGGGTATTTGCGAAAATGGGTAGTTTACGAAAAACATCAAAATTCACAAGTATCACAGGCAGATGGACAATTTGCCCATCAGGATAGCAGTTGCAGGTTTCCCCAGCTTGCAATACTGCTTAGCTGCTACACAGTCAATAGGTGACAACCTATTTTCGAATAGAAAATCACCTAATTTTGCAAATATCCAATTTTTTCAAAGAAAGGATGTGAACGGGCAATTCCTCCCACAACTAAAGTTGCGGGTCTCCTTGCCCATACTTATGACACAAATTCATATAACTGGTAATGATACCATGCAAATTGCTGAAACTGCAAAATTTCTTATTGAACAACTCGGTGGAGAAAAAGCCGTTATCAGCATTGAAACTCATCCAGCAGGCGATGGAATCCGCAACAATGAAGATGTTTCCATTCGGTTTGCAGCTTGGGATAAGCAACCACATCGAGACGAAATCAATCTTGAAATCACAGGTCTTACTGCTGGATACAATGGAACTGGACCAAGGAACCTTCTTGACGTTCTCCGCGCATCTGGTGTAACGGAAGAAATGCTGACTTCAGAGGAAGTTCAAAATCCAAGATTTGCGGAAGTAACACGCTGCTGGAAACGTAGTGCAACTACTTACTCTGATATGAACGAAGCCGACGTTTTTCCATTGCATGTCTAAGGGAGTTTTTTACGAGATAAGCATCAATCATCTAAATCAATGACTGGAGAGTGATTCCGATGCAGTAAATAGGTAAGTGCTTTAACATACGAAGCACATAATCGGCAAAATTATACATCCTACGTGCTTCTAAGACACACTTAGATTGTGTGGTTTTGCTATTAAACCCTACACGGGGTTCATTGATTGAAATGCGAAATATGTCGAACCGGCATGTAAAGAAAAACAAAACAACAAGCGAGCCAAAGACACCACTAAATAAAGCAACAGAGAAACACAAGCCATGTGCCATTTACTACGGCACGTGGCTATTTTTCGTCTTTTGTGTAGGTATAATATCCAAGGCAAACTGATATAAAACTCAAAAAATGAGGTGATTGTTTGAAGCTAATTATCTGCGTTGATGACAATAATGGCGTGGCTTTTAATCACAGACGGTTATCCTTTGACAGAAAAGTTTTTCAAGAAATCCAAGAACTTGTAAACAAAAGCGGGGGAGACCTCTGGTGTACTTTGTACAGTAAAAAGTTACTTTCCAAGAATATTGATGGTCAAGTTCTGGCAACGGATACTTGTATGTATTGGGCAGAACCAAACGACTTTGTGTTTTTGGAATTGATAGGGGACATTACACCGTACTTGAATCGTGTAAACGAAATTTATTTGTTTGGTTGGAACAGAGTGTATCCATCTGATACGAAACTCGACTTATCGTTTTTAGATGCAAACCCATCAGTATGCCACTGGACAAGAACAGCAATCAAGGAATTTCAGGGAACAAGTCACGACGTTATAACACTCACAAAAATTCAAAAACAAAATATTGAGGAGGCATTTCAAAATGCAACCATTTAAAAGAATTGCTAGTATGCTGCTGGTTCTTTCAACAGCAATCAGTCTGACAGCTTGCAGTGGTATTGTAGATGAAGACCATCTGATTGATTACAGTGATGTTGTAGATATATTGTACAACAACGGTCAAAACGAAGATTATATAGAAACCGATTCTCTACCGGATATCGAAAATCCTCAAAGCAGCACACAAAAACAAACGAGCAACAATTCTGATTCTCAAGAAATTTCTGCAGAAGATATTAACGCATCTGTTTTCTCTCTTGATTCCATTCCAGAATACTCTGGTGAACCGTTCGTTACAGTAAATGATAACATTCCTTACTTTTCAGAAGATGACTTAACTGTGGACTCGTTTGAATACTACAGTGACCTTGATAACCTTGGTCGTTGTGGTGTGACATATGCTTGCATTAGTCAGGATTTGATGCCGACAGAAAAGCGCGGAGATATAAGTTCCGTAAAGCCTACCGGATGGGTACAGCATAAATACGATTTTGTCGATGGAAAAATGCTGTACAACCGTTGTCATCTGATAGGATTTCAGCTTGCAGGAGAAAACGCTAACCCAAAGAATCTTGTTACCGGAACCCGTTATATGAATGTTACTGGTATGCTTCCTTTTGAAAATATGGTTGCTGACTATGTGAAAGAAACTGACGAGCACGTACTTTATCGGGTAACCCCCATTTTCGATGGAGACAATCTCGTTTGTAACGGTGTCCTTATGGAAGCTGAATCAGTGGAAGATGAAGGCGAGAGTGTTTTGTACAATGTTTTCGTTTACAATGTTCAGCCGGGAATAGAAATCGATTATGCAACTGGCGAAAACTGGGCAGCGTAAAAGGAGGTAAAGATTATGCTACATAAGGTCATTGATTACATTTGCCACAGGTTTGCGTTGATTTATGCTTTCGGTTCGTTTGCGTTTATTCCACTCATGCTACGTATCATCAGCAATTCATTTCCAAACGTCAACATTTTTATTCAGATTCTAGCGTCAATTGGATTGTGTGAAATTATTTCACTTTTTATGGTCATTGATGCTGTTGTCACATTGTATGCCATTGAAAAATTAAATAGCTTTTTTGGACATTTGCGTACACGCAAGAAAATCTGACTAACACAAAAACAGCCGCCGTCTCTAACGAGACGACGGCTGTTTTTGGAATTAAAAAACCAGCAGGCTTGTGTGCGAGATACCTTACAGACAAAATTACACTTGCTATTACAAGCAGCTCCCTGTACTTCGCTAAATCCACATTTAGCGAAGTATCGTATGGTGCTTTTTTCATAGCTTCCGGCTCCCCCGGTGTCCGATGTCAAAACGCTGAAACGCTGAAACGCTGAATTTACGCTGAATTTAAGCTGAATTTACGCTGAAATGCCGACAATTGTCTTCTGCGTACACATTAGGTATAAAAACTAGGCACAAACATGTAACTCTAATTGAATTAAGAAAATCAACACTTTGTAAGCAGTTTTTATGAGAAATCATAAGAGCTGCTTTTTGTTTGTGTAAAAAAAGTTTAAAGAAAGGAGCACCTATGGCTACTGAAAACGATTACAAGCAAACAGTTTACTATTTGACGAAACTTTTAAACGGTGGTTTGTTAGGAGAAAAAAGTTGTACGCCTATCCGAACTGCTATCGAAGCGTGTGAACTGCAAATTCCGAAGCATCCCATCTCGAAAAGCTGGTCGCCGAATCTCTGCCCGCATTGCAATGCGGATATTGGCGGAGACTGCGACGACGGCTACTACGAGAACCCGCATTACGAGCGCTGTCCTGTCTGTGGTCAGAAGCTCGATTATAGCGAGTAAAGGAGCGTGAAAAATCATGATGTTGTCCGAGTTCGAGAAGCTCACCGGTTTAGAGGTTACGACAGCAGAATACGAAAAAATCGAGGCTGAATATATGGAAAGCCCCGATGACAAAGCAAAGTTCTGCAAGATGTGGCTCAAAAAAGGAGGGCTTCAAAGGCTCCATAACGCAAGGCTTGAGGAAATTGAACATCTGAAAAAGACCATCGAGGACCTTGAGCACAAACTTGATGAAGAGCAAGACTGGCAGATTTCTCATAAGTACGGCACGCACTACCAAAAAACATCTTATGACCATCTTACCAAGCGTTGCTCTAATGGGCATCAGTTTGAGTCCGAAGCGAAAGCTGCCGAGTTCATCAGTTCTCAGTACGGTTTCGACAAAGATAGAATTGTCTTTATCCACGACGTCGAAGTCTATGAGACAAATCGGCATGGAATAACGCGTCTGAAAGAACGGCTCACTCGTTTTCCTTACTACGTCGGTTGCAGAGCAAACTATGCACGTTTCGATGTGCGCTGCTGCGGCGGAAGTATGCAATGGGAACTTGTGGACGGAGCTCTTAAAGACTATTCCACACCGCCATTTTTATCCGATGGGGAGCAATAGTTCCTCAAGAATCATCACACCGCACAGGCCCCAATGATGCCTGTGTATGATTTTTTACATTTCATAAGACCAATATTTTTAAAAGGAGTATGTAAGCACATGATTACTTTACCTACTAACCATCCCTATTTCTTCACTTGCCCGTCTTGTGGCTGCAAGCTCATTTCCGTTTCTACCGGCAACAGAGCCAAGCCCCATTGCCCAAAGTGCGACTACTCAGCCGATGATGCTTTTGTGGTCAAAGACCGCGTTACGAGTGAGGCTATGAATGTCATCGCTGATAACACGGAACTTGCCGAAAACTTTGCCGAGACCGTAAAACACGAAATTGAGACCGATGACGATACTTACGCTCATATCGGTTTTCATCTGGCAAACAACATCCGAAACCAGAGCCCTGCATCCGAAGTCCTTCTGACCCTCTGTGGCTGGACCATCGAGACGCTGCTTGACAAGACGCCGCCCATCGCAATCGATGAAGGTTTGTTCACTTTGTTGACAACGAGGTTATCGTTTGGTTGTCAGATTCCTATCACAACAACACAGCGATAGGAATCAAGGTGAGCGTTGACCCTCTATCCCTGAATCGCATCTGCATCGATGACCAAGAACCAATCGATGTATGTAGCGATGAGGGCCAGAAACGCGTAGAAACCATCTTCGCGCAGTACGGCATGGGCTTTAACGAGTCCATGGAGATGGTTCTCAACGCCATCTGCACCTACACGAAATGGCTAAACAAAACGCTCTTAAAGGGGGTGCCTATGGCATGAGCGTACTTTCCTACAATGGCGCAGTATGCCATTGCTACTACGACGAGCTCGATGAAAAGTACGAGGGGTTAATTCACCTCGGTCCTTACACAAGCAACGCAGAAGGTTCGACTTTTGCTGAGCTTGAGCATGATTTTCATCGCGTTGTAGATGCAATGAAAGGCAAAAAGTCAATAACACACGACTAAAGTCGTGTGTCTCCTTGCCTTGATTGATGATGAAAAAATACAGCGCAATACCACGGTCCTATTAAGGGTCGTGGTTTTTCTTTTGCCCAAAGTTGGTATAGTAAATCTGTTACAAGTAGTCAAGCGACCCACTCAATGTTTACGGTCAAGCCATATAAGGCACAGTTCAGAAACATCTTCGATGCATTCAGTTTATGTATTGCGCGTAATGAACTGTTTCACCGTATTTTATTGTGTGGGTTGCTTTTATTTTTTATAAAAGGAGCTAAATATCATCATGAAGAAAACTGAAAATGTTGCAACCATCAATTTAGAGAATATGCTTTCTGAGCTTTATAGCTTGGATACGCAGCGCAAGCGTAGCGCAAATAGCATCGCAAAGAAAAATCACCGCCGTTCTCGCGAAAGCAAAATTATCGAAGCGAAAAAGACGGCAGCAAGACGTTCACGCGCAGCAGAGGATGTAGGTAACATTTCTTACATTCGCGTTGCTGAACGTGCTAACAAAAAGCTCAACGAGTATGTTCTCGATTTCGATGAAATGTAAGGAGAAAAAAATGAGAAAATTATTCATTGCAAAGCGAATCGTAAAATTTGTTGCCATTGCAACAGCAATCTTTTGGCTACTTTCCATCGCCTCTTGCATCGAACATTTCAGTTTTCGTTCGTTGCTTTTAATCCTCGGTACGATTGTGTTTGAGGATAAGGTGCTTGGTTTGTACTTTGAGATTTGCAACAAGCTGAGTAAAAGGAGTGTGAACAAACGTGTTTGAGGTGAACATGAACGAGTTTGCGAAGCTCTTGAACAAAAACGTTTGGGTTGTCACAAACGTCAATTCGATTCACAACAAATACCACGTGTTTCCTGCAAGAATCACGAAAGTATCCATTGACCAGTGCAGCTTCCCGTTGTTGGACGGAAAACCAAAGGTGGCTTATGTCACTTGTTCACTGAAGGCTTTTACCATCGGGTGCCTTCAGAAGAGAAACGGTGACATTCTCGTGTTGGACGATATGGCATTAAACTATACCGTTTTCAACAATAAGGAAGAAGCAGAAGAAAGCTGCCGCTACTGGAACGAGGTCTACAGCTATTCAACGTTGCAAGAACGATGCGCTTATAAAGCAGCACAGATTCTATCGGTAAAAATATAAAGAAACCGCTCGCCGAAAGGTGAGCGGTTTTTAAATTAAGGCAAAAACAAATGCACGAAAACACGCCATATGTTATAATAAAGACACAAGAAATGCATTTCATACCATCTTCATTGCACTATCGAAAGTGAGCCAATTATGTTATCATTATCCTATAAGAAGAAATTCATTGACGCAGCTTGTCTTACTTTAAGCATCACACACAAAGCAGCAGAACGACTATACCACGAGCAAAAATCCGACTACGGATATATAAAAGCTATAATTCGTAACGCTGTTGCTCAGTCTCAAAGTGAAACCTAGTCAATAACCCACGACTGAAGTCGTGGGCCTCCTTCCCATGATATGGATGATACAATATAATTCAAAAAATAAAGCAGCTCTGCACCACGAAATTTGTGATGCAGAGCTGCTTTATGTTATTATCCGACAAAGCCGTCCCAATAGCCATTCCAATAGGCTTTGTCTTTTTCAGCGTTTATTCTACTTGCTTTATACAACCGTTGAGATTCTTCATCTGTGAGAGCATCCGGATTGCCCTTTAGAACGCGAATTGCACCCCAAACCCATCTGAATCCGTAAGCTAACATTAAAAGATGAACAATAAGATTATAGTTCTTATAGAGACCCATCCAGAATTCAGATGACTCATGATGTTTCATTACGTATGTATATACCATATCAGGAGACTTTAAGATGGCGTATCCGACAATCAAACAAATTAACAAACACACGAATTCCTTTTTGTCTCGCTTCTCTTCATTTTTTTCTTTCCTGCAGACAAAACGAGCAAGAGGCTCAAATGGGTATGTTAGAAATTTCCAAAGAACGACTAATAACATAATAAAAAAAGCGGTCATAAAATCATTCCTTCACAATTTAATTCTTGTATTTTATTATATGATACAATAACCCGTTCCTAAATTCAACCGTTTCTACACCAATCTCAATCTAAGACGCACAAAAAACAAGAAGCACCCTTGCGTTGAAACGCAAAGAGCGCTTTTGGAGCGAAAGACTGGAGTCGAACCAGCTTCTAACAGATTTGCAGTCTGCACCCTACCCGTCCGGGACCATTCGCATATGGGCGTGTACAAAATCTGTAAAGGATTATCTGTAAACTATGGAACAATTTGTAGCTTTGTTGATTCTACGCGATTATTCTATCCTTTACATCCATACTTTACAATGTAAGTACACACTCTTCTGGCAGGGGTGATGCGACTTGAACACACACGACACGGTTTTGGAGACCGTTGCTCTACCAATTGAGCTACACCCCTATATGGTACTTCAGACGGGAGTTGAACCCGCACGCCATCTCTGACACCGGATTTTAAGTCCGGGGCGTCTGCCTATTCCGCCACTGAAGCATATAATAGCGAGTTATCGTACCGCCAAACGTTTGGTATCTAATGCGGGGGTCAAACCAACAAAAACTGGCTCCTCAAACCGGCATGTATGCCATCCAACCACTTAGACATATGGCGGGCTGTACAGGCTTCGAACCTGCGACACGCGGATTAACAGTCCGCTGCTCTACCAACTGAGCTAACAACCCACAGATTAGCAGTTATCGTACTGCAAGACGTGGTACTCCCAGAGGGATTTGAACCCTCAATAAAGTGCGGTTTGAGCGCACCGTGTCTGCCAATTCCACCACGGGAGCATAGAATGACAGTTTTTACGCACTGCCAAACGTTTGGTGCCCAAAATGGGACTCGAACCCACAAGCCGAAGCACTGGACCCTAAAACCAGCGTGTATGCCAATTCCACCATTCGGGCAAAAAGGCCATTATATTATGACCGTTGGTGCGCTTGCGGGAACTCGAATCCCGAACCTGCCGATTAAAAGTCGGCTACTCTACCAATTGAGTTACAAGCGCATATGAAGTCTGAATATTACATTTTGTATAATTCAAACACTTTAACAAACCGCCACAAGAAAAGAACTTGAAAGCAGTTTCATAAATCTAATGGAAACATTCGCAGAAAAAAGCACCTGCCGAGCATGTTGCCCAACAGGTGCTTATAACTTTGCAGTTTCAGAAAACTTCCGATGTTAAGCAGTTTATACTGCTTTCATTCCCGCATTGTTAGTCACACAAATGGACAACATTAAGCAACCGAGGTTGCAAAGATTGCACCACAGTTTATTTAAGTTATTCCATTTGTTTAGCAAGGAACGGAACATCGAGCGTTCTCCTTTCATCAAATTCATTATCTGTATTATACACCCTGTAATATAGAATGTCAAGCGCTTTTGACCTAATTTATGCCAACAAAGTATCAACCAGTTTAGAAATTGATGTTTTTTCGCAATCAGAAAGAATGTTAAGAGCTTTCCGCATTGCAGAATCGAAATCGTCATTGGTCATATCAGTTGGAATATAAATCATAGCTGAGACTCCGATACTTTCAGGTGCTTCATAAATTTCCCGGCTTCGTGATGCCTTCCGCCAACCCGTATCAACGAGATGCTTCCGAAGTGCATACGGATTGACCGCAGTATGCGAATGACGACCATCCAACATCTTATATGCCCTCAGATATTTTGCTTCACGCTGAAGGTCTTTTCTTGTAGGTTCTTTTGCCAAGCGGGATAAGTCCATGTTGTTCCGCAAGTCGGATAATTTCACCTTCGTGGCAATAGGATTCTGATGTACACGCCAGATATATTCAGCATACTCTTCATAATCCTTCCGAGTCAAAACTTCCACAGCGTCCACAACCTCACTTGGGAACATCGCACGAAGGTCTTCAGCCGTGTATTCTGTATCTTCAATGACATCATGCAAATAGGCAACAGCTTTCTCAATGGGGGTATCAACACCATCCGCTACTGCAGTAATGTGTGAAGAAAAGTAGCTTTTTCCACCTTTATCCTTTTGTCCATTGTGAGCCATCCGAGCAAATTCTTTTGCACCAGCGACGAGCTCTTCTTCACTACAATCAGTGTATTTTTTTAATTTCGTGTCCATGTTTTTTATTTCTCCAATATTTACGCATTTAGAATGTCGTGTAAAAGGCTACACAGCTTTTTTTGATATTCAAAATTCGATACTAAGGCTTCATGTCTGAATTTTGCTTTTTCTTCTTCTGTTTGTGGTTTCAAATCAAGGCCGCACGAATCAGCAATTTCTTTCATTGCTTCCTCAAATGGTACACCGGGATTTTCCCCACGAGCTTTAGCTTCTTCAACCTCACGAATGCTCTTCTCAAGGTCTTTTTGAGCATTTTCAGTATCAGTCTTAGCAACGCCAAAGAAAGTCATTTCCTGCAGAAGATATGCCAAAACAGTTTCTACGCCATACTTCTTAAGACTTGTCTCAGAAATGTTCCACGCAAGAATATCTTCCCAATCGCTAAATTCTATGGCATACGTATCCACCAGCGAGTTGTCATGAAGTATTTCACTCAATTCGTCGTCTGTATACTGACTAATATCAGAAATCGTTTCAAAAGGAGTGTGCAAAGAAAGTCTCTCATTGACTTTTGCCCAAAGACGTATATCGGAGAGCTTCATCATAAAAACACGTAGATACGTTTTCGGTTCATTGTCGGACGCAAATAAATCATCGTCGTCTAATGCGGCAAGACAGCAATTTTTATTTTCATCTGTGTCACGGCATTCGGTTTCGTGAATCCGTTTCATAGACATTTCGATAGTATATTTTGCTGCCGCTTTACGCTCATCATCCGTTTTTAAGCGAAAGTCACCGCCGATAACTCTTTTATATTCTTCAATCAGTTTATCAACATTACAACTCAAAAACACATCATATACTTTGCGCAATTTTATCACCACCATGTTGTGTCTAATATATACTAATTATACCACACCTAGAATTCATCAGCCACCGCTTCACACGCACACAAAAAAGGTGGCGACCCTTACGAGCCGCCACCAATTTGCTTAGAACATATAGGCTACTTCACGCGCCCTGATGATACAATCATCAAGCTTCTTGTCCAAACGCTTGTTTACTTCTTTTGCCACTTTCCAGTTCAAACTGCGATGTGCATTACACCACAACACGAAAGAAGCAATAGCAACAACTACCAAACCAACAACCAAAGAAACGGTAAAGGCAGTTTTCATTGGAATACCAAGCTCAATCATCTTGTTGGGCAAGCTATCCAGCTTATCAATTTTGCAAAGGACATTGACAAGCAATGCTTCAGCACCAATGATACTCAACAAAATGGTTGCCAACTTGCGAGCACCACGAGTGCGCTTCATCGCTTTACAGGCATTCTTCATATGGGTCTTTTTGTTCGGATGGATGAGTTCATTCACCTTCGCAAGACCATTTACGATTGCTGCACCAATCGCAAAGGCGTAAAACACCTTGCAAATGGTGGCAAGAACGACATTGGAATCACCAATGACGCTAATGATAGTCTCCATGGACGGAACCATGAAAACCACGGTCAGAATCACGTAAACAACCTTTGTTACGTTCTTCATAATACATACCTCCTTTAAAGGTACAGAAAAAAATCGCATCTGTATAGATGCTCATGCATTTTGCGGAATGTTTACCGCTATGACCTCCTTTTTCTCGCACAGAGAAAGCAATGCACAAAAATGCCGCTGTGTCCCCCCAAAAAAGAGGAAACAACAGCGGCATTTCTGCGGTTTTACTTAATTACTCAATAGCGTCATCTGACACCACTAATTACTCTGTACGTATGTAATTATACCAACATTTCTGCCGCTATATATATACCATACTCACTTCGCAACATTTTGCAACAAGAAATTACCACCCATCCGGTAAGGCATCCGTTGCAGACAATTTATTTATCAAAACCTCACTCAAAGACTCTTTACCTGTAATATAGTCTATATTGTACACATAGGCAGTCGTTGCAGATTTTCCAAACGCTTCTTTATACGTCAACTCTTTTCGAATAACAGCTTGAATCCGTTCTTCCGTTGTTGGGTAAATCGTCCATCTTTCACAATAACGAAATTCCGTACAATTGCAGAACCACTTATTCCCAGCCTCATCTACACACGCACACAGAATTGGAATACAATCATACTCCAAAAACGTGTGCTCAACATAGAGGGTATGCCCAAACAAAGTTCTAAAAGAATCGAATCCATCAAAAAGACTTTCTTGATTCTCTGGCTTCACGTCAAAATCCTCATACAACACGCTGCGAAATCAAACGTCCAACAACAACGTATCGCTGCGTACTAATATCAAGTGAATCGAATGGGTACGATGTGTACATATATAGCACATCTTCAATATCGTCAAGTTGTAGAAGTGGTTTATCTTCACCATCAACTACGGTACTGTAATCATCCGTCACCGTTCCAACGCCGGAGTAAGTGATTTGGTAAGTAGATTCAACATCGCCAGACTTTATAACAACCTCTTGCCCAACCGTTGCTTCACCAAGAGACGCGAACTGACCGTAGTTCTGGGCTAGAAGCCAGTGAGAGCCATGTTCAGAAAACTGCTTTGAATTTGCAAACTGACAAACAACCTTCCGGTCTTCAAGCTGCTCATTGCCATCACCCCATACAATGGGAACATCTTGTAATTCTCCCCAAGTAATAGTAGCAACAGTATCCCCAACCTGTGGCAAAGGATACTCCTCCGCATACATAAGCGGCGCAAATATGATGACAGCAAGCAATACCACCAGAAGCACAATCACAAACGCACTCAAAATCTCCGTTTTTTTGTTTTTCACGCAATATTCCTCCAAAAGTTTTTGACCTATATAGCTGAAGCACATAGCGTTACAGCGCTATCGATGACTTAATTATAACATAGCCTAAATCACTTCGCACCCGCTTTAAGCAGTATTTACCCGTTGACTCAACGCTCTTGTCCACTTTCGCTGCAGGTCAAAAGACACACAATAGGAACACTCAGCAAAGCACCAGATATTTTCATGAATCCGACAAGCCAAAAAGTCATTGCCAACAACATTACTATCGTTATCCACATTATACCTATGGCATCACCTTTTCTATTTCGATGAAACAAAAATATCACAAACAGCCCATAACAAACACAAGCAGCCGACAACAAATAAATACGAAAACTACTTTCCGCAACAGTCGATAACATCATTGCCAGCAACCATATCACAATGGACAATAAGGTACAGCGTAGCGGAGTTGGTTCATGATGACCGCTTGTGAAAATTCTAACAGCAGAAAATAACAATAAAAAAAGCACTGTGCGTGCTACACAGTGCAAGATGATAGACAGCAACAAAATCAGCAGATATGTTGTTCCATTACACAGAACCACAAGCATTCCGTATGCTTGTATTGGTCCTTCTTCCTTTGGTACTAAACCTCTCTCAACAGTATAATTTCCGTATGAATCCGCTATGCGCTCATACAAGCTCTTTTTCGGTCTGTTCATTTCCAGTCTCTCCTACAACATCGGTTGTATCATAAACATACGTTGTAAGCCAAACAATGTCTTTCTGTAAGGGAACCAAAAGTGTCCATACAACAGCCTTTTGTTCGTCATCATATTTGGCAGAAACAATACCATTGTACTTGGAGAGAACCTTCGAAATCCTGTTCTCCGTTTCTTTTAGCGCGTTCTTTTCTTTATCACTATACAAAACGGCATCTGTCGAAATCTGTATTCTGAATTGCTCCCCCCCCTGCATCATAAAATCAATTTTTCTATCATTTTGCTTACAGCTCATATCGATTGCTGAATCCAACAGTGTGCCAAGAACCTCGCACGTATCATCTTCGCTCATGATTGCGGATGGAATCTCAGCCCTCATAACAAGCGGAATATTTTTATCAAGGCATTCATCAACCATTTTTGTGAGAATAGCGTCAACGATAATATTGCCACTCTTAATTGCAGTTGTTTCAACCTGCATCGTAGATAGTTTAGACTTGAGAATCAATTCAGCTTCTTCGTCTCTCCCCTGCTGTATCATTGTGAGTGCTCCGTTCATTACTTGGCGCACATCATGTTTCCAAGCTCGAATACTATCGCTTTTTTCAGCAAGTTTGATATACTGCATTCTATCCATTTGATTGATTTTTGCTTGTGCTTTTGCTTGCTCTGTTTCATGTGTGTTTTTTATTGCCGTATTTATAAGCATCAATGCCAAAACATTGCACGAAGCAATAAACAGCATCAATAATAAATACATATCAGGGGATACTCTACCTTTTTCAACCTCTAAAATTATTACAAGACCCATTACGGCTGAAAGCATCGGAAGGGATAAATACAACCAAAAAACATTTAAGGGAATTGATTCCATTGTATATTTTCTACCAACAAAGAAAACAACAAAACAATCCATAATTCGCGTAAAAAAGCCTATAGCAATAAAAGTTGGGCTCATCGATGTATACGCATCCAAATAAAAATTAGGATTTGATGTAATTTTTATAACAACACTAGAAATTATAATTTCAACAACTACTTGAAGAGCAAGCGCAACAAGTGTCCACACAAATGTTTTTATCGGCTTTTTTCTTGAAATCAAGCATGTTCCAAAAAGAACAACACCCATATAAATTACACTACCAAATCCACCAATTTCGAATGTATTACATACATATAGTGTACAAGAAAATAAAATCACGGTAACAACAAAAGTCTTTTTGGGAATTTTAACCATTACCATTGCCAATGGCAACAACAAAACTACTAATGCATCGATTATATCGAGTCCATAATTACAGAAATTCCACATTGCTTCAGACATATTTAGATAACTCCATTTCCATTATTTAAAATAGCATTTTTGATATTTTCAAAATACGCTCTCCCGATGTCTAAAGTTTCCCCGGATACAAGATGCAATTTAAAATGAAGCTTTGACTCTATCTCTGTTACTTTTTTTGTGTTGACGATGTATGAACGATGACAACGCGAAAAAACTTTTTCCGGCAATATTTTTTGCACATCACCAATGGAAATATTATATTCCTGTCTTTTTTCAATTGTTACGACTTCAATACCATGCAATCTTGCTTTTATATACAATATATCCGCACAATAATATTTATCGACTCCAGTTCCACGTTTAAGACTTATAACAGGTTCATCATCTTTGTAAGTAAGGCGTTTTTGAATATAATCTAAAGCGGCATATAATTTTGCATTTTGCACTGGTTTACACAAATAATCGGCAGCACGGACATTATATCCACGTAAAGCAAATTCAGCGTGGGATGAAACAAAGATAATTTCAATTCGACTATTTTGTTCTCGGATATGCTGCGCCAGCGTCATTCCATCAATTCCCGGCATTTCCACATCTAATATTAACACATCAACGTCTTGAATCGAACGCATTGCTGGAGAACTACAAGCAACATGGTCCATTTCTTTTATATTTACATCAATTTCATTTTTATTGCCCCATTCTGTAATTTTTTTTGACACTAACGCTCTATCTTTAGCGTCATCATCAACTATCAATATTGTCATATTTCCTCCAATTCGTTTCCAAGTAAAAAACGCAATGCAGCTATAATAAAAAGACAACTATAACACAAAAATACTTAGGGGAGATTTATATGTGTTTCAATTTGTTTATATTAAACCAAATCGTAAAAGGAATAAATCACCTAGCTTACATCTGCTGCAAAACAACAAGTTGGCCTATGACATATAACCCTCCACCACCTTCACAACTTGAAACTGTTAAAAACAAAGAATAACTATATTACACATTATACAAAAATTAAACTTACATTACAATAAAATCAATAAAAAGAAGCCCTCGTTTGCAGCAGTACCACAAACAAGGACTTCTTATGTATCAATTATTCGATTTCTTTCCCCTCCGGAGCTTCGATGCTGTACTCCTTAACAGTTACGCACTTCGGAAGTTTGTCACGGTCAAAATGTACATCATAGTCACCGTAAAACATAGGAGTGGTAACACCATCCTTTTTCTTTACGACCATTGCATCCTCAATCGTCTGGCGACTGCAATTTCCGCTTCGACTGCTGTGATAGACAGCAATCACCTTTCGGATGTTCATAGACGGACGAGCAGAACTCATATCCTCTTCGTACATATGCAGAATCGCATCAATCAGAACATTGACATCATCCCACGTTACGCCGTTCTCCATTGCCATTGCAGGAGATACCTGAATCAGAGTGTGGAACAAACCATACTCAATAACGCTATGGCGTCCCATTGTCTTATCCTTGGTGTCGAACTCGTCCTCATTCTTCGCAACGATGCCTCGCGTAATGGAAAGCTCCGTGATATGTACAGGGTCATACGTCATCGCATCACCAACCTGCACAGCGCCCTTGATACACGAGAAGTTTGGCGTATTTGCATATGCCGTATTGACAAGACCAAACCAACGAACATCTGCAAAGGTACGGCAAAGTGCATTCCGAGCAGCAGCCACACGCTTATCGAGTTCGTCACGGTCAAGCTTCTTTTTCTTGTTATCAGTCGGAACATCATACTCTGCAATAACCTCGTTCACAGCCGCCTGAATGCTTCGATTCTTACGGGAATCATACAGACGATACTCGTCTGCTGGGAGTTCGCCAAAAGCAACGTGATTGGCAAGGACATTGCGAATCTTAGACTTCTGGCAATACCCAGTCATATAACCGTTGCCAGCATAATTGGTGCGCGGAATATTATCCGCATCCGGGTCGCCATTGGGGTTTGACATCATAGCGTCAGCCAGAACCATAATGGTAACAGCTTTATCAACAAGATTCAAATTTTCACTCATTTTCAGGAATCTCCTCTTTCTTACTATTGTTGATTGCATTCATGATATTTGCGGTCTTTTGCTGGTGATATCCAAGCAGGAAACATGCCTGCTGCTCAGGACTCAGACGGCTTGGATAAGTTTCTCCCATCTTATCCAGTAATGCAGAAATCTTTGTATCATACGAAATGAATGCACCGATTTTGTTTGCCTGCTGTGCTTTCTTTTCGAGGAACATATAAGATTTGTGCAATTTCGGGAACGTTGCTGCCGGGTCTTCCATAGACTGCGCAAGGTAGCGAGTACGGAACGTAGATTGATTGTTCGGGTCAATCACACGCTGCGCACTCTCCATCAGCGCAAATACCTGCCCAGCAATGTACACAGGGTTCTTTGACTCTGTATTAAGTGACACGGTAATATCAGTCCTTCCATAATTTCTAATCAGATATGCTTTCAAGAAACCATATCGTGCGTTTTCACAGGTAATTGTACAACTGTTATCAAGTGGCTTCTTACTATCAACAGAAATCCGCCGCAAAATAAGATTAAACGCCTTTTTCGGATAAGGTAACCCATAATCGGCTGAATCCATCAGTTCTTTAAGCATGAATGGATTTTCAGCAATAAAGTCTCCCTTATCGTTTTTTGCCCACAACGAATCATAGACAATAGATGGTCGCGCATAATCCATTGACGGTGTATTGAAATTGGGACGGTCAAGCTCCATGTCAGAATAATACTGCTGGATGTCTCTAACGAGTCCCTGCAACGTAACACGTTTGTACGTTGGCATGATGCTTCCCATACCGTCTCGCGTTTTCACTTCGAGCACATTAACCATTACACCTTGCTGAAACGAATCAAGGTCTTTGACGTATCCGCTCTTTTTAACGATAGAATATACTTTATCAAGCATATCATTACCGCTTTCCATAGCGTGGTAATTGGGTACGTCATCACCGTTAATTAGAATGTCAAGGCTGCGCATAGCAATGATGTCTTCTGCTTCCTGTGGCAAATCATCGCTCCAAACACAAACGGCATCGGCAATGCGCTTCTTTCGCCCATCGCTTACAGTTCGCACGCGCTTTCTTGATGAACCGAACACATCGCCGAAGGCTTCAACAATCTTATGGGATTCTAGCTGCGTAATAGGAAACGCAAAACCCTGCTCTCGCCCAAAATAGTTGGTGGCTACATTGTTGTTGGAAAACACGCTATATGATTTTCCTAGGAGTTTGACTTGGTTATGAAGCCGGGATTCATAACCTTCTTCTCCAGTGAACTGTCCACGTATCACCCGTGAACCACCACTGGTCATCACTCCATCAACCATTGTATAGCCAACGCCATACTGCTCAACGAACTTATTGTAGGAATCGACAAACACAGCATCAGCAATAATCGGATGACCGCCATAATAAAAAGTCATCACGCTCTTGCCCTTGGTATTAGCAAGATACTGTTTTACCGCAGCATTTTCTTTCGCTTTATCGACATCCCACGTTTCAAAGAACTTGTACAAAGCTTTCAGTCCATCGGATTCTCCCATGTACTCTTTTACAGCAAATACAAGGTCTTTCTCTGAATCGAACTTTTCTTTCGCTCGCTTGTTTTCTTTTTCGGTATCACCTACCGCAACACCAAGCAAATATGTCTCATAGTCGCACAACAGATAAGGTGTATTACCACTCGTTCGAGGTCCATGTACCGGAACAATCATCGATTCGCCATTGCGATTTATCCTGTCATCGGCCAAACCGAGGCGATAGATACCATCTACCGCTCCATCCGCAGACAACTCAATCGCACACTCAACAGGAATCCGGTTCCAGCCAAACGGAACCAGCGGCTGACCAATCGATGCTTGATGGTCATAATGTGCTATCAATGCATCAAACATTTGCATAACAGCGATACCACTCCCCTTCCAGCAAATTAACGACACCGTTCTTGATTTTCATGTGACGACAAATAGGAATTGGATTATACTTGTCAGTATAATCTGATGCAAAACGCATATTTCCAAGGTCTTCAGTTATTGGCTGCGTACAGCCAACATCTTTTTCGTCGATTACCTGTAGATTCGCCATACACATACGTTTTCCAAGAAACGATGGCTCGTAGCCAACACCGTTATTGATGTTACGTATAAGCATTTGACGATACTTCGCCAACGACATAGACTCTTGGATTGATGTCATTTCAACCAAATAAACCACTACGGAATAGTTGACATCTTCCAAGCACTCGATTGACCTTTGATTCCTTGAAATCATATCATTTGAGCCGTTGACCGTTACCCGTCTTTTGATGATTTTGTTATGTACATACAGGACAGCAGGTATTGTCTCAATTCCCGGATGCCAATAAGCATTATCAATAGCGCCCTTTAACGCAGCGAACGTCGGAACATCATATGTGACACTTTCTGCTCGCGTGCCCGGTACTGAAAACGATGCGTGCTCGCCCGTAATCCGAATCACCATATAATTCGGGTCCACTTTAACCGCTCTATTGTGCCGACTCAACATATTCGCAGCATCGATAATATTTGACCGCCCAACTACTGGCAGTTGCATGAATCATCACCTCCGATAACTCAATTATATCATTTAGCAAATTTCACAGCAACCGCTTTGCAGGCAATCATTTCAATCTAATGCACCCCATGCGGGGTGCAACACCTTTTCCTTCGATACATTTTTGAGAATGTCATATTTATTTCAATCTAATGCACCCCATGCGGGGTGCAACAGCAAAACTATACAATCCAAGCGTATCTTGGTAACACGTAGGATGTACAGTTTTGCCAATTGCGTGCTTTACACATTAAAGCACTTACCTACTTACTGCATTGGAACCACCC
>OBAM01000615.1_pt1 | contig 29366 bp, 19 predicted proteins | sample 1517751 | NCBI WGS metagenome assembly OBAM01 (sample SAMN04571703, study PRJEB22368) | human gut metagenome | biome: human gut; material: stool | host: Homo sapiens | place: Luxembourg | collected 2012-10-18
ACTACAACTTCTGCATGGACGGCCTGATTTATCCCGATCAGCGTCCGGGCCCTGGCCTGCGTGAATACAAACAGGTGCTATGCCCGGTCAATATTCGCCAGACGGAACACGACGATGTGTTGCTGGTGGAAAACCGATACTGGTACAGCACGCTGGGCGATATCGAGTTTCAGGTGGCATATCAAGTCGATGGCAAAACCCTCGCGCAGCAAACATTAGCGCTGCCGCATTTGCTGCCTGGCGAGGCCGAAGAGTTGCGTCTGTCACCACCGCAACTGCCAGCCGGTGAAGTGTTTATCAACGTTGAAATCATTAAGCGGAGTGCGACGAGCTACAGCGAAGCGATGCATGCTCTCGGCCACTTCCAGATTTTGCGCCAACAGGCGGAATCGCGTGAGCCGTTGCCGCTCAAGAAATCTGGCACATTACGCAATGACACGCAGGGGCATCAGCAAGTTATCAGCGGCACTGATTTTACTCTGACGTTCTGCCGTTTAAGCGGCGAGCTGGTTTCCTGGTTAGTCGCAGGCGAAGAGATCGTTGGGCGCGCACCGCATCTGACGTTCTTCAAACCAACAATTGATAACCATAAGCAAGAATTTGAAGGCCTGTGGCAGCCGTATCACCTGCATTTGATGCAACATAATTTCCGCGCGATGCGGCATTTCTCGCAGGGTGACGATGAAATTATTGAAATTGATAGCGTCATTGCGCCGCCGGTATTCGACTTCGGGATGCGCTGCACTTATCGCTGGCGCATCACGCCCGCAGGCCACGTCACGCTGGATTTGTCCGGCACGCCTTACGGCAATTACCAGGCTATTATCCCGAAAATTGGCCTCGATTTTGGCATCAGCAAGCGCTTTAAACAGGTGGAATATTACGGACGTGGGCCGGGTGAAAACTACGGCGATAGCTGCCAGAGCAACCTGATAGGCCATTATTGCCAGCCCGTTGAGAGCCTGTTTGAAAACTATCCGTTCCCGCAGGATAACGGCAACCGGCAGCAGGTGCGCTGGCTGAGCGTCGAGGATGAAAAGGGTAACGGGATTTTCATTCAGCCGCGCAGACCGATTAACTTCAGCCTATGGCCTTACAGCGCTGAAATGTTGCAACAGGCGCAGCACATCAACGAACTGGAAGTGTGCGATTACCTGACGCTAAACCTTGACGACCAAATCCTCGGCCTTGGTTCCAACTCCTGGGGTTCCGAGGTGCTGGATTCATTCCGGGTTTACCTCAAACCGTTCGAATACGGCTTCACCATGGTGCCGTTCCGTAAGGCAGAAACTGCGATAAGCGATCTGGCGAAGTACGATTTCCATCCACAAAGCGTACGCGCACATTCTTGATGAGGCTGGCGTAATGATTATTGTAAATACTTTAGAAGAATTTCAGAGCGTTTACCGGGCTGGGAAAAAATGGCAGCGCTGTATGGAAGCAATTAATAACCTGAAGAGTATTAAGCCTGATGTTTTTTATTCGATAGGGGATTCACTAGTTTATCGTCTTACGGAATGTTCTGGTGCTGGTGACGGGCTATTTGAAGGCAACCGCCGTTACTTCGATGTGCATTATTATCTTGCCGGACAAGAAATGGTGGAATATGCCGCCAAAGCTGAATTAACCCCAGAAGTTCCTTATAAGGATGAATGTGACCGAGAGTATTTCAGCGGGCAGGGCGCAAAACAGAAGCTGGTGGCGGGTAATGTCGCCATTTTTGAAAACCACGAAGCGTACAGATTTTCTGCTGGGGATAGCATGCGGAAGGTCATCCTGAAAGTTACCGTTGAGGAAACGTATTTCCTTAATAAATAAAACGTCGGATGGTGCTAACGCTTATCCAATCTACGTTAGCGACATCCGCAAATACAATAAAAATACCCTACATGTGGAGTTAATATGGCTTCAACGAACAGAAACACCATTGGCAAGTTTGGACTATTAGCCATGACATTTGCGGCGGTATTTAGCTTCAATAATGTCATTAATAATAATATTGAATTAGGTATTGCGTCGGCACCGGTTTTTTTAGTGGCAACGCTTATTTATTTTATTCCATTTTGTTTGGTTATTGCCGAGTTTGTTTCGCTTAATAAAAATTCTGAAGCGGGCGTTTATGCGTGGGTGAAAAGTGCTATGGGTGGGCGTTGGGCATTTATTACCGCCTACACTTACTGGTTCGTTAATTTGTTTTTCTTTACTTCATTATTACCGAGAGTTATTGCTTACGCATCGTATGCATTTCTCGGATATGACTATATATTTACGCCATTGACTACAGCAATTATTAGTATCTGCTTGTTTGCATTTTCGACCTGGATTTCTAACCATGGCGCGAAATTGCTGGGGCCAATGACGTCTCTCACTTCCACGCTCATGCTGTTGTTGACGTTCTCCTACATTATTCTTGCGGGTGCTACGGTGATTGGTGGTGTAGAACCTGCTGACCCCCTCAACGTAGAGGCAATTACTCCTCATTTTAGCTGGGCGTTTCTTGGCATTATTGCGTGGATTTTTCAAGCAGCAGGCGGTGCAGAGTCTGTGGCTGTGTACGTTAACGACGTAAAAGGTGGCAGCAAAGTCTTCGTGAAAGTGATAATCCTTTCGGGACTGTTTATTGGTGGTTTGTATACGGTTTCTTCTTTACTGATTAACGTGTTTGTTCACAAGGCTGATTTACACTTTACCGGGGGTACAGTTCAGGTATTTGAAGGGTTAGCACGTCATTTTGGCCTGCCCGCGATGTTCATGAAGCGTTTTGTGGGGATTGTCTCTTTTACTGCGATGTTTGGTTCTTTGCTGATGTGGACTGCGGCTCCGGTAAAAATATTTTTCACGGAGATTCCAAAAGGTATTTTTGGTGAGAAAACCGTGCACTTAAATCAGCATGGAGTGCCTACTCGTGCCGCCTGGATCCAGTTCTTAATTGTCATTCCTCTGATGCTTATTCCAACCATTGGTTCGGGCAGCGTACAGGAATTGATGAATACGTTGATCAATATGACGGCGGCAGCATCTATGTTGCCTCCACTATTTATCATGCTGGCATACCTAAACTTACGCATCAAATATGATGGCGTGAATCGCGATTTCCGCATGGGAACACGCATGCAGGGCATTACCATCGTCAGTGTGCTGATTGTAATTTTCACCGTTGGGTTTATTGCTTCCACGTTCCCAACGGGTGCCAGCATCATGACCATCATGTTTTATAACGTCGGTGGGTTGGTTATCTTTCTTGGTTACGCGTGGTGGAAATACAACAAGTACGAAAAAGGGCTGGACGCGCGGGCTCGATATGAAGCAGACACTCCGCTGGCACAAATTGTGCTGGAGCAGCAACGAGATAATATAACGACAGCAGGTATTCCTGTGGTTCGTTAGTTGTGCCATTAAATCAGCCAGCCCGTTAAATCAGACTGGCTTTTCTTGTTTTGCTATAACTCGTTTAATAATCACCAGCGCGTTTTTGAACGGCAAATCCTCTGTGCTAAGGTTAAGCCAGAAACAACATTGCACATGCCCTAACATGATGCGAAACAGCCAAAATGATTCCCCAAAATGGAGCATGACTTCGCTCAGAACAGCATTTCCTCCTGTCGATGCCGCAAATTACAAACCCAATTGTTCAGATATTCAGCATTTGGCGATAATTTTTTCACCAATTCTGCCAGAGATATCCGCTATTAAAATTTTGTTACATAGTGAAATAAGCTGACCAACGACTGCTAGCATAAATTTTAATCCTGTAAATGTTATCAAGACGTTTCTTTAATGTTTGTATGCTGTATATCACAGTCCTTGTAAATCACCTTTGGTTATATTGACGTCACCTTAAACACTTGCGAAATTGGTATGCATAAGGTGGGTGATTAACACTGGAAGCCCCTTCCAAGTGCTACCCAATGTGGCCCCGAAGAATCGTTCTCTTTGGCATGCGGGTTGCACCCATCCTTGGCTTTTCAGCCAACACTGCACGGGTCGCATATAAAAAAACAGATCTGGCAGACACACACATCACTACGGAGCCAAGCGTTATGTCTTCTTATAAGAACACCTCCACTCACCGTGGAAAAAAAATAGGTGCGTTGAAGTTGGGGATTGGTCTGGTTGCTCTGGCGCTGGCCGCCGGTGCTCAGGCAAAAACTCTGGTTTATTGCTCAGAAGGTTCACCTGAAGGTTTTAACCCTCAGTTGTTCACTTCTGGTACAACTTACGATGCGAGTTCTGTGCCGCTCTACAACCGTTTAGTTGAGTTCAAAACTGGCACCACTGAGATCCAGCCGGGTTTAGCCGAAAAGTGGGAGATCAGCCCAGATGGTAAAACTTACACTTTCCATCTGCGTAAAGGCGTGAAGTGGCAAGGCAGCAAGCTGTTTACCCCAACGCGTGATTTGAACGCTGATGACATCGTGTTCTCCTTTATGCGTCAGAAAGATGAAAAAAACCCGTACTACAAAGTGTCCGGTGGCACCTATGAGTATTTCCAAGGTATGGGATTGGGTGAATTGATCAGCAAAGTAGAAAAAGTGGACGATAACACCGTACGCTTTGAACTGACGCGTCCTGAATCACCATTCTTAGCTGATTTGGCAATGGATTTTGCGTCTATTTTATCTGCTGAATACGCCGATGCGATGATGAAGGCGGGTACACCAGAGAAGATCGACCTTGAGCCGCTGGGGACGGGGCCATTCCAACTGGTGCAATATCAGAAAGACTCCAAAATCCTGTACAAGCCGTTCAAAGATTACTGGGGACCTAAGCCAAAAATCGATCGCTTGGTCTTCTCCATAACGCCGGATGCTTCCGTGCGCTATGCCAAACTGCAAAAAAATGAGTGTCAGGTGATGCCGTACCCAAATCCGGCTGACATTGACCGCATGAAGCAAGATAAAAGTATTACGTTGATGGAGCAGCCGGGTCTGAACGTTGGCTACTTGTCGTATAACGTTGAGAAAAAACCGCTGGATAACGTGAAAGTGCGTCAGGCACTGACGATGGCGGTAAATAAAGAGGCGATCATTGAAGCGGTGTATCAGAAAGCGGGTCAGCCAGCGAAGAACCTGATCCCACCGACCATGTGGAGCTACAACGACAAAATCACCGACTATGCTTACGACCCAGCGAAAGCAAAAGAGTTGTTGAAAGAAGCGGGCTTGGCAGATGGTTTTGCTATCGACCTGTGGGCAATGCCGGTACAGCGTCCATACAACCCGAACGCTCGCCGTATGGCTGAGATGATTCAGGCTGACTGGGCGAAGGTCGGTGTAAAAGCCAAGATTGTTACCTATGAGTGGGGTGAATACCTAAAACGTGCGAAAGACGGCGAGCATCAGACCGTGATGATGGGATGGACTGGGGACAATGGGGATCCAGATAACTTCTTCGCGACGCTGTTTAGCTGTCAGTCTGCTAAAGATGGTTCTAACTACTCAAGATGGTGCTACAAGCCGTTTGAAGATTTGATCCAGCCAGCACGCGCTGAATCCGATCACGAAAAACGCACCGAACTTTATAAACAGGCTCAGGTCGTTATGCATGATCAGGCACCCGCGTTGATCATCGCTCACTCCACCGTTTATGAGCCAGTGCGTAAAGAAGTGAAAGGCTATGTGGTTGATCCATTAGGTAAACATCACTTCGATCAGGTGTCTCTCGACTAACCACGTTAACCCCTCCCATCCTCCCTCTTGTCAGGGGGAGGAATAGAAATAGATTGTGCCGAGTGGGCATTTTCATCATTCAACGCTCTTCTGTGAAGGGGAGCGTTGGGGTGGGGTCTCCGTTAGACGTAGCTGTACTGTGAGCAATGCTTCAATCATAAAAATAGAGAGTACGGGATATGTTGCAGTTCATACTCCGGCGTTTGGGGTTAGTTATCCCAACGTTTATTGGCATAACGTTATTAACGTTTGCTTTTGTTCACATGATCCCCGGCGATCCGGTCACGATCATGGCAGGGGAGCGCGGGATCTCCGCCGAACGTCATGCTCAGATGATGACGGAAATGGGATTGGATAAACCGCTGTATCAACAATATTTCATCTACGTCAAAGACGTACTGCACGGTGATTTAGGCACCTCGCTCAAGAGCCGAACGCCGGTTTGGGTTGAGTTTGTCCCCCGTTTTAAGGCCACGCTGGAACTCGGTATCTGTGCGATGTTATTCGCTATCGCGGTCGGTATACCGGTCGGCGTATTAGCTGCGGTGAAGCGCGGCTCCATATTCGATCATACCGCTGTCGGTATCTCACTGACAGGCTATTCCATGCCGATTTTCTGGTGGGGGATCATGCTTATCATGTTGGTATCGGTACAGTTCAATCTCACGCCCGTATCGGGGCGCATAGACGACAGTGTTTTCCTTGATGATAGCTATCCGTTAACCGGATTTATGCTGATTGATACCCTATTGTGGGGAGAGCCGGGTGATTTCAAAGATGCAGTCATGCACATGATTTTACCTGCCATCGTGCTGGGTACTATCCCATTGGCGGTCATTGTTCGTATGACCCGCTCATCGATGTTGGAAGTGCTGAGTGAAGACTATATCCGTACCGCTCGCGCGAAAGGTTTGGGGCGTATGCGCGTGATTATTGTACATGCGTTGCGCAATGCGCTGTTGCCGGTGGTCACAGTCATTGGCCTACAGGTGGGGACCCTATTGGCGGGGGCGATCCTGACAGAAACCATCTTCTCTTGGCCGGGGCTAGGACGCTGGTTGATTGATGCTTTGCAGCGCCGAGATTATCCGGTGGTACAAGGTGGTGTGCTATTGGTGGCCATCATGATCATTCTGGTTAACCTGCTGGTTGATGTGCTGTATGGCGTCGTTAACCCACGTATTCGCCATAAGAAATAGGAGGCGCAACGATGTCTAACGTTACAACAACGTCCTCGGGAATAAGCGCGCCTAAGCCGATGACTCCGTTTCAAGAATTCTGGCACTACTTCAAACGCAACAAAGGCGCGGTGGTAGGACTGGTCTATATCGTCATCGTTTTAATTTTGGCGATTGGTGCAAACGTGTTGGCTCCGCATCTGCCAGCGGAACAGTTCCGCGATGCCTTGCTTAAACCTCCCGTATGGCAAGACGGTGGCAGTTGGAAATTTATTCTTGGCACAGATGATGTAGGCCGTGATGTGCTGTCGCGCCTGATTTATGGTGCGCGTTTGTCACTGCTGGTGGGATGTCTAGTGGTCGTATTGTCACTGATCCTCGGCGTGATATTCGGCCTGCTGGCAGGATATTTTGGCGGTGTGGTTGATGCCGTCATCATGCGTATTGTGGATATCATGCTGGCCTTGCCAAGCCTGCTGTTGGCTCTGGTTCTGGTGGCTATTTTCGGCCCGTCGATTGTTAACGCTTCATTGGCGTTAACCTTTGTTGCGCTGCCGCACTACGTGCGATTAACGCGTGCGGCGGTGTTAGTTGAGGTGAACCGCGATTATGTGACCGCTTCTCGTGTAGCGGGCGCAGGTGCGATGCGCCAGATGTTTATCAATATTCTGCCTAACTGTTTAGCGCCTTTGATTGTGCAGGCGTCGTTAGGTTTTTCGAATGCCATCCTCGACATGGCTGCATTAGGTTTCCTTGGCATGGGGGCTCAGCCGCCAACGCCAGAATGGGGAACCATGTTGTCTGATGTACTGCAATTTGCGCAAAGTGCGTGGTGGGTCGTGACCTTCCCTGGCTTAGCGATTTTGCTGACGGTCTTGGCATTTAACCTGATGGGCGATGGATTACGCGATGCGTTAGATCCGCGTCTCAAGCAGTAGTGGGTAGAGGTAGAATATTATGGCTTTATTAGACGTTAACGAGCTATCAGTTCACTTCGGTGAAAAAGAAGCGCCGTTCCGTGCCGTTGATCGCATCAGCTACAGCGTTAATCAGGGTGAAGTTGTCGGCATCGTTGGTGAATCAGGTTCTGGCAAGTCAGTGAGCTCTCTAGCAATCATGGGGCTGATTGACTTTCCTGGACGTGTGACGGCTAGCAGTTTGAGCTTTAACAATATTGATTTGCAGAAGATTTCTGAAAAAGAGCGCCGTCAGATTGTAGGTGCTGAAGTGGCTATGATTTTTCAGGATCCTATGACTAGTCTGAATCCGTGTTACACCGTGGGTTTTCAGATTATGGAAGCGCTCAAGGTGCATCAGGGGGGCAACCGCAGTACGCGTCGTCAGCGTGCTATCGACCTGCTAACGCTGGTAGGCATTCCCGATCCAGGCTCGCGCTTGGACGTGTATCCGCACCAGCTTTCTGGGGGGATGAGCCAGCGAGTGATGATTGCAATGGCTATTGCTTGTCGGCCAAAACTGCTCATTGCTGATGAACCTACCACGGCGCTGGACGTTACCATTCAGGCACAGATTATTGAGCTACTGCTGGAGCTACAGCAAAAAGAGAATATGGCGCTGGTGCTGATTACCCACGATTTGGCACTGGTCGCAGAAGCAGCCCATAAGATTATCGTGATGTATGCGGGACAGGTTGTGGAAGCAGGGACCGCGCAGGAAATTTTCCGTACCCCACGCCATCCTTACACTCAGGCTCTGCTACGTGCGTTGCCAGAGTTTGCCGCTGATAAGGCGCGATTGGCATCGCTCCCCGGTGTTGTTCCGGGTAAATACGATCGTCCAAATGGCTGCCTGCTTAACCCTCGGTGCCCGTATGCCAACGATTTGTGCCGTCAAGTTGAGCCAGAACTTAAAGATATCAACGGACGTAAGGCAAAATGCCATACGCCGCTTGATGATGCGGGGAGACCCACACTATGAGTCACGCAACACTGAATAAGCAGGCACCGCTGCTTCAGGCTATCGATCTGAAAAAACATTATCCGGTGAAAAAAGGTTTATTCGGCGCGGAACGTTTGGTTAAAGCGCTTGATGGGGTCTCGTTTACGTTGGAACGCGGCAAAACGCTGGCGGTGGTTGGTGAGTCTGGTTGTGGTAAGTCGACGTTGGGTCGCCTGTTAACCATGATTGAAATTCCTACTGGTGGTGAGCTGTATTATCAAGGACAGGATTTGCTTAAGCCGGATGCAACAGCGGAAAAACTGCGTCGGCAGAAAATCCAGATCGTGTTCCAAAATCCCTATGCTTCGCTAAATCCACGCAAGAAGGTCGGGGCTATTTTGGAAGAACCGCTCACTATCAATACGTCGCTTAGCGCCGTTGAACGCCGCGAAAAAGCATTAGCGATGATGGCGAAAGTGGGATTGAAAACTGAGCATTACGATCGTTATCCCCATATGTTTTCCGGTGGGCAGCGTCAGCGTATCGCGATTGCACGCGGTTTGATGCTCAATCCTGACGTGGTGATCGCCGATGAGCCTGTTTCTGCGCTGGACGTTTCGGTGCGCGCTCAGGTACTGAACCTGATGATGGATTTGCAGCAAGAGATGGGGCTGTCTTATGTCTTTATCTCTCATGACTTGTCGGTGGTGGAGCACATTGCTGATGAAGTGATGGTGATGTATTTGGGGCGCTGTGTGGAAAAAGGGCCAAAGGATGCCGTGTTTAACAATCCGCGACATCCTTATACCCAAGCGCTGCTCTCTGCGACGCCACGCTTGAATCCAGACATGCGCCGCGAGCGAATCAAGTTGACCGGTGAGCTGCCAAGTCCGTTAAATCCACCGCCTGGCTGCGCCTTTAACGCGCGCTGCCGTCGTGCATTTGGCACTTGCAAGCAGCTACAGCCACAGCTGAAACAGTATGGCGAACAGCTGATTGCCTGTTTTGCCGTGGATCAGGATGAAGCTGCGGAAAGCGCTTAGTATCGATTTATCAGGATTCTATTTTGAGAGCTCTGAAAAGAGCTCTTTTTTTATATGAAAAATAAGACTATCGCGAGATAAATCACCATGTATTTAGTGCGTCTTTAATGTTCTATAAAGGTATGCTTGTACATTATATTAGCAAGCTATAAGTTGGCTATGATTCATTCATGGGCATAGAAATATCTTAATATGGTCATCGTTATTATTTGAAGCATTTGGTAGGGGCGTTAAACAATCAAAAATATATTTTTTTTAATGCCTAGAGTGTTCATACAAGTGTACATAATTAAATGCTTTCTGTTACGGCAGAAATATTCTCTGCGTATTTGAGCATAGTAAATACCGCGTTATAAATGCGATTTAAGGGAATATATATTGAGAAGGCTCCCTTTGGGGGAGCCTTTAGATACGCTGTTTTGCATGCGATATTACTGCGGGTAAGGCACCCAATCGCCACCGTTGAGGCGGATATAAGGTTTGCCCTGATACTGAATAACGATGGCGTTATCGTTCTCTGAAACTGGTGCCGTTTGTGGTAGCCCTTTCAGCAAGGCTTGCCAGTTTACGCTGCTTTCCGTGAAGATTTTACCGTCAACGGAACGAGCAACTAACTCGGAAAGAGCCAGATAGCTGCTTGGCTGATCGACAATAATTTCAGTCGGTTGCGGTGCTTTCATACCGATAAACTTGATACCGACGGGGACATGCGTAATGCTTGGGCTTGGAATATCACGCAGGCCTGACATCTGCATTTTGTCCCCAACAAGCGCAGCACCATGCTCAGGCACGACAACCACCATCACTTTGCGATTTGATTTCTCAAGCTGCGTTAGGAATGCGTCTAGCTGATCAAACAGTTTTTGTGCTCGGGGCTTATAGTCAGCGCTCTTGCTGCTACCAACCATACGATTACCGTCATGCAGTGGGATCAGGTTAAAGAAGGTGGCGGTGCGTGCATCGCCTGACTTTTCAACCGTTTGCTGCCAGCGTTGTAAAACTTCTAAATCGTTAAATATCGGTTCGCCATCAAACGACGTGAGCTCGTGCGAAATCCCTGCCTGAGATTCCAATGGCGTCTGCAAACCGGCATCTTTGCGCAGGTCTTCCAAGTAGTTACCGAACTTACCTGAGTGGTCCATGATGAGTCTCTGGCCAAAGCCGAGTTTAGCCAGATTATCCATCAGATAGCATTGCTGGCCTGCGGCAGAGTAGAGCTCTTTATGCGAAGGTTGGCCGCAGCTCGCACGTAACAGACGAATCGACGCAGGGCCGCTGTAGGCGGTAGCAGAGTTAAAGTTTTTGAACAGAATATCGAAGTGCTTCCACAGTGGGTGATCCTGCAAGCCAACAGAATCCACATCAGACCACGCCAAAGAACAGATGTTGATAATCAACAAATCGAATGGCTGTGCATCGGCCGGTAGCGCCGTCGGGAATTGGGTTTGGCGCTGCTGTTCACTGGCATAAAATGCGTCGAGGTAAGCTGAAAGATTCTTATTGTCAGGTGGTGCAGTTTGAGCAGGAAGATCGCTGTTAACGCCTGCTGAATTTGTGCTGGCATCGGAAGATTCTGCCGCTGCCGTTGTGGCATTCGCGCTAGTGGTATCCGGTGTGAGTGAGAATGCAGGTCCGGCAATCTGCAGCACGTTTAACCATACAAGGGCCCCGACGACGAACACGGTAACGCGTATCCACTGCGAGATAAAAAGATAGCCAACCAGCATGACAAAGCCCGCGCCAATCATTTTCCAGTTAATGAAGCGATTCACTAAGTCCAGCAGATAGGAGGCCGAGAAGCCCGCCAGCTGCGAACCTTGGCTCATGATGCTGTTAATCCCCGGTAGCCATGTATCGTGATAGAACAAGCCAATCCCAATAGGGATCGCTATCCAGTTGCGCCAGCGGTGCAAACGGACGTTTGGCAAAGGAAACAGCAAAAAGGCGAGGAATATCAGATTTGATAGCGCATCAAAATTAAGATAACCAAACCACAGCAGAGCGAACTTCAGCAGGAAGTAGAAATTCCAGCCTCCAAGTCCGCGCCAGTAGTGCCACAGGTCCGTTAAGGTATTCGTGGAGTTACTATTTTTGGTCATTTTTACGGTCTACCGTGACAGAAGTGTTACGTTGTAAGCGAGTATTACGCCGCAGGATCCCCTCGGATTTTAAATAGCGCGGCGTGAAGAGTACTTGGCGTATTGATTGCAGAATATGGGGTAGTTTTTTACGCAAATAGTAGCCCAATGGCAGAAGTATCACCGCACAGACGATGATGATTTGCAAAATATCCATGCTGTTCATCATTCAACACGCTCCTGACTTGGCGTGAGTAATAGCCTGATTGGCTGCGGTGAATGGCGTAAAGGATGTTCCGCCGCAGATTCACTGTTTTTGCGATTTACCAGCGGTGTGATGCGGTCTGAAAGGTGCCAGTTAGATGGCTTGTTGGACTGCATCTGCTGTAGTTCGGCGATGATCAGCTTGTCTTGATACCACACCATGCGATTTGTGAAGACCTCATCGACCGGCAATGGGAATATATGGCTAAGCGCGATATCTAAGTCATTGATTCTACATGATGAAAGAAACAGCGTTAGCCGGTTTTCATCGATAGTAACCAAATCACCAAAGCGACGGGTTCGGCAGATTGTTAATACCTGTTCAGTGCGCAATCCTGGAACGGGGCGTAAGGCAATTAAAATGCCTTTGCTATCTTCTGGTAATAAAGTGTTATTCATCAAAGACATCAGCGTTTCGCAGAAGGTATTGTAAGGAATATATCCTTTCAAGTTCAGCGGACGCATGGCTTCAATCAGTAGGTCAATGTCTGACGGTACATGGCGAGGATAGGTGTGCCCTTGAACACTTTCCAACATTGTTAGACAACGTGATAGAGGCGCATTGTGTGGGATTATCAGGTTAGCCCCGCAGGCCAACAATAGTCGCTCGTCGCTGAAACGTAGGCAGGTAGTACTTTCGCGCACCACCAGTTTGATCGCCTTGCCACGTTGGCGGCGCAAACTATGAATTTCACGCGCTAATGTATCGATTTGATCACTATTAGAAAGTTGGAAAACTAACGTACAGGCTTGAGCGGCATAGGCGGCATTAAACAACGCAAGGTTGCTTTCAAACAGATGCCAGTTTTCAGAGAGCGGTGGAGCCCCTTCCAATACGGCTTTATGCGCCATATAAATTTGTTCATCGTTGCGGGGTTGTGGTGCTTGTGGCGTATCTTCATGGGCATGCCAACCGCGCTCGTCAAAATAGACACTCACGTCTTGCTGCGCAGTAACGCCATTTTGATTACACCAGTAGGCAACGTCGTAGCGGTGCAGATCTTGCAGCCAGCGTAAGCTTGCCAAACCGCATAGCGTACGATGCTGGGACTGAAGCATGGTTCTCTGGCTATTTGCACTTTTGCCGTAATCGATAATCAGCAAGGTGCAATTTTGTTGGCGTAGCCAGCGAGTGGTATCTCGCATCCACTCGGTCAGTTCATAGGGTTGCAGCTGCTCTCAAATTCCTGATGGCGTGAATAACACCAGCAGTCGGTTTTTCGGATGCAGACCGCGCATCAGATCTTCCGTAAACTGAAATAACGCTTTACGCTTTTCGGGAAGTGAGTAAATAGGGAGTTTATTGGGGCCAAGCGTGTAGTTAGCGCCGATAATATCCTGCGGTGGACACTTTACGCTGATTAACGCTGCACGCGTTTCTGCAGGCTGGCTTGAGATTACCTGCTGACAAAAGCTTTTAGCATCAACTTCACGGTCTGCACTAATCCAATAGAGGCCGGGAGCTTGCATTATAAGAAGCTCATCCCATAGTTGATGAACCCCGAGAGAAAAAGATAGCGCCATAGAGTGTTAATTCTCTGAATGTGATTATACCCGTCAAGCTTAACGTTTTTACCTAATCGCTAGATTTATCCTAGTCTCCATAGATTTTTTTGTGTCGCTTTTTATCTACGGCGATAATTTATTTGTCGTATGCGGTCTACTAGCGAAAAAAGATAAACGAATGTAACATTATAAATAATTTACGACAAATTACTAAGACTGATGCGTACCCGCTATTACGTTGTAGTCACGGGTTTTTTTAAGCTGTCTATAATCATAAACATTAGTCGATTTTTCATGGATAGCAGAATGAATGACAAAAGAATTAATCTAATTGCGAAAGATCCTACGTTTACTTTCCAAAATGATATTGCTGCACTGAGCAATGCTTTTGCTATTCCTAAAATCAACTATGTTGATATCTCACGCCAAGAGCATATGAACGAAGTGATTCGCCGTTGGCCGCTATTGGCCGAGCTCACTCAATTGACGGGGAGAGTCCGTTAATGGCTGTTATTGCTTTGCAAGGGCTGCGAGGTGGTGTGGGGACCACATCCATCACCGCCGCATTGGCGTGGGGGTTACAACAGTTAGGCGAGTCAGTATTGGTGATCGATATGACGCCAGCAAATCTATTGCGTATGCATTTTAATACTGACTTCGCTCATTCCCAAGGTTGGGCTCGCGCCGAGTTTGATGGTATCGCATGGCAAGACGCTGCGTTACGTTACACTGAATTACTGGATTTCTTGCCTTTTGGGCAGATTAACGGTGATGAGCACGCTCAATTTTTTACTGACGTAACGCGCTGGATAGATTGGTCGCGAAATATTAATGCGCTGCGCGCGAGCGGCAGATATAACTGGATCTTACTTGATGTTCCCAGCGGTATGCACCCACTGGCACAGCACTTTACCTCGCTGGCCGATAGTGTCATAAACGTTATTGTTCCTGATACCAATTGCCACATTCGGTTGCATCAACAGCCCCTCCCGCAGGGCGTTTTTCTGTTGGCTAATCAGCTAGTAGCGACGAGCCAACTACAAGAGGATATCTATCAGCTTTGGCTGCAAAGTTTACCTTCTTTGCTGCCTATGGTGATCCACCGTGACGAGGCGATGGCAGAGGCGAGCGCAGTCAAACAGCCGCTCGGAGAATATTATCCGCACTCTTTGGCGGCGGAAGAAATTATGACACTCGCCAACTGGTGTTTGCTGCATTTCGATGCTGAAGGCAATGCTGCCGATGGGATGATCCCATGAGTCACCTTCTCGATCTCTTTCTCATGCGGCCAGCGCGTCAAGCTTTGGTCGATCGTTACTACCAATATCGGCAGTCAGCTTCAGCATTGGGGTCCGTATTAGGCTGCTTCTGGTTGACGGTTGCGTGGTTCTTTCTCAAGCTGGAGTCTCCCCGCTGGCAGCAGATCCGCGCGCAACAAACGACGCTTTTTCCCCATATTGATACGCAACGTCCTCGACCACTCGATATTGTTCGTTACGCGATCCAGAGTCTGTGGCTAATCGTGTTCTTCTCGGGGAGACACACGAAAGAGTGGGGTATCCGCGCGCTGATTAAAAAATGGCATAACGGCTATCATGATTGGCTGAAAAGCTTACCTGAGAAGATGCAGGAGCATGGTGCGGAGGAGTCGGAACAGGCCTTTAATCGTTTAGGCCAAGGCATACGCCGTCTGGTATTGGGCGTTATGTGTGTATTCTCCGCTCTTCTTGCGTTGCTCTGTATTTCCCAGCCGTTTGACTTAAGTTCGCAGTTTGTATTCGTGGTGCTGCTGTGGGGCATCGCGATGATTGTGCGGCGTATTCCAGGCCGTTTTTCGTCGCTGATGATGATTGTTTTGTCGCTAACGGTCTCTTGCCGTTATATCTGGTGGCGCTATACCTCAACGCTTAACTGGGATGATCCGGTCAGTTTAATCTGTGGATTGCTGCTGCTTGCTGCTGAAACCTATGCGTGGGTCGTTTTAGTTCTGGGGTACTTCCAAACCATTTGGCCGCTGAATCGTCAGCCAGCGCCTATGCCGGAAGACATTAAGTCATGGCCGACCATTGATATTATGGTGCCGACTTATAACGAAGATATGAGCGTGGTGAAGCCCACCATTTACGCAGCTCTCGGTATTGATTGGCCAAAAGAAAAACTGAATATCTGGCTGTTAGACGATGGTGGACGTGAAGAGTTTCGGGAGTTTGCTGAGCAGGTTGGGGTGAAATATGTCGCCCGTACGACCCATGAGCATGCCAAGGCCGGTAACATTAATAACGCGTTGAAACAGGCGACTGGTGAGTTTGTCGCGATTTTTGACTGTGATCATGTCCCCACTCGCTCATTTCTACAGCTAACTTTGGGGTGGTTCTTCAAAGATAAAAAGCTAGGCATGATGCAGACACCGCATCATTTTTTCTCCCCTGATCCTTTTGAGCGTAACTTGGGCCGTTTCCGTCGGACGCCAAACGAAGGCACCTTATTTTACGGGTTGCTACAGGATGGTAACGACATGTGGGACGCCACTTTCTTCTGTGGTTCGTGTGCCGTATTGCGTCGTAGCGCGCTGGACGAAGTCGGCGGTATCGCCGTTGAAACCGTTACCGAAGATGCTCACACCTCTTTACGTCTACACCGTCGTGGGTGGACATCAGCGTATATCCGCATCCCACACGCTGCGGGGTTAGCCACCGAAAGTCTTTCGGCCCATATTGGCCAGCGTATTCGATGGGCTCGCGGTATGGTGCAGATCTTCCGTTTGGATAATCCATTGCTTGGCAAAGGTCTGAAGCTGGCACAGCGTATCTGTTACGCCAATGCGATGTTGCACTTTCTGTCCGGCATCCCACGGCTCATTTTCCTCACCGCGCCTCTGGCGTTTTTGCTGATGCACGCCTATATCATTTTTGCTCCCGCGCTGGCGATTGCGTTGTATGTGATCCCACATATCGTTCACTCCAGTCTGACTAACTCCAAAATTCAGGGCAAATATCGCCATTCATTTTGGAGTGAAATATATGAAACCGTGTTGGCATGGTACATCGCTCGGCCGACCACGGTGGCGCTGCTTAACCCGCATAAAGGGAAGTTCAACGTTACGGCGAAAGGTGGATTGGTTGAACATCAGCACGTTGATTGGGTTATTACCCGTCCGTACCTGATTTTGGTATTGCTCAATTTTGCCGGTTTGATTTTGGGGATTTGGCGGATGTCGTTTGGTCCACAAGATGAAATCTGGACGGTAGCAATGAGTATGGCGTGGGTGTTCTACAACATGATCATTCTGGGGGGCGCTGTGGCTGTGTCGGTTGAAACGAAACAGGTTCGCCAATCTCACCGCGTAGAAATTGCTATGCCCGCGGCAATTGCACGCAAAGACGGCCATATCTTCCCTTGCACGCTACGCGATTATTCCGACGGAGGCGTGGGCGTCGAACTGCGGGAAGGCAGCGTGCTCAATGATGGGGAAAACATCACGCTGATGCTGAAACGTGGTCAACAGGAGTATTCGTTCCCCGCGAAGGTGACACGCGTCTTCGGTCAGAAAGCGGGCTTGCGCATGGACAACATGAGTGTGGCCCAGCATATCGAATTTATTCAGTGTACGTTTGCGCGCGCCGACACTTGGGCGCTATGGCAGGACAGCTTTGCCCAAGACAAACCGGTAGAGAGTTTGCTGGATATTTTGAAACTTGGCTTCCGTGGATATCAAAGCCTTGCTGATTACGCTCCCCCTATTTTGCGCAGTGTGTTTATTGGATTCACTACGCTGGTTACGTGGACGGTGTCGTTTATCCCACGTGGGGTGAGCAAGGCTTAGCAGGAAGGAACAATAAACGCCCCGGCACCGCAAAACGATGTTTGGAATTGATAGACCCAAAACAATCGAAGAACGGTGGTTCAGACATTGGCTCAACATTGATGATAATGCGATGAATAAAAAAATATTTTGGCTAACAGCAGTGGCATTAGGTATTAGCACATTAGTGCATGCTGAGCCCGTGTCTCCTGTTATAGGAACGGAAAACACGGATGCTAACGTGGCAACGAGTGAAACGGCTGCAACGCAACCTCAGGTTGTCGCGGTTCCGACTCGTGACGTGAATTTAACCTTTGCCAAGATTGCGCCAGCGCCTGGTAGCATGCACTTGCGCGGTGTCGATCCTACCGGCCAGTTTGAGTTTGGCGTACGCAGCGATGAAGTTGTTTCGAATGCGATGCTCAATCTTGAATTTACACCGTCACCGGCGCTGTTACCCGTCGAGTCACAGGTTAAGGTTTTTCTTAACGATCAACTGATGGGTGTTTTACCGATATCTAAAGAGCAACTAGGTAAGAAAAACAGTGCTCAGGTACCGATCGATCCACGCTATATAACTGACTTTAACCGAGTACGCCTTGAGTTTGTGGGTAATCATCGGGAGATCTGTGGAAACCCAGCCAGTAACGCTGTGTGGCTGGATGTGAGTAACGCGAGTTCGGTTGATTTAACCTATCAGGGGCTGCCGCTTAAAAACGATCTTTCCTATTTCCCTGAGCCATTCTTCGACGCGCGCGACTACAGCGCTCTGACGTTGCCAATCGTGTTTGCAGGTCAACCTGATTTGGCGGAACAACGAGCCGCGGGCGTATTAGCCTCTTGGTTTGGTTCGAAGGCACAGTGGCGCGGACAAAACTTCCCTGTTTTGTTTAATCAGTTGCCAGAAAAACATGCTGTCGTGTTTGCTACCAATGATAAACGCCCAGATTTCCTGCGCGACTATCCTGCGGTGGATGGCCCTGTCGTGGAGATGATCAGCCACCCAGATAATCCTTATGTGAAACTGCTGCTCGTGTTGGGTCGTGATGATAAAGACCTGATGACGGCGGTACGCGGTATTGCGCAGGGGAATATCTTGTTCCGAGGTGCCAGCGTTGAGGTTGAAGGGGTGAAAACCCTCGCACCACGCATACCATACGATGCGCCAAACTGGGTGCGTACCGATCGCCCAATGACCTTCTCTGAACTGCAAACTTATGCAGAGCAATTGCAATCCAGTGGCCTTGAGCCGTCACCGATTAGCGTCACTCTTAATCTACCACCAGACCTATTCCTGATCCGCAGTACCGGCATTGATATGCGGATGAAGTATCGCTATACGTCGCCGCTGACCGCCGACGGCTCGCGCATGGGTATTTATCTGAATAACCAGTTTATTGAGGCCTATAACTTGGTGCCAGAGAAGGAGAAAGGCGCTCTGCTAATGCGCTTGCCTCTGTTCCAAGGTCTTATTGATAAAAATACCGATGTCTCTATTCCGGCACTGAAGCTGGGGGCGAGTAATCAGTTACGTTTTGATTTCGATTATGCGAATCCGATTTCCGGTGGTTCACTCAATAACTGTGTAACGTCACAGCCGATACCTAATACCGTTGCGATTGACGGTAATTCGACCATCGACTTCTCTGGCTATCGTCACTTTATGGCGATGCCGGATCTGCGTTCGTTTGTTAACGCTGGATTCCCATTTAGCCGTCTGGCTGATTTGTCCGAGACTGAAGTGGTTGTGGGTAAACAACCCACGCCGTCACAGGTAACGGCCATGCTGAATGCTCTGGGTAGCATTGGTGCCCAAACGGGTTTCCCTGCGCTGAATGTATCGTTAACCGACGATTGGGCGCAGGTCAAAGATAAAGATAGCGATGTGTTGCTAATTGGAACGATTCCTGAGGCGTTGAAAAACGACGATAAAATCGATCTTCTGGTGGATGCGACCCAAAGCTGGATCAAGATGCCGATGCGTAAACCAAATCTGGATACCATCATGCCAGAGGCGTCTTCGATGAAACCTGATTCGCGCACTACGATTCGCTCCGATGGCGCAATGGCGGCGGTGATTGGATTCCAATCGCCATACCATGATCAGCGCAGCGTAGTTGCGCTGCTCGCAGATAGCCCACGTGGCTACGGCTTACTCAATGAGGCCATGATTGATAGCGGCAAGAAAGCGGCCATGTCAGGCTCGGTGGTGGTTATCCGCGAATCAGGCGTAAATAGTATGCGCGTGGGTGATATCTACTACGTAGGCCATCTGCCATGGTGGGAACGTTTGTGGCATATGTTTGCTACCCATCCGATTCTGGTTGCCGTGATGTCTGCGGTGAGCGTTGTGCTGATAGCGATTGTGCTGTGGCGTTTGCTACGCATTTTACGCCGTCGCCGCTTGTCCCCGGATGAGCGAGACTAATCATGTTTGGGTGGATAAAAGCCCGAATTCTATCAGCCTCTCCTCTGGTGGGGAGAGGCGCTGAATCAGGCGGGTGGCAGATCGGTGCCATTGGTGGACTGTTACTGCTATCCAGTCTTGCAACTCATGCCGTTGCAGCCTGCGATTGGCCGGAATGGCAGCAGTTCAAACAGAATTACATCAGCGAGCAAGGGCGAGTGATTGACCCCAGCAGCCCGAAGAAAATCACGACCTCGGAAGGACAAAGCTATGGACTCTTCTTTGCGTTAGTGGCCAACGATAGGGCTGCGTTCGACAATATCCTGCAGTGGACACAGAACAATCTGGCGCAGGGCGATCTCAGTGCAAGACTTCCTGCTTGGCTGTGGGGAAGGAAAGATAAGAATCAAGAAGGCAAAGAAGAGTGGGGCGTTTTGGATACCAACTCAGCGTCTGATTCTGATTTATGGATTGCCTATTCGCTGATGGAAGCGGGGCGGCTATGGAAGGTGCGTAGCTATCAATCGCTCGGTGTCTTATTGCTTCAGCGCATCGCACGTGAAGAAGTGGTTCATTTGCCGGGATTCGGCGTCATGTTACTGCCCGGTCGTGTTGGCTTCGCGCATCCTCCGGTGTGGACCATAAACCCGAGCTATTTGCCCCCACAGTTGATGGCGCGTATGGCTCATTTTCATGGCCCATGGGCGGCGCTGCATAAGAATAACCAACGTCTGCTGCTGGCAAGCTCACCGAAGGGTTTTGTTCCCGATTGGATTGATTGGCGTAAAGGTAAGGGCTGGGAAGCAACGCCGGATAAGCCAAATGTTAGCGGGTATGACGCGATTCGTGTTTATCTCTGGGCAGGCATGATGGCCGATGAAGATCCCAACAAAGCCGTATTAATTAAACAGTGGCAACCCATGGCCACCATAACCGCTGAGCTAGGTTATCCGCCAGAAAGAGTTAATGTGGCGACCGGTAAAGCGACCGGATATGGCAATTCGGGATTCTCGGCGGCGTTATTGCCGTTTCTCGCTGGCTCACAGGCACAAGCCGTTCAGCGACAGCGAGTAAAAGATAATCCACTCGGTGACGACGCCTATTACAGCTATGTACTAACGCTATTTGGCCAAGGATGGGACCAACAACGTTATCGTTTTAATTTAAAAGGTGAGCTATTACCTCATTGGGACAGCAGCACATGCGTAAGTATCGCAACTTCTCATTAAGCGGGTTGAGTCTCTCGATCGGCCTATCTCTCGCGTCTATGACCGGTGTTTCTGTGGCCGCAGATACCGTCGTTTCTCCACAACAATGGTTGCTGGAGCAAATCCGTGTGGGTGAGGCCAGCCATCGCGATGATTTGGTGAAGCAGTCGCTGTATCGCTTGGAGTTGATTGACCCGAACAATCCTGATGTTATCGCTGCGCGTATGCGCCTAGCGTTGCGTCAGGGAGATCAGCAGCTTGCGCAACAGCAGTTGGATAAATTAAAGACGCTGGCACCGAATTCTGAGGCTTACAAACAAGCCAAGATGAATATGGCACTAACCACACCGGAAGGCCGTCAGCAGCTACAGCAGGCACGTTTATTAGCTACCGCGGGGCATGTTCCGGAGGCTATTGAGGCTTATCAGAAATTGTTCGATGGTACGCCTCCCTCGGTGGATTTAGCGGTGGAGTATCTGCGGGTGGTGGCGCGCCAGCCAGGGCAAGAAGCCAACGTGATTAATCAGCTCGAAACGTTGCGCAAAAGTAATCCCGGTAACGGTGAATTGCAACGAACGTTGGCCAGCATGCTGTTAGGCACCAATCAAACGCAGAAAGCGTATGCGGTGCTGGAGAAAATGGCCGCTAACGACAGTACGCGCGGCGATGCTGCGGATTTGTGGATGGGAAGCATTAATCAGCAGCCTGTGAGCGCACAAAGCGTAGCCGCGTTGCAGCGTTATCTGACGGTGTTTGGGCAAGATCCATCTGCTGCCGATGCACGTAAAAAACTGGCTGACCAACAGAAACTGCTAACGGACCCCGCGTATGTTGCTCGTTCCCGTGGTTTGGCGATGGTGGATTCTGGCAAAGGGGGCGTTGCCATCCCTGATTTGCAGAAAGCGCTGGTGGCGAAACCTAATGATGCGGATGTATTAGGCGCTTTAGGTCAAGCCTATGCACGACAGGATAATCGACCGAAGGCATTGGAGTATTTCCAACGCGCGCTAAAAGCGGATTCTACGGGTTATGACCGTGATAAATGGCTCAGCTTAATCAAGAGTAACCAGTATTGGCTGGCGATTCAGTCCGGCGATAAAGCGTTAAAGGCCAACCAGCTCGATAGTGCTCAGCAAAAATATCAGCAGGCCCGCGGTATCGATAATACGGATAGCTACGCGCCATTAGGGTTGGGCGATGTTGCCGTTGCTCGCAAAGATGACGCCAGCGCGGAACGCTATTATCAGCAAGCACTTCGTCTGGATTCAACCAACAGCAGCGCGGTTCGTGGGTTAGTGGGTATTTACCAACGACAGTCACCAGCGAAGGCGCTCGCTTATCTGGATAGCCTATCGCGTGGGCAGCGAAATGCGATGCAGGGCGCGATAAATAGTATCCAAAGCGATGTGTTGCAGCAGCAGGCACAGGCGCTGGAACAACAGCAACAGTGGGCGGAGGCGGCCAGCAAGCTACAGCAGGCTTTGAAACTGTCGTCCAACGATGTGTGGTTAACCTATCGCTTAGCTAAAGATCTGCATGCGGCTGGCCGCACAGATGATGCTGACCGCGCTTTTAGCACCCTGGCGCAGCAGCTACCGGGCGATCCGCAGCAGGTTTATGCTCATGCGCTGTATCTTTCCAGTACCGATCGCGATCGTGCCGCGTTAGCTTTGGTGGACTCTTTGCCGAAAAGCAAATGGGATACGGATATACACGAGCTTTCAGATCGTTTGCACTTTGGCGAGACGTTACAGAAAGCCCAAGATCTACGCGATGCGGGGCATGAAGACGAAGCGATTACTTACCTACGTCAGCAGCCGGCGAATACACAGGTGGATCTCACCCTTGCGGATTGGGCCATGGAGCGTGAAGATTACACCGTCGCCTTGGCGGGCTATCGAGATGTGCTTTTGCGTGAGCCCAACAATGCATCTGCTCATCTGGGAGAGATTGAAGCCTTTATTGCGCAAGGAGAGTTAGAACAAGCTCGCTCTCAGTTGCAGGCATTACAGCAGGAGAAACCGGCTGACGCACCGAGTATGAATACCGAACGCCGCGTGGCTGACGCGTGGGCATCGGTGGGAGATATGTCCAAGGCACAGGAAATTTTTGATCGCATTACACCGCAGGCGGCTAAATCGTCAGGTCAGGCCGGTGCGTTAGTGATGCGTGATGCGGCGCGGTTTGAGCAAAAACAGGGTCATCCTGATAAAGCTCTCGATTATTATCGCGATGCCATGGTGACTTCGGGTATTGCGCCAAGCAAACCACAGGACAACGATACCTTCACGCGTCTAACGCGTAATGATGAGAAAGATGATTGGCTCAAACGTGGCGTGCGCTCTGATGCCGCCGATCTTTATCGTCAACAGGATGTGAACGTTACGCTGGATCACGATTACGCTCGCTCAAGTGGCACAGGGGGTTATTCAGACCTCACCGCTAATACCACCATGTTGCAGATGGACGCACCGTTATATGACGGGCGCATGTTCCTCCGCACGGACATCGTGGATATGCAGGCCGGTTCGTTTAAAGGTGGCACCTATAAAGAGAAATTTGGCACCTGCTATGTGAACGGTTGTAAACCGGGCAATAGCCAAAACTCTACGGGCGCGAGCTTGGCTGCGGGCTGGAAAAACGCCAATTGGGAAGGGGACTTCGGCACGACCCCGATGGGGTTTGATGTGGTCGATTGGGCCGGTGGACTCAGTTATAGCAGCGATTGGAATCATATTGGTTGGACGGTGAACGCGCATCGTCGCCCGATTTCTAGCTCATTATTGGCATTTGGCGGGCAGAAGGACGATCAGACAGGAACCACATGGGGAGGCGTGCGCCGTACTGGGGTCGGGATCAGTGGTAGCTATGATCGCGGCGAAGCAAACGGGGTTTGGGCCGATCTGAGTGCGGATCAGTTGACGGGGAAAAACGTCGAGGACAACAGCAGTATTCGCTGGATGGCGGGTTATTACTACAAGCTGATCAACGAAAATAACCGCCGTTTCACCGTCGGGCTCAGCAACATGATTTGGCATTATGACAAAGATTTGAGCGGCTATACGCTGGGGCAAGGTGGTTACTATAGTCCACAGCAATATGTTTCCTTTGGTGTGCCGGTGAATTACCGTCAGCGTACGGAGAATTGGTCGTGGGAACTTGGTGGTTCAGTATCTTGGTCACATTCAAAAACGAGCACGACCGATCGTTATCCGATTAAGAACCTGTTCCCTGAGCCGGATAAAAAGAATAACAAGTATACGGATAAATATGATACGGATAGCGGCAGTAGCAGTAGCGGGGTAGGTTATACGCTGCGGGCGATTATCGAACGCCGAGTGACCTCTAACTGGTTTATTGGCGCCGGTGTAGATATTCAGCAGGCGAAAGATTACACCCCAAGCCATGGTCTAATCTATATCCGATACTCGGCTGCCGGTTGGCAGGGAGATATGGATCTGCCACCAACACCGCTTACGCCTTATGCTGATTTCAAATAATTAACTCAGCAGAAGGCTCTCAATGAGCCATTTGCGCATAAAAAGACCCGCTGTATTCTAATATGGCGGGTCTTTTTATTTTTTGGCTGTTCAGAAATTGGCTGAATTTGCGGTTAAAAATGGTGTAAAACACATCGGTTTAACACGATTACGCTTAAATCAGTGTAATTGTTTGTTAAAGAGTTCGGCTTTAGGGTTAAAAACCGATGTGATCAAGTATACTCTGGCGGGGAAATGGGCAGTTTTATTACTAGCCAACCAAACATGTCGCAATTTTTTAATGTTATCGGAGAGACAGTTTGCGAGTCAGTCGTTCCTTAACGATCAAACAAATGGCAATGGTGTCTATTGTGGCACTTATTACGATTTGTATTTTTGTCGTGATTCAGTTGTTCCACTTTGTGGACCAACGCAAGGAGGACTACGTCCAGCAACTGGAGAATTTGGCGCATTCGGTTCGTGAGCCTCTATCGGAGGCGATGCTGAATATGGACGCAGTGAGAGCACAGAAAATTCTCGATAGCCTCGTCCCTATCGGCATTCTCAGCCGTGCCGACGTCATGCTACCTAATGAGCTTCAAGCGCTTAAAGGGCGTTTTCCTCAGGCACGGGCAGTTCCTGAAGCCGTCATGCAGATCTTTGATCTGCCCGTTCAGGTTTCTATGCCGCTCTACGGAACTGAACGAAATATTGCCGCACGCCAGCCATCGTCTTATCTGGTGCTACAGGCCGATTCATTCCGTATTTACCAATTTATTCTCTCGACGCTGTCAACCATGGTGTCGACGTATCTTCTGCTGGCCTTGATTTTAACGGTCGCGATTAGTTGGTGTATGAACCGACTGCTGGTGTATCCACTGAGGGCGCTGGCGCAAGAGTTGCGCAGCATGCCGTTGGATGCGCCTAATTTTCATCAGCTAACGCCACCTCCGCTACACGGTGATGATGAGCTGGGATTGCTGGTGCGCAACTATAACCGCAACCAGCAGGCCTTGGAAAAAGCGCATCAGGCGATGAGCCGCATGTCGACGCGCAATCCAGTGACGAATTTGCCGAACATGACGCTGTTCGTTCCTTTATTAGAGCAACATTTACTGGTTTGCCGGAAAGAAAACTCAGGCATTGTTGTGATTAATATTTGTACTCTGCAAGAGGCCATGGGCGTTCTTGATGCCGCTCAGCGTGACATGCTGTTGAATTCGCTAATTTGTCGGCTGAAAGCCTGTGTCAGTGACTCTGATATGTTGGCTCAGATTAATCAGGATCGCTTTGTGGTCTTGGTGCGCAACGTTGAGATGCCACATTCGCTGACGCTATTTGCTAAAAACGTGATGGATATTATCACCCAGCCGCTCGACTTAGGCGCAATTGCGATCAGGCCAACCGCCTGTATTGGGATTTCGCTTTATCAGCCAGATCCTAAGCAGCCGATTGATGCCAAGAGAGACGCAGAGCAGCTGCTGAGCCAGGCAAGTTCGGCAATGAATGTCGCGGCGCGTGAAGGAAAAAATCAAATTTTATTCTTTGAACCGACGCTGGCTCAAAAGGCCAAAGATCGGCTAACCAAAGAGACAGAGATTATGTCTGCCCTGACCCAAGGGGACTTTTCTCTCTACCTTCAACCGCAGATCGACCTTCGCACAGGACGTTTAGCTGGGGCAGAAGCACTAATCCGCTGGAACCGCCAAGACGGCGAACTGATGCTGCCTTCAGAGTTTATTCCTCTTGCCGAAGAGGTGGGTGGTATAGAAGCCTTAGGCGAGTGGGTGATCACCGAGTCGATGGAAATCTTATCGACATGGCAGAAACAGAATATCGGTGTGCCTATTTCTCTGAATGTTTCTGGTGTTCAAATTGCCAATCTTGGCTACGTTGAGCTACTCGAGAGAATGCTGCTTGAGTATCAACTTGATCCGCATATGCTTCATCTTGAAGTGACGGAAACCGCTTATATCAGCAACATAACTCAGGCTGCCGAAATGCTAGCACGGCTGCGAAAAATCGGTATTAAGATTGCGTTGGACGATTTTGGTATGGGCTACGCGGGCTTAAACTATTTGCAGCATTTGCCTGTGGATATTATCAAAATTGATAAAAACTTCGTCGATCAGATCCCTCATGATGATGCTCTTGTGCGAATTGTCGCGTCCATTGCGGAGGTTCTCGCTTTAGACGTCGTGGCGGAAGGCGTGGAATCTCATACTCAATGTGAGTGGCTGCTTAAGCACGGGATCTACTATGCGCAGGGCTATTGGTTCTCACCGGCGTTGCCACAAGATGAGTTTGAACGAAAATATTTCCTAATCTGATTATTCTCTTTTCGAAACAAATGATTATGGCCAGACTTCTGGCCATTCTCCCAATAAATCCCCTCTTTTTGTATTGATAACCCTTTTTTCATTGCGGGTTTGATGCGTTTCAGCTCATAAAAATGATAAAATTTGGTTACTAATTACAACATTGCATTTCCATATTGTTACGCCGGTGTTATTTTGCGTCCAACGCAGTACAGAGTCATATAAAGGAAGGTTGTACTAGGTGTAACCCTCCTTTGGTGCGTTGTATCTGATGCGTGCGTACCCGATAAGGAAGTGAATAATATGAAAAAAAATATCTTTAAAAGCCTTTATTTCCAGGTGTTATTAGCTATTTCACTGGGGATATTACTGGGCCATTTCTACCCTGACCTCGGCGCACAGATGAAACCTCTGGGCGACGGATTTGTTAAACTCATCAAAATGATTATTGCGCCAGTTATCTTCTGTACGGTGGTAACTGGCATTGCAGGTATGGAGAGCATGAAGGCGGTTGGCCGTACTGGCGCAATTGCTCTGCTCTATTTTGAAGTTGTCAGCACCATCGCGTTAATTATCGGTCTGGTCATTGTGAACATCGTTCAGCCAGGTGCTGGGATGAACGTCGATCCTGCCGCGTTAGATGCTAAGGCCGTGGCGGTGTATGCCGATCAGGCTGCGCAGCAGGGGCTGGTGGCGTTCATTATGGATATTATCCCCGGCAGCGTTATTGGCGCTTTTGCTAGCGGTAATATTCTTCAGGTCCTGTTATTCGCCGTGATGTTTGGTTTTGCACTGCATCATTTAGGTGAAAAGGGTCAGATGATGTTCAACTTCATCGATAGCTTCTCCAAAGTTATCTTTGGCATCATCAATATGATTATGAAGTTGGCTCCGATAGGTGCATTTGGTGCCATGGCCTTCACCATTGGTAAATACGGCGTTGGGACACTGGTACAACTGGGGCAGTTGATTGTCTGCTTCTATATTACCTGTGTACTGTTCGTGGTGTTTGTGCTCGGCTCCATTGCGAAAGCGACCGGATTCAGCATCTTCCGCTTCATTGCCTATATCAAAGAAGAACTGCTGATTGTACTGGGTACATCGTCATCTGAGTCTGCGCTGCCGCGTATGCTGGATAAGATGGAGAAAGTCGGGTGTAAAAAATCGGTAGTCGGTTTAGTCATACCGACCGGATATTCGTTTAATCTGGATGGTACGTCGATTTATCTCACGATGGCGGCGGTGTTTATTGCGCAGGCTACTAACTCCCATATGGATATCTGGCATCAAATCACTCTTCTAGTGGTGTTACTGCTCTCTTCCAAAGGGGCGGCCGGTGTAACCGGAAGCGGATTCATCGTTCTGGCGGCGACAATTTCTGCGGTAGGTCATCTGCCAGTGGCGGGTTTGGCGCTGATTTTAGGTATTGACCGCTTTATGTCCGAAGCTCGTGCGCTGACCAACCTGATTGGAAATGGCGTGGCAACTATCGTCGTAGCTAAACGCGTTCGTCAACTGGATGAAAACCAAATGAGAGCGGTTTTAGGTAAAAAAGACCGCAGCGCAACGCAAACTCAGACGCTATAACCCTCCTACTTCTCGGTTTTTGTTACCGAACATGACGGATTGCCCCCATTCGCTTGATGCGAGCGGGGGCATCTTTATAATGTGCCCATTCATTTCTACAACCGCTGACTCTTCATGTGTGAGTTACAGATACGTTGGCAATAGATGTTTGCCATCTTCCTGAGACTCTCGTTATCTTGGTTTGGCGTTGTTTAGAATTTTTTTTCTCTCTGTCAGGAGACATAAGCCTACTCTCGTGGTCTAAAAATCGATGTTTGACTCATCACACTGAGTTAGCCGTTGTTATGGGCCAGATAGGTCATCTTCCTCAGGGGAATTCGTACATTATTGTCAGTATTTAGTAGGGGTTCACATGCAAGGCACCAAAATTCGGCCTATGGTTGGTGGATTGTTGCTGGCAGCGGCCAGCAGCACTGTGCATTCTGAAGCACTACAGCCCGATCCTGCGTGGCAGGAAGGAAAACTAGATAATGGTTTTTCATGGCAGCTGCTCGCCACGCCACAGCGCCCATCCGATCGGATTGAATTGCGTATGATTGTGAGCACTGGCTCACTTGTAGAATCAAGCCAGCAGGTGGGGTTTGCCCATTTGCTGCCACGCTTAGCATTAACACACAGCGATAATTTCACCGCCAGCCAATTACAATCGTTCTGGCAGCAAAGTATTGACCCTCAGCGCCCATTGCCTCCGGCGGTGAGCTCTTATGATTACACCGCTTACAATCTTAGCTTGCCTAATAACCGTCCTGAACTGCTGAAGGATGCTTTGCAATGGTTAGCCAATACGGCAGGTAAGCTACAGATCGATAATAATACGGTGATTAGCGCGCTGCAGTCGCCGGAGAATCTCGTGGCGACATTGCCTTCTGATGTTAATGATCCTTGGTGGCGGTTGCGTCTCAAGGGGTCAACGCTGTTAGGACATGAG
>OBAM01000643.1_pt1 | contig 28501 bp, 22 predicted proteins | sample 1517751 | NCBI WGS metagenome assembly OBAM01 (sample SAMN04571703, study PRJEB22368) | human gut metagenome | biome: human gut; material: stool | host: Homo sapiens | place: Luxembourg | collected 2012-10-18
TTAGCAGCTGCCGCACCTCGCTCGCCGTATCGGCACTTAGAATTATGCGGTATTGCCCTAATTTTTTTGGAGCCCTTCAAACCTGCTCAACGGGCAAAGGGGTTATCTGCGCCCGGCACCGCCGCCGCGGGTGGAACCGCCGCCGGCACGGAAGCTGCCGCCCCCACCGCGCGGGGCGCTGAACCCGCCGCTGCGCCCGGCACCGCCACCCGGCCGGGCACTGCCGCCGCCGGAACGGAACCCGCCGGACATTCCGCCAAAGCCGCCGGGACGCGGACCGAAACTGCCAGGTCTAGCACCGGGGCCGGGCCCGCCAAAGCCGCCGCCGGGGCGTGGGCCGGGATTACCAAATCCACCGCCCGGAGGGGGCGGCGGGGGAGGACGCCGGGGACGGCGCGGCCGGTAAACCGGTCCGCCGAAAAAGAATACGTTCGGCCCGCGGTAGCCGCCTGTGTAGGTGGGACCCTGCGGCCCGCGGGGTCCGCGCGGCGTTTTCAGGATCGCAATCACGATCACTGCAATAATAATCGTCAGCAAAATCAAGGTAAGCACCGCCCCTCCATTGCTGCGGCTCTGGGTGTTTTCCACAATCCTGCCGGAAGAATCTGCCAGGCCGGAGCCGATCGCGTCCATATCCAGGCTGACGCCATATACATCGCAGATGCGCTCGGCCATGGCCAGCACGGTTTTGCGTGCGCCGGTATCGTAATCCTGCTTTGCCCAGGAAGCTTCCAGGTTATCATACAGCAGATCGCTCAGCACATTGCCGGAAAACGCGCTTTCCAGCCCTTCGCCGGGGGTGGCCCAATAGTTGTCGTCCCCGGTGGCCATCAGCAGCACCATGCCGTTGTCCTGGTCAGCGCTGCCAAGGCCCCATGCCTGGAACACCTCGTAGGCATAGCCTTCCATGGTGTTGTTGCCGACGTAATCGGTGGTGTAAACGCCGATCTGTGCACCGCTGCAGTTTTCCTGCAGGGCAACAGAAATGTTGGTGATATATGTTTCGGTATCGCGGCTTAGAATATTGGCATTATCGGCAATGCAGCTGGTACTGCTGATGCCCTGAACGGAAGCAGCTGCCGCTGCCGGTACCGCCCAGACTGCCGCCGCGGTCACAGCCGCCAGAACGGCGGCTGCGGTGCGGGTCAAAATTTTCATCCGGCCCCCTCCTTTCCGGGGTCACTGCGCTGCATACAGCTCCACCTGCCCCGCGCCCCACAATGTACCGATCACATTGGCGGGGAAACCGGAAGCCATGGTGTTGTAGCTTTGGGCAGCGGTGGTATAATTCTGCGCAATTTCGCGCTGCAAAATGCTTTGGGTGCTCACATAGCTGGCATCCAGGCTGTTGATCTGATCCAGCGCATCGTCGGTGGCTTTTGCCTTGGCGGCGGTGTACATGGCGTCCACAGCGTTATCCAGCTGGTGGATGACCGCATATTGCGCGGCTGGGGCAATGGCGGTATCCTGCCACTGGGCCAGCAGGTCTGCTACGGTGGTGCAGTTGCTGTCAGCTTCGCCCAGTACCTTCTGGCAGGCACGCATCAGGTTGGCAGCGGTATCCGTCAGGGTGGAAAAATCCCCCTGGATGCTGTTGCCGTGCTTGTCAACCTCGCTGGTGTAAATTTCAGCCACATTGCGGTAACGGCTTTTCAGCTGCACGCCGCCAATGCCAAACACCGAAACCAGCACCATCACGGCCAGGAACCCGGCCGCAAAAGGCCGCTTTTTGGCGGGGGCGGGCAGTTTGCTTTCCACCTGGCCAAACACTTCCAGCTGCGGGCTTTTGATCTCAAATGTTTCCTGCTGCTCCAACTGCATGGGTCGTCCTCACTTAACGGGGATGCAATAATGCACCCTAAAAATAATTACTTGTTAATTTCCAACAGCTTCTGCTTCAGCTCGCCCTCAATGCGGCCCAGCTCCTGCTCGGCGGCGGCGCGCTTGGCCTTGCCGTCTGCGCGGATCTTGTTCAATTCATCCAGTGTGCTGATCAAATCGCGGTTGGTCTGCTGCAGGGTCTCAATATCCACCACACCGCGCTCAGACTCTTTGGCGATGTCGATGGTGCCCTGCTTGAGGGTTGCGGCGTTCTTGCGCAACAGCTCGTTGGTGGCATCGGTCACGGCGCGCTCGGCCTGCATGGCCTGCTGGCTGTGTGCCATGCCCAAGGCCAGAACCATCTGGTTCTTCCACAGGGGGATGGTGTTCACAATGGTGGTCTGGATCTTTTCGGCCATCATCGTATCGTTGGACTGGATCAGGCGGATCTGTGGGCCCATCTGGATGGAGATATTGCGGGTCAGCTCCAGGTCATACAGCTTCTTTTCAAAGCGGTCGCACTGGTCGGCCAGGTCGCGGGCGGCCTGGGCATCTTCCGGCAGGCCGGATGCTTTGGCCTTGGCTTCAGCGGCGGCCAGGTCGTTCTCCCGCACCTGCTGCAGCTTTTTGCGGCCGGCCAGGATATACATGCTCAGCTCCTTGAAATAGACAAGGTTCAGCTGGTACATCTTGTCCAGCATGGCAATGTCTTTCATCAGGGTTACCTGGTGGTCCTCCAGTTGGGCCTTGATGCGTTCCACGTTCACATCAGCTTTGTCGTATTTCACTTTCAGGGCTTCCAGCTCGTTGGACTTTTTCTTGAAAAAGCCCAGGAAGCCTTTCTGATTTTCTGCGGTGGCGTCAAAGCCTTTCAGCTCGCCGATCAGCTGGGTGATGAGTTCGCCGGTCTCACCCATATCCTTGGTGCGCACGCGGGAAAGCGCACTGTCAGAAAAATCGCTCAGCTTTTTCTGGCTGGCGGCGCCGTACTGCAAAATCATCTGGGAGTTGGTCAAGTCGATCTTTTCAGCAAAATCCTGCACCATCTTCTGCTCTTCGGGGCTCAGCGGGGTATCCTCCACGGTAACGGGGGTAGCCTTTTTGGCTTCCTCCACCACCTTGGCATCCGCTTCGGGATCCAGGGTCAGGGTGGGGGCGGCAGGGGCCGCATCCAAGGTCAGGGAAGGTGCTGCGGGAGCGTTCAGGTCAAAATCCAGATCAGACATAGTGGCAAGTCCTTTCTCTTCTTCTTTTTATATTTTGGGTTGGGAGCATCAGGTCAAATTCTGACCGCGCATGATGTTTTCAAGCACTTCGATGTCGGTCGAAATATCCATTGCCTCTGCGGAATACAGGGCGTCCAGCTGGTTTTCAAATGCGGTGGCCATGGTGCCAGCGTTGCGGCGTACTTCGCTCAAGATCTGGGCGGCGTTTTCGCCGGTAATGCCGCCTTTTTCCATCTGGGCGTATGCGCTCATGATCTTGACCACTTCCGGCAGGTAATACCGTGCAAAGCGATCCACGGTGCGGGCTTTATCCGGCTTTTGCTCCACCGCCTGCACAATGCCGCGCCCGGCCTTTTCCATACGGTCCAGCTGGCGGGAAAGTTCGGCATCCGGGATGGCGTCATTCAGCTTGTGCAGCGCATCCAGGTTGGCGGCAATGCCGTTCAGCATGGCATCGGTGTTCTCGCTGCCGGTGGCGTAGGGCTGTTCCACCCGCTGCACCCGCGTGGGGCAGAAGCGGGAAGAAACCAGATACACCACAGTGCTGAGAGCCGCAATGATAACCAGGTTCACCAGCCGGTAGGGCGGCAGAATCAGGGAAGCAACCGGCCAGGTCAGTGCAGCCAGGTACAGCGGCAGAACCGGGCGGGTGCGCTTTTCGATCCACTTGCTCATGGGTTCAAAGCTCCTTGTAGTAAGGTGCGCCCCGGCAAAGGCAAGCGCCGGAGCAAAGGGAATACCCTTTCATTATAGTGCAACGGCGGGGACAATGCAAACAATTTTGCCCCTTTCGGGCGGCAAAACGGCGCTTTTTTGCGCTTTTTACGGTTTGTTCACATATCCTTCCAGCGCAGTGCCCCAGGCATCCAGCAACCGCGGCATGGTAAACGCCGCATTGGCCGGGCTGGTGGAGGGCAACACCACAGCTTCCAACCCGGTCAGGGGCTGGGCATATTTGCGGTACAGCCTGCCGCTGGTGGCACCGTTGCAAAAAATGGCCTGTACGCCCAGGCGGTTCACCAGGGCTGCCAGATCATTCGGTTCCACATCTTTGATGGAAGCGTCCGATGCCCCGCGGATGGAGCAGGCGTGGATGACATCCCACACCGCCAGCCCGCTGCCAATGATGATGGCGCGTTTGGCATCCAGATCCTCCCATGCGGGGGTGGGGCTGTGGGTCAGGGTAGCCATCAGCGGCCAGAACCGATTCTGCGGATGGCCGTAATAAAACCCCTGTGTCCGGCTCTTTGGGCTGGGAAAGCTGCCTAAGATCAGCGCTTTGGCCTGTGCGCCGTACAGTGGGGGCAGCCCCGGCCCCACATGGGTGTACGGTTGTTTGGTGTTCAACGGAATATCTCCGGCCACAGACTGCGGCACAGCTGGGCAATGCCATCAGGTGCAGCGGCAGGGGCCAGCGCCTTGGCGGCAGCTTTGGCGGTTTTCATGCCGTCCGCCATGCAGTAGGAACGCCCGGCCAGCGCCAGCATTCCGGCATCGTTGGGACCGTCGCCCACGGCAACGCAGTCCGCAGCGGCCAGGCCCAGATGGTCCAGCAGTGCCTGCAGGCCGGTTGCCTTGTCCTGTCCGGCGCGCAGGATATCGCACCCCGTCACGTGGTAGGGCAGGAACTGCAGCCCCAGGTAGCCGTATTTGGCCTGGAACTTGGCGATATCTTCCGCCGCCAGCATGCCGAACGCGGAAAACGGCATATCCAACAGATGGCGGTCCTGGTCCTCGCCGTCTTTCAGGCAACCTTCCAGTGCAGCGGCTTTCTCCTGCACATGGAAGGCCTCATAATCCAGGTAAACATACCCGCCGTCCGAAAAGCTGAATCCCAGCGGGTGCTCATAGTCCTCGCAAAAATCCACCAGAGCGTACATTTCCTCGGCGGTCATGTGGCTGGTGTACAGGGCGGTCCCGGCGGCATCCTCCACCTGGGCACCGGCGGCGCAGATCCAGTAATCCGGCCGGATGCCGCGCAGCATTTTGGCGGGGATCTCTGCCCGGCAGCGCCCCGTGGCAATCACGAGCTTGACCCCGGCTTTCTGCACGGTGCGCAGGGCATCGACGTTTTCTTTGGGCACGCGCGGCTCCCCATGGGGGCGCAGGGTGCCGTCAATATCTAAAACAAGCAAAGTGGCAGGCATGGCAGGTACTCCTTAACATTTGGTTTAGTTTCTTCTATTATATCAAATCCGCCCCCAAAGTCTAGCAGGGGGCGGGCAAACATATAGTTGTGGAGAAAAACAATGAGCGAAAGGCGGGCGGCGCACCATGCGGCATACCAGACGAAAAGAACGGGACGGGCTGGACCTTGCGCGCCCGGCACCGCGCAGACGGCACAAAACGCTCCGGCAGCTCTGTGCGCTGCTGCTGGGGCTGGCGGGCCTTGCCCTGCTTAGCATGGCCATGTGGGAGGCGGCTTTGCCCCGGCGGATGGATGATGCCTTAGCCCAACACTATGCCGCCCAAATGAGCGTGATGCAGCGGGAGCTGTTTGCCCTGCGCCGCCGGCTGGCAGAACACGAACCGGATGCCGAAGAAAACGCCGCCCTGCGCAATTTTTTGCAAAGCAGGCAGACGGACGGCGAACGCTGGGACCCCGTGTGGACCGCCGCCCGCTGGCCCGGCGGATTTTTGCTGGCGCAGCCGGTGCAGGCGGGGGCCGCCGTGCTGGACCGCAGCGGCCGTTTTGCGGGCATTGCAGGGGAGCATGGCACGGTGTCCCCGGCGGGCAGCGGAGTAGGGGCAGTCCCGGCTCTGGTGGGGCAGGCCCTTGGCACGCTGACCCGCCAGAACGGAGTCCTGTGGGTGACCGGCCTGCCCTGCAGCTGTAAGGCGGCAGCGGGGGAGTTAGCCGTTACCGCGCAGGGACAGTATTGGGCCGGGCAGCTGGCAGCAGCGCCCCAGCCCGACCCCGGCGGCCTGACCCTGCGCGCCCCGCTGGAAGATACTGCCGATGAAACCGACTGCCTGTATTTCATCGGGGGCTGACAGCTGCGGCAAAACCTTGTATAATACCCATATGGCAAAAGGACAGACCAAAGAACGATCAGACCAGAGCAGGCAGTGGCCTGCCGGGAGGTGCGCATGAAAAAAGACGGCAAAAAGAGGGTGTGGTTCCTGCTGATTTTCTGCACTGCCGTGTTTGCGGCATTTTTGGTGCGGCTGTACTGGATGCAGTTTACCATGGCGGATCACTATGCTAAAAAGCTGGAACAGGCATCTCAGACCAGCTATACCGTGCGCATCCCGGCGGCGCGGGGAAGCATTGTGGACCGCAGCGGCACGGCGCTGGTGCAGGATGACACCGTGTATGACCTGGCGCTCTGCGTTCCGGCCCCACCGGACACCGAGATGGCGCAGACCCTGCAAACGTTAAAAGAACTGGATCTAGGCGGCAAGGATGTGGAAACACAGCTTGCCGCCTTTTGTTCTGCCGTTTCGGCGGGGGAACTGCCGCTGGCTGAAAATCTGACCCAGGCACAGTGCCAGAGCCTGCTGGCTGCCGGTCTGCCCCAGAGCGGGGCGGTGCGGCTGACTGCCCGCGGTACCCGCACGGCGGTGGATGGCACCCTCGCTCCGCAGCTGCTGGGCGGCGTGGGGGCCATGAGCGCTGAGCAGTGGGCACAGAAAAAGGCCCAAGGCCTTGCCATGGATGAATCCATCGGCCAATGGGGGCTGGAAGCCGCCTGGGAGGATGCGTTGCGCGGCAGAGCGGGAAGCCTGAAAGTGACGGTGGATCGGAGCCGCCATACGCGGATCGAAACTGTGCAGACTCCCCCGCAGGCCGGGGACACCCTGCATCTCTATCTGGATGCTGACCTGCAGCGCACCCTGCGCAGCGCATTGCAGCAGCAAATTGAAACTTTACAGGCCACAAAGCCGGAAGGCAAGGGCAAAGAAGCCTGCGCAGGGGCGGCTGTGGTGGTGGATGTGCAGACCGGCGGCGTTCTGGCGGCGGTCAGCCTGCCGGATTATGACCTTGCCAGCTGGCGGCAGAATTATGCCGCACTGGCCACAGCCCAGGGAGCACCGCTGGTCAACCGGGTGCTGAACGGCCAGTATGCGCCGGGGTCGGCGTTCAAACCGGCAGTAGCGGCATCGGCTCTGGCGGCGGGGATCATTACCCCGCAAAGCACCGTAAACTGCGGCGGGCGGTACACCTACTATGCGGGCTACCAGCCGCGCTGTTTGCAGCTGGGGCACCGCGGGGCCGTCAGCATGGTTACGGCGCTGCGCCACAGCTGCAACATTTATTTTTATGATGTCGGCCGCCGCCTTGGGGTGGATACGTTTTCCACTACCGCGCAGCAGCTGGGCCTTGGAGTACCCTGCGGTACTGAGCTGCCGGAAACTACAGGCCGCCTGACCTGGAGCACCGATGAGAACTATCAGGCGGGCCTTGCACTGATGGCGGCCATTGGGCAGGGCAACACGTCGGTCAGCCCCTTGCAGCTGGCGGCCTATGCCGGGGCCCTTGCGCGGGATGGCCAGCGCCCGGCGCTGCACTTTGCCCAAAGCACAACCGATACCGGCGGGAATATAACCTGGCAGGCGCAGCCGGAAGTTTTAGCCCAGGCACCCGGCGGGGCGGCAGTGTTTGCCCCCATCCGGGAGGGTATGGCCCAGATGGCCCAAACGCTGCGCACTTTGCGGGAATCGCCCATTCCCCTTGCCTGCAAGACCGGCAGCCCCCAGCTGGCGGGCACGCTGCCGGATGGCACCCACTACACAAACTCGGTGCTCATCGGGTATGGGCCGGTGCAGCAGCCGCGGTTTGCGGTGGCGGTGGTGATCGAATACGGCGGCGGGGGCAGCAATGCCGCGCCCGTTCTGCGGGCTGCGGCGGACTGGTTTGCAGCAGCCGGAATGGCCTGAACAGGATGGAATTTTGTGGGGAATTTTTGCATTCAACATGCAGGATGAACTTTTCGCTTTTTGTCCACAAACGGGGTGGGGAAAACCTGTGGAAAGTGAAAAAACGGGCAAAACCCCCGTAATAATTGTAAGTTTTACCCGCAAAAACGGGGGTAAAACTGGTAGTTTGCCCAGTGAGCGGGGGTGTTTATCCGTACTGTTATGTTGAAAGGTTTTCCACAATATGTTGAAAACACCCCCTGAAACGGTGGAAAACTGGCCATACAAGCGGGTTTTCCACGCTTTCAACAGGGTTTTCAACATCCTCAAAGGAAAACCTTTCCAGTACGGTTTGTATAAACCGCGAAAACACGCACAAAAGCACCGCGCAAAAGGGTGAAAAATCTGTACTTTTGACGCCAAGGAAAAAGGTGACAAAAGCATAGGAAATGTGTTATACTATATCTGTATAATTATCGAATCATGCCAGAAAGCTGTGCGGGCTGCCATACGCGGCAAAATGGCTGCCAAACGCCGCCGCACAGGGCTTTACCCAATCGTTTTAAGGAGTAACCACATTGCAGATGGAAAATAAAAAACGCATGCCCCAGCAGGCCCCCCAGGCCAAGGCAGACAAGGCCCCTGCGGAGCAGGATACCGCCCTGGTATGGGGCAAAAACCCCGTGACCGAACTGCTGAAAAGCGAAGCCGGGGTGGACACCCTGCTGCTGGCCGACAGCATGGAGCCGCGCATGGCCGGGTATTATACCGCGCTGGGCAAAGCGGCCGGGGCGGTCATCAAGCGTGTACCCGCCGGCAAGCTGCAAAAGCTGTGCGGTACCCAGGACCACCAGGGTGTGGCGGCCTGGGCTGCCCGCATCCAGTATGTTGGCGTGGAGGAACTTTTGCAGATCGCAAAAGACCGCGGCGAACCGCCGTTCCTCGTGCTGTGTGACGGTATTGAGGACCCCCACAACCTGGGCGCAATCCTGCGCAGCGCGCTGCTGTGCGGTGCCCACGGCGTGATCATCCCGCGGCGCGGCGGCGTTGGCGTGACCGGCACGGTCATGAAATCCAGCGCCGGGGCAGCTGCCCGCATCCCGGTGGCGCGGGTCGCCAACCTGCCGCAGGCCATCCGTGACCTGAAAAAGCAGAACATTTTTGTTTACTGTGCCGACCTGGGCGGTGCTCCGCTGGAAAAGACCGATCTTTCCGGCCCGGTGGCGCTGGTGCTGGGCAGTGAGGGCGCAGGCCCCGGCGCACTGGTGCGCAAACTGTGCGATGCTGCCGTTACGCTGGATATGGCCGGTGGTGAAACCGGTGTGGACAGTTATAACGTCAGCGTGGCCGCCGGTATTTTGATGTACAACATCATGCAGCGCCGCAAGTAACGGCTGCGCAAAAAAAGGAATCCCATACCAAAGGGGAGAACAACATGCCAAGCAAACGTACAAATGATTCCGTGGACCGCATTCTGGAAGAGCTCAGCCATGAGCAGGCCGAACGCGGCATCCGGGATAGTGTAACAGACCGCCAGGTGGATGCCATCCTGCAAAGCCTGGGCCACGGCAGCATGGAGGAATCCTCCGGCGGCGGTTCGGCATTGGGGCCCATCCAGAAAGAGGACCTGCCGGATATCACGCTGGGCAAAGGCAATAATTTTAACACCGAGGACCGGTTTTCCACCGCTGTGCTGGACGACCTGCTGGGCGATCTGCCCAGTATGCGGGCTGCCAAAAAGAATAAACCCGGCCCCGCTGCCCCGGCCCGCCGGCCTGCTTCTGTGCCGGAGCCGCGCCGCATGCCGGAAGTTGAGCCTAAAGTAGAAAAACAAAATAATATACAAACTGTACAACCGACTCAGCCGGTGCGCTCGGAACCTGTTCCGCAGCCTGCCCGCCCTGCCCCGGCACAAACTGCGCCCCAGCAGCCGGCCCCGCAGGTACAGCCGGAGACAAACCCGGCCCCGCAGCCGGAACCAAGACCGGCGGATGCAACATCAGGGGATACCACCCGCACCAGCGTCATTAAAGCCTTTTTGGGCCGCAGGGTGCCGGAAGCGGACAGCAAGTACCTGGATGAAGGAAAAAAAGATTTTACCAACTTTTTTGGCACCAGCGTGGCCGTTGTTCCGGATGATATGAAGTCCGAGCAGGAGCGCCAGCAGACTCCCAAGAAAAAGGGCTTGTTTGGCTTTGGATATGCTACCGATACCGGGGAGTTTGAGCCGATCAATGTTTCGGTCAGCGGCAGGGTGGAAAACCAGAGCACCCAGCAGCTGGAAGAACAACTGCCCCGGTCGCAGGATGAACCGGACGAGATGGAACTGCGCGAGCAAGAGCCGCCCCGCCACTACGCTGCAAAGAAAAAAGGCTTTTTTGCCAGCCTGTTCGGCGGCAAAAAGCACGATGTCTATGACGAGCTGGAATCCTATGACCCGTATGAGGGCGAGCCGGATACAGCCCCGGTAGAAAACTGGGAGGTTCCGGAACAGCCCCGGGAGGAGCCGGAAACAGAGGAAACGGGCGAGATGCCCCGCCTGACCGCTACCAACGCAGGGCTTTCCATCTCCGGGCGGCAGACTTCCCAGTTTGCCGCCACAGGCAAACCGCTGCCTCCGAAGGATGAGCCGGCCCCGCAGCCGGAACCTCAGCCCAATGTTTACCGCAAAAATAAAAAGCGGGATACCGTGGAGTTCACCCCCCGCAAGGAGCGGGAACGCACCATGCCGTTCACTCGGCCTGCCCCCCGCCGCGAAGCGGAACCCGTGGGCGAGCCGGTCATGACCCCAAACGATACGGTGCAGCCGCAGCCCGCGCCTGCCCCGCAGGCGACCACCGGTTTTACCATGCAGCTGGGGGACGAGCCCGCACCGGAAAGCACCCAGTCGTTCCTGCATGAACTGAACGCAGCCCTGCCGCCGCGCCGCAAAAAGCCTGCGCCCAAAGCTGCCCCCGTGCAGGAAGAACCCGCCAGCGGCGATACCTTTGAGGAACTGCCGCAGGAGCTGGCCCAGACCCTGACCGGGCAAATCCGCCTGAGCGAGATTGCCGAAGGGGTGGAAGAGCAGCCGGAAGAACCGAAAAAGCCCGCCCCGAAAAAAGAGGAAGAAAGCTTTGAGGAGCTGATCGGCCCCCTGGTGGATGAAAAGCCCAATACCGCGGAATTTGTGCGCGGCATTGAACAGTCCATCAACCTGGAAAAGATCAAATCGGATTCAAAGGCAAAAACAGAAAAGACCGATACCGATTACCAGGCGGCTGCCCAGTACCTGAGCGACCCCAACGCCGGGGCGGAGCCGGAAACACCGGAACAAAAAAAGCCCGGCAAAGGCTTTAACATCCTCCGGTTTGCAGGCAAGCCGAAGGACGAAACCACCCCCGATGGCGAAGCGCCTTTTGCCGCACAGGCCGCCGTCCTGCACCGCCACGAATACGAAAGCACCGATGATGCCCCCGTGGTGCGCCATGACCTGGAACTGCGAGTGATGATCACCACCGGCACAGCAATCGCCGTGGGCGCTGCAGCCTTGATTATGATCGTTCTGGGCACTATGGCGGCCACCGGAGCCAATCTTGGCCCGCTGGATACCACAGCCAGCACCAAGCCGCTGCTGGTGACCATGCTGATTCTGCTTGCTGCCAGCGCGGCCCTGTGCTGGCAGACGATGCTGGGCGGCCTGGCCGGGCTGATCAACATGCGCCGGGGCAATACCGCAGATACCATGCCCGCCATGGCCGCGGTGGCCTCCATCCTGCAATGTATCATGTTTTTGGCAAAGCCGGAATGGTATAACCCCGCAACCCTCTGCCTGATGACCGGCCCCGCGGCGCTGCTGCTGTGCGGCAACGCAGCAGGCAAGGCAATCGACGCCCACACCATCCGGGATAACTTTACCCTTGTCAGCGCCGGGATGGACCACGCTGTGGCATATCGGCTGAAAGATGCCGGGGTACTGCGCACCGTGACCGCCGGGCTGGCGGAACCGCGCCCCAATGTGCTGGTCAGCCGTCCCACCCGCCTGATGAAAGGCTTTTTGGCGGGCAGCGAATCCCGCCGCACATCGGATAAAAACCAGCAGCAGTTTGCCCGCATCCTGCTGGGCTGCGGCGTGGCTGCATTCCTGTTCACCCTGCTTTACCGCAAGGATGCCGGAACGGCGTTCACTGCGCTGGCCGGTGTACTCTGCCTGGGCGCGCCGCTGGCCGGTACGCTGATCTCCGCCATGCCCATGCGTTTGATGCAGCGCAGTGCTGCGCAGATCGGCGCGGTCATCCCCGGTTGGAAGGATATCCGACTGCTGGGCCGTGTGAATGTGCTGCAGGTCACGGCGCAGGATCTTTTCCCCAAAGGGTGCATTACGCTGCGCGGCATCAAGCCGGTGCGCAAAGAGGATATTGAGCTGGCCATCATCTACTCCGCTTCCATGCTGGCCGATGTGAATACCCCGCTGAAAGATATCTTCCTTGGCATGACGGGCGATAACCGCAAGCTGCTGTGCAAGGTGGAAAACCTGGAAACGCTGGACGGCCTGGGCTATGTGGGCTGGATCAACGGCGAGCGGGTCATGATCGGCTCCCGCCGGCTGATGGATACCTATGATATCCAGCTGCCCAGCATGGAATATGAACGCCGCCATACCGTGAACCAGCGCCGGGTCATCTACCTGGCGGTTTCCGGCAAGCTGTTCAGCATGTTCCAGGTGGCTTATCAGAGTGATCCCGATACCGCCGCCGTGCTGGATTCCCTGCGCCGCGCCGGACTTTCGCTCATTGTGGACTGCGATGACTTTAACTGCGATGAAGCGCTGCTGCAGACTGCTTATAACCTGCCGGTTGGTACCGTCAAGGTGCTGAGCGGCAAGGAACACAAGGCGCTGGAGCCCGCTGTGGCCTGGCTGCCGGAAAGCGAAGGCAGCATGCTGCACCTGGGCAGCTTTGCCAGCTTTGTCGGCGGCCTGGAAGCCGCTGCGGGTGCGGCAGAGGGGGAACACCGTTCTTCGATGGTGCTGTCGGCCTCGGTGCTCATCAGCTGCATTCTTGCCATGATCATGGCGCTGGCCGGCGGCCTGGCCGGGCTGCCGCTTCCGGCACTGGCTTTGTATCAGGTCGCTTGGGCGGTTCTGGCCATGATATTCCCCCTGATCCAGAGATATTAAGGGATATCTGAAAACAAAGAACTGGATTGAGTTTTCGGCTTTTCAGATATATCCCAAGCGTTTTTGCGGGAAAAATAAAGGCAACACCGCACAATTCCCGCCTTGCGGCTTAAGCACCGCTCCGGCAGCTGCGGCACGGCATCTGCGTTGCCAAAATGCTCGATAAGACATCCAGTATTATCTGCGCTTTTGGCTTGGCATCTGCCGCACCTCGCTCGCCGTATCGGCACTTAGAATTATGCGGTATTGCCTAAAAACGGGAACGACATAAAAAGGAATGGTGCAACCATGTACCGCACAATTCAACATCAGATGAGCATTGATGACTACCTGCCGCCCTATGAAGGCGAGCTGGTACAGGAGAACCGCTGGGTGCGCCTGGCCCAGGCCATTGACTGGGATGCCATTGAACAGGAGTACAGCGGCCATTTTGCTGCTGGCGGCAAGGTGGCAATTCCGGCCCGCATGGCGTTCGGTGTGCTGGTGATTCGTGCAGCGTGCCGCACAACGGACAGCGAAACGGTGGAGATCGTGCGCGAAAGCCCCTACCTGCAATACTTTTTGGGCTTTGATTCCTTTACCTATGATGTGCCGTTTTCTTCCCGCAGCATGGAGCGGTTCCGTACCCGCATTTCCCCCGCCCGTGTGCGGGAAGCCGTAGCGCTGCTGCGCGGCTTTGAAACCAAAAAAGGCAGTAAAAAATGAAAAAGGGCCGCATGGCTCTGGGCAGCTGCTCCGAACCGTGCGGCCATGTTATGCCCTGCAACCCCAACCTTTGCAACAGATAGGAGAATTATGGAAATTATTGTTGATGCTTTTTTGGATGCACTGATCGACGGCGTAAAAATGCTGCCGTTTTTGTATCTGGCATATCTGCTGATCGAATGGCTGGAACGCAACCATGGCGAGCGAATTGAAAAAGCGCTGGCTGGCGGCGGCCACTGGGGCTTTGTGCCCGGCGCACTGCTGGGCTGCGTACCACAGTGCGGGTTTTCGGCGGTAGCGGCCAACTTTTATGCCAGCCGGGTCATTACCCCCGGCACGCTGCTGGCCGTGTTCCTGGCGACATCGGATGAAGCCATCCCCCTGCTGGCGGCGGAGCCTACCCTGTGGAACAAGCTGGGCCTGCTGCTGGTGCTCAAAATCGTGTTTGGCATTGCAGCCGGTTTGGTGTTGGATGTTCCGCTGCGCCGCATCCTGCCCAAAGGGCTGTATGGCGGCTATGAGGGCCATGCCGATGAGGTGGACTGCCACGAAGAACACGAGGAACACAGCAGTATTTTCCTGGCGGCACTGCGTCACACGCTGGAAATTTTTGTGTTCATCTTGGTGTTCAGCTTTATCATTGGGCTGATCTTTGGCTTTGTCGGGGCGGATTCCGCCGCGGCATTTCTGGGCAGTCTGGGCATTTTCCAGCCCATGATGGCCGCGCTGATCGGTCTTGTACCCAACTGCGGTGCCAGCGTGCTGCTGGCTCAGCTGTATATGGGCGGGGCCATTACCTTTGGCAGTTTTTTTGCGGGGCTGTGCTCCGGCGCAGGTATCGGCCTGGCTGTGCTGTGGCGTGTCAACCCCAGCTGGAAACAGAACTTGTTCATGACAGGGCTGCTCTGGTTCTGCGGCACCTGCTGCGGTATTTTGCTGCAATGGGTGGTGTAAGAGCTGCCGGCGGCCATAACCCGTAAAATAATAAGTAGGGGACGATGCGGAAGCATCGTCCCCTTTGATATGCTTTGTGGGATGTTGTAGCCAAGGCTTGCGATAAAATTCTATTGTGGCATCTACCGCATGGTTCCGGAACGGTCAAGACCGTTCCCTACGGAGCATTTTATAGTGGGTGATAGAACATAAAACATTCGGTAGGGCGGGGGGCCCTCACCCCGCCGCGGAGAAACCTTGCCCTATTGCCGCGAACATTGTAAATGATTTGTAGGGGACGATGCTCGCATCGTCCCGCCCGCCGGGCCTTGCCACGCTGCTACCCTCAAAACGTGGGAAGAACCCTGCCGTGCACGCAAAGGCTCTCCCTCCAAATACAAATTTACCCCCAAAACAAAAAACAAACGCCGCAGGGAGCATCACGCACTCCCTGCGGCGTTGTCATTTATATCGTCTCGCCTTCAGCCTCTGCAGCCGGTTTCTTCTTCCCAGTCGCCGAAATCTTCGGCTTTGGCGATGGTGGTAGGGTCCACCTTGCCGTCCTCCGTCAGCTTAACGGGTTCGGTTTTGTCCTGTACCGGGTTTACGTTCGGCACATCGCCACCGTTCTGGATGGGAATGGTAACGCCGTCATCTTCCTGCGCGGGTTCTTCCACCGGGGCAGCAGGCTCCGCTACAGGGGCCTGCTCAGCGGGGGCAGGTTCCTCAATCGGTGCGGGCTGTTCCTCGTCCGGGGCAGGCTCTGCCGTCGGTTCTTCTGCGGGGGGTTCCTCGTCGGCATTTTCTTCGGTTTCGTCCGCATCTTCGGTGCTTTCGGAAGCTTCGCTGTCGTCAAATGCGGAGTCATCCACAATCTGTTCGCTCTCTTCGTCCTGAGCCAGATACTTGCTGACAACATAAACGCCAACACCAATGGCTGCGCCCAGCACAATGGGAATCAGATGAAATTTTGCCATAGTAATTTCTCCTTTCGTGCGCGGGCAACTGGCCCGGCAGCTGTTTGGGGCGGTTGTGCCTGGAACAATTGGCACAACCTTAAGGCAATACCGCATCAATTCTAAGTGCCGATACGGCGAGCGAGGTACGGCAGATGCCAAGCCAAAAGCGCAGATAATACTGGATGCTGCAAAGGTGAGCGCCGCCAGTGGCGGAAACAGCGAACCGAAGCAGGGGCAGCGGTCGCAGAGTGCGAGGGACTTTTGCCCCCGAAGCACGATGCGGGTACCGCAACCCGACATTATCGAGCATTTTGGCAACGCAGATGCCGTGCCGCAGCTGCCGGAGCGGTGCTTAAGCCGCAAGGCGGGAATTGTGCGGTGTTGCCTTAAATTAGTGTCAGTATAACACCCTGCGGGGCAGAAATACAAGTCAAATTTGTTAAAAGTTACACAAAATCCAAAAACGCGAACTCGCTGCCTTACATCTTGTGGTCAGCAAACAGCGGGTCATCCTGCCACAGTACGGTGTGCCCGGCGGCGCGGGTGGCGTTCAAGTCAATGATGCGCTGGTTGCTGGAGCCGCGGAACCGCAGCGAAATATCGTGCTGCGCGGGGATGAATTCGCCGTCCACCAGCACATCGATCAGGCTCAGCATCTCGTCCGTCACTTCGCAGTGGGCGTGGCTGGGCTGCAAAAGTTCGGTTTCGTATACATTGCCGGTGTAGCACCAGATGGTTTTGTGGGGGTACAACACCCGTACTTCGTGCAGGAACGGCACCAGCGCACGCTGGTTTTCCGGCTCAAAGGGTTCGCCGCCCAAAAGGGAAAGCCCATCAATATAATCCGGGGCAAGGCTGCCCAAAATTTCATTGCGCACGGCTTTATCAAAGGGCAGGCCATAACCAAAATCCCAGGCAACGGCGTTAAAACATTCCGGGCAGTGGCGGCGGCAGCCGGAAACAAACAGACTGGTACGCACGCCCGTGCCGTTGGCAATATCACAGTATTTTATGGTTGCGTAGTTCACGCGGGAAGCCTCCTTATAACATGCAACACTATATCTTGTATGGTGCTGCGGCAAATCATCACAATAGGCAGGTGCCTTGCACCAGTATACCAGCCGTGCCGGGCAAAAGCAAGCGGCCAGGGAACAATAAAATCACATATCATCGCAGTTTTGAAAAAAGTGCCTATTTTACCCAAAAAGCCAGCGCTTTTTTCGGCGTTTTGTTTTGCAATCTTTTTGAACGTCCCATCGCGCTATATGGCATATATGGGTGCTATTAGCAAATTATATACAATATATTGTGGTATATTGGCTTGACTTTGCCGGGTCGATGCGGTAAGATAAATACGCTCGCCAAAATCATGGAGCGGTTTTGGCGTGGGGTATCAACCCGGCAGCTTTTATTGAGGTAAGGAGATAACAGTTCATGAAGATCATCAAGCGCAACGGCAGCGAGGCCGTTTTCGATATATCCAAAATTATTGCAGCGGTGACCAAAGCCAACAACGTTGTTGCCTCCAACCAGCGCTTGACCAAGGAACAGATCACGGCCATTGCCGACGATGTGGCGCAGGAATGCCAGAGCCGCAACCACGCCATGAACGTGGAGGAGATCCAGGATCTGGTGGAAGACGCCATCATGCAGACCAAAGCGTATGAGGTGGCCCGCAAATATATCACCTACCGCTATGTGCAGAGCCTGCGCCGTACCCATAACACCACCGACGACCGCATTCTGTCCCTCATCGAGTGCAACAATGAGGAAGTCAAGCAGGAAAACGCCAATAAAAACCCGACCGTCAACAGCGTTCAGCGCGATTATATGGCCGGCGAGGTCAGCAAGGACCTGACCATGCGTATGCTGCTGCCTGCCGAGATTGTAAAGGCACATGAGGATGGCATCATTCATTTCCATGATGCTGACTATTACGCCCAACATATGCACAACTGCGACCTGGTCAACCTGGACGACATGCTGCAGAACGGCACGGTTATTTCTGGTACCCTCATCGAAAAACCGCATTCTTTCTCCACGGCCTGCAACATTGCCACCCAGATCATTGCGCAGGTGGCATCCAACCAGTACGGCGGCCAGAGCATCAGCCTGACCCACCTGGCACCGTTTGTGGATATCAGCCGCAAAAAGATCCGCCGCGATACCGAAGCGGAGATGAAGGAACTGGGCATTGATCCCGGTGAAGAAAAGCTCTCCCAGATCGTTGAAGCCCGTCTGCGCGAGGAAATCAAGCGCGGTGTGCAGACCATCCAGTACCAGGTCGTTACCCTGATGACCACCAACGGCCAGGCACCGTTCATCACGGTATTCATGTACCTGAACGAAGCGGGCGAAAACCAGCGCCTGAAATCTGACCTTGCCATTATCGTGGAAGAAATGCTCCGCCAGCGCTACCAGGGTGTTAAGAATGAAAAGGGCGTCTGGATCACCCCCGCATTCCCCAAGCTGATCTATGTGCTGGAAGACGATAATATCCGCGAAGGCACCCCCTATTTCTACCTGACCAAGCTGGCCGCCAAATGCACCGCAAAGCGCATGGTGCCGGACTATATCAGCGAAAAAAAGATGAAGGAATACAAGCTGTCTAAGGGTGAGACCGAGGGCAACGGCGATGTATTTACCTGCATGGGCTGCCGCAGCTTTTTGACCCCCGACCGTTCCGGCACTGGCTGGAATAACGTGGCCAACGCCCAGAACTATGTGCCGGGCAAGCCAAAGTACTATGGCCGCTTCAATCAGGGTGTTGTTACCATCAACCTGCCGGATGTGGCCCTGTCCTCCGGCGGTGAGCCGGATAAATTCTGGAAAATTTTTGATGAGCGCCTGGAACTGTGCCACCGCGCCTTGCAGTACCGCCATAACCGCCTTAAGGGTACCCTGTCCGATGCGGCACCCATTCTGTGGCAGTACGGCGCTCTGGCCCGCCTGAAAAAGGGCGAGCCCATTGATAAGCTGCTGTACGGCGGCTACTCCACCATCAGCCTGGGCTATGCGGGCCTGTATGAATGCTGCAAATATATGACCGGCAAGAGCCATACCGATCCCGCCGCAAAGCCCTTTGCCCTGAGTGTGATGCAGCACATGAACGATAAGTGCAACGAGTGGAAAAACGCTGAAAATATTGATTACTCGCTGTACGGCACCCCGCTGGAATCCACCACCTACAAGTTTGCCAAGTGCCTGCAAAAGCGGTTTGGCATTGTGCCGGGCATTACGGACCGCAACTATATCACCAACAGCTACCATGTGCATGTGACCGAGCAGATCGATGCGTTCACCAAGCTGAAGTTTGAAAGCGAGTTCCAGCGCCTGTCTCCGGGCGGCGCCATCAGCTATGTGGAAGTGCCCAATATGCAGGATAACCTGGAAGCTGTCATCAAAGTGATGCAGTTCATCTATGATAACATCATGTACGCAGAGCTGAACACCAAGAGTGACTACTGCCAGGTGTGCGGCTATGACGGCGAGATCAAGATCGTGGAGGACGATGGCAAGCTGGTGTGGGAGTGCCCGCACTGCCATAACCGCGACCAGAGCAAGCTGAACGTTGCCCGCCGCACCTGCGGCTACATCGGTACGCAGTTCTGGAACCAGGGCCGCACCGCCGAAATCAAGGACCGCGTGCTGCATCTGTAAAACGTATAAAGATAATGTAAATCTACAATTATATCTTAAATAAGACAAAACATCTTAAATAAGAGAAATTGTCCTGCAAGCAAATCTACAATTATATCGTGAATAAGCGTTTTCGCGCTGTACGAAAAAATACAATTATATCTTAAATAGGCAGTGCCTATCTTAAATAAGGAAAATTGCTTGCAAGAGCGATTTATAATTATATCTTAAACAAGCAAGGCCGCTTCCACCTTACAGTGGAAGCGGCCTTTTGCTGACAGAATATAGAAGGAACATTCGCACTGTACTATGCGGATGTCCCACTGTCTTAGTCAAGGATAAATTTTACCATGTCTGGTGTCAAGGATTCTCCGTTCTTTTTGCGTGGCGTTTTCTTTGGCTCAGGTTTGTCTTTTTCTGTCAGGCACTTTACGACAACGCGGGTAAGAGCTTTCTCGTCAATGTCTTTGCCGGTTTCGAATACCTTGTCGATTACAACGGCAATTTCTTCGGCGCTGTAATCATCCATAATCATCTGAATATTGCGGATGACGTTTTTCTTTAAAGGAAGCAACGCCTTATCTGCGGCTTCATAGTTCTCTCTCAAGCATAACAGAAACGCATCGCTTTTCCTTAGATGGAGAGGTTCTGTTGCTGCGGGATACATTACATGGTAAAATGAATATAAACATTCCTTATTGTCGAGAGGTTGTGGCTTATGGCGGTCGATAACAGATATGACGTTTACGGCTTTGATGATGATGGTTTTGATAGACAGGGCTATAACGTTGATGGTTACGATAGAAACGGATATGACCATGATGGTTTTGACGTTGAAGGTTTTAATGCACACGGTTATGACCGCTATGGGTTCAATCGGCGCGGGTTTGATGTCGATGGCTTTAATAGGCAAGGATATAGCAATGATGGTTATAATCGTGATGGTTTTGACCGAGAAGGTTACAATCGCAAAGGATTTGATGCTAATGGCTATGACAAAGATGGTCGTGATATTCATAGTTTTAGCAGAGAACATTACGCCCTTTCTGAGGCCAAGGAAAACTCCCAGATAGAGATAAGTTCTATTCACAGCAAAGCATTTCCAAATGATGTCCTACAAATCAGCCTAAATAACCATTCCGTAATAAATAAGACGGCAATATATGTTGTACCTAAAGCACAATATCAATTATTGAGAAGTCTAAATGAACAAAGTGGAAATGCAACCTGTGTAAATATCCAATTTACTGGGGGAGGAAAAGTCGTATCTATTCCTTGTATCAGAATAAGCGGAACAAATATTTATATTACTACCGCAAGTAACAACAGATACACATCTTTCAATCATTTCTGGCCTGTTCAACTGAATTATTCTGAATATTGCTATGCGACCCTTTCGTTTCCATCTATTGAAGATATACAGTATTGTGAAATTGATAAACAGTCAACAATAATGCCATCACCATCACCAGATGATGAAACCGAAGTAGGCTTTTCTGAGATAGTTAAATCGTCTTCCAAAACTTCTGTTGTAATCCACGAATCAGCACGCGAGTCGGCAAAGGTATGTTTGGTTACTGCAAAAACTTATGAAGCAATTGGTAAATACCTTCCCGGTAGCCATTACAACTATACAACTAAAAACATTTCTATACAAAATCAGCAAAAATCATTTAAAACATTACAGGGATACTTTATAGAAACCAAGAATATAACAATTATCAATGCTGTGGAATTTGTAAGAAATGACGGTTCATTGAGCCTTATTCAATATACGGCTTTTTACAACGGAAACATCTATAGTAAATTTAAAACTGACCCTGTGGCCGAACTTGATGTTCATAATCGTTCCAAATTCCGTGATGCAATTATCGCAGAGGCTCGCATTTCTGCTCTCAAAACATCGACAACATCTAACTCAAACCTAACGCAAAAAGTCGATTTACCAAAGAAAGACTTTCCTTTACAAAAGGACCTTCCTCACGAAAGACATTATGAATCGGACAATGTCTGGCACAGTCAGGTGAATCTTTCGGAACTTTCAGCAAATCAAAAAATCATGCTGTATAGCCAAAAATGTCACTGCTACAAGTGCGCAAAGAAGTTTAGTCAAGACACAATCGTAGACTGCACAGCTTACGTTTCTACTAAACGAGGCAATGTTGTACCTGTAACAGCGCAGTATTGCAGTGGCTGTTCCACCTTTTTTATGAACCACGAAGTATTTGAGAGCTATAATAGAAAATACGGTGGATTGAAATTCAACTGTGAGCTTGACCGCAGCTACATTAGCCGAGGTGCCAATATGGGCTTTGCCGACGATTCCTTCCTCAGCAGAGCAGGATATTCTGTTAAGGCTTCGGTTTCTCAAAGAAAACGCCAAGTCATTCTTGCTGAATTACTTGACAGCGGTCAGGCAACCAAGTGGGAGATTACCGAAAAAATTTCTGAATTCATTAAGCTGCGCCGAGGTAACCCTGATATGGCGAACGCCATAGCTTGCTGGGAAGAAGATATTGCGTTTGTTGCTGACTATAATGCCAAGAACCAGCCAAAAGCAGGACGAGCCGCATTCAAGCAAGGTGGTAAAATCACGCGGTAATCAAATATCATATTTGCTTCTTCCTGCGATGAATGCTAATATAGTATCTATCACACATAGAAGTACGCATGGCCGAGAAGATAGGTTATCATGGATACGCCTCATTTTGTTGCTAAGATAGCTAATAAAATAAAGCGAATATAGAAAAGAAAAATCTATACCGTAAAGTAACCGCCCGGTACAAATCCTGTACCGGGCGGCTGCTTTATGATGAAATAGCAGAGAATGGCAGAAAGTTACAGCTGGTCGATGGTGGGGTAGCTGTCAATGGCACCGTAGCGCTGCACACTGTAACCGCAGAACCGGTTGGAAAAATCCAGCCATTGGTTCAGCTGGTCCGCCTGCAGAGCGGGCAGGGCGGCGAGGTCCACCCCGTTTTTGTGCAGCTGCCACAAGAACGAGCCGATGAACCCGTCCCCGGCGCCGGTGGTATCCACGGCCTTTACCGGCTTGCTGGCGGAAAAGCCGTGGGCGGTGCGGGTGTAAGCGTGGGCACCGGCGCTGCCGCAGGTGTAGAGCACCAGCTGTACATGGCCCACAAACAGGCTGGGCAGGGCGGCTTCAATATCACTGGTGCCGGTCAGAAATTCCAGCTCTTCGTCCGAGATTTTGACCACATCGGCCAGTGGCAGGAACTCCAGCACCGTGCGGCGCAAAGCATCACGGTCCGGCCACAGCGGAAAGCGCAGGTTGGGGTCAAAGTCAATGATAGTCCCGGCGCTGCGGGCTGCGGCAATGGCAGTTTTGTGGGCTTCCCGCATGGGGCTTTCCACCAGGGCAACGCTGCAAAAATGCAGGGCATAGGCGTTGGCAAACAGGCTGGTATCCACCTGCTCCGGGGCGTACAGCAAATCGGCTGAGGGCTTGCGGTAAAAACTGAACGTCCGGTTGCCGTCCGCTTCCAGCGAAACAAAGGCCAGGGCGGTGTTGGCTTTGTCCGTCAAACAGATGTGGCTGGTATCAATGCCGCAGGCGGCCAGTTCGTCTACAATTTTGTGGCCGAACGGGTCATCTCCCAGCTGGGTCAGCAGGGCAGAATCCCCACCCAGGCGGGCATAAGCACCGCACACGTTGGCGGGCGCGCCGCCCACACGGGGGCTGAAAGAGGGAACCTTGGCAAAGGAACAGCCGGTTTTGGACGGAATCATATCGATCAGCGCTTCGCCGATCGCATACAAGGTATCATGTGCCATGGAATGTCCTCCGTTAAATCGAAAGGGAATACAGGGTGCTGCCTGCGCCGCAAAGCTGCACGGCAACCTTGCCCGCTGCCGGGTAATACCGGGTGGAAAGCACCGCGGCACCGTCGTTCAGGAATATTTCCAGCGAGGAAGCATCCCCCACAACACGCAGGCTGCGGCAGGGGGCATCCAGCACAGCCTTGCGCTCGGTGCGCCCGGCGGCAATCGCTGCATCGGTAAAGCGCAGGGTACAGGTGCGGTCCGCTTCGGTGTAAGTCAGGGTCAGGCCGTTGGCAATGGTCAGGACAAAATCCCCGGCGGGGGAGGCGGTCAGGTCAAAGCAGGGGTCCGTTTCAACCGTTTCGCCGTCTGCCGGCTGGCGGGCTTCGCCGCGCAGGGCGTTCAGCTCGGCGGCGGGGGCTTGTAGCAGGCAGCCATTGCCGTCCTGGGTCAACACGCGGGGCAGGGTCAGGCAGTGCTGCCAGCCATACTCCACGGTGGGGTTGGTGTAATCGGCATCCGGCATGCCCATCCAGCCAAACTGGATGCGGCGGCCATCCGCGGCGGCAAAGCTTTGGGGCGCGTAATAGTCAAAGCCATCGTCCAGGGCGTGGAATTCGCTCAATGTGCAATCGGTGCGCCAGTCACCCTGCAGGGCAAAGTAACCGCAGCCGTACACGTTCTGGCAGGCAATGCCCTGGGGCGATACCGCCAAAAACCACTGGCCGTCCAGCTCAAACAGGTCGGGGCATTCCCACATGTAGCCAAAGGCTTTGGGGGTAGTGATGGTGTTGATGTGGTTCCAGTGCAGCTTGTCGGCGCTTTCAAACACCAGCACTTCGCCATGGTCGTCCAGTGTTCGGGCACCCAGCACCATATAGTAGCGCCCATCCAGTGCAAACACTTTGGGATCGCGCACATGGCAGGTCAGCCCGGCGGGATAATCCTGGTTGTACATCAGGCAGCGCTTGTTGTCCAGATGGATGGCATCGCGGCTGGTGGCAAGGCAGACATTGTGCCCGCGCCCCTGCTTGATGTAGTCATATTCGCCGGGGTGCTTGACATTGCCGGTATAGTACAGGTACAGCATGCCGTCCTCTACCAGAGCGGAGCCGGAATAAACGCCATGGCAGTCAAACGGTTCGTCCGGGTACAGCATTACGGGCAGGCGTTCCCAGTGGAACAAATCGCGGCTGCGCACGTGCCCCCAGTGCTTGACCCCTCCCGTGGGGTCAAACGGGCCGTACTGATAAAACACATGGTATTCATCGCCGATCTGGCACAGCCCGTTGGGGTCGTTCAGCCAGCCAACCGGGGGCTGAACATGCAGCTTTTGCCGGTGGGGATCCGCCGCCGCGCGGGCGGCCCCGGCGGCTTCCACCATGGGGACAAGACGCTTCAAATCACGCTGCAAGGCATTCATAACAAGTAGCTCCTTATTGATTGAGAGGGGAAAACATCAGGCTTTGGCTTCCTCGGCTTCGGGGGTCCAGATCACCCAGGTCACAGCGAAGGAAACGCCGAAGGAAATTGCCATCATGATGAGGTACTGCAGCGGCATGTGCAGATGCAGCAGGATGCCGAAGATGCCGGTCACGCCGGTGCCGGTGGCACCAAGGCCGGTCACGCTGGCATACAAAGCGCCGCAGGCACCGCCGACCAGGCCGCCGATAAAGGGCTTAAAGTAGCGCAGGTTGACGCCGAAGATGGCGGGCTCGGTAATGCCCATGCAGGCAGAAAGGGCGGAGGGCAGGGCCATAGACTTAACTTTGGCGTTCTTGCTCTTGAGGGCAACGGCAAAAGCGGCACCGCCCTGGGCAACGTTGGCGGCACTGGCCAGGGGCAGCCAGTAGGTGAAGCCAAACTTGGCCAGCTGGCCAAGGTCGATCAGGGTGTACATATGGTGGATGCCGGCCACAACGGTGACGGCGTACAAACCGCCCATGATGAAGGAACCGATGCCGAACGGCAGCTGAATTAAAGCCTGAACGCCGTTGATGATGCCGTCCTCCAGCGTGGTGAAGATTGGGCCGATGACAGCGAGGGTGAGATAACCGGTAACGAAAACGGAGACCAGCGGGGTAACAAACAGGTCGATCATGGCAGGCACAACTTTGTGCAGCCGCTTTTCAATCTGGCACATCAGCCACACGGCAATGATAACGGGGATAACGTGGCCCTGATAGCCGACCAGCGGAATTTTGTACAGCCCGCCAAACACCGACTGGTAGGTCTGCACGCCCTCAGAAGCAACGGTCCAGGCGTTCTGCAGGTTGGGGTGAATCATGATCATGCCGATGACAGCACCCAGGAACTGGTTGCCACCAAACACCTTTGCGGCGGAGAACGCGATCAGGATAGGCAGGAAGGTGTACGCCGTGTTGGAGAACAGCTGGGCAAACACATAGATGGAACCGCTGGTATCAATGTTCAGGAAGCCGTTGTTGACCATAAAGTTCAGCGCTTCCATAATGCCCATCAAAAAGCCGGAAGCCACGATGGCCGGGATGATGGGAACAAAGATATCGCCCAGCGTCTTGATGGCCCGCTGGTACCATGGTGCTTTGGAAGCGGCAGCCTGTTTGACTTCCTCCTTGCTGGCACCGGTGATTCCGGCCAGGGCGGTGAACTCGTCATACACCTTGTTCACAATGCCGGTGCCGAAGATGATCTGCAGCTGGCCCTGGGCTTCAAATACGCCCTTGGCGCCCTCAGCATTTTCAAGCTCTTTTTTGTTCACCTTGGAATTATCCGCAATCACCAGGCGCAGGCGGGTTGCGCAGTGTGCGGCCGATACAATGTTGGAAGCACCGCCGATGTTGTCCAGTACCTGCTGGGCTGCTTTCTTGTAATCCATGTTGCACGCTCCTTCTTTTATCTGTTGGTCCGGTAGGAGGTTCCGGGGCCTGTTCCATTTGACAGCTTTATTATATACGAAGGTGAGTGCTTTTTCTATTGACCAAACGACCCAACTTGCAAAGGCTCTGTTATCGATTTCACACAGTTTCACACCGTTCTTTGGTAAAATGCACAAAAAACAGGGGACTGCATGGAAAGGGTGCACAAAACAAAAACTTCCCCGCAGTGATGCAGGGAAGTGTGGCGCAAAGGATGCTTGTTATAGCGACCAGACATTTTCATCTGAGTTGTCATCCCCGGTGGAGGCCCGGCATTTTAACTCATAATCCAGCTTGATCATCTGCGGCTCGGCATGGGGGTCCGCCAGCATGTCCAGCAGCAGGCGGGCGGCTTTGTCCCCGGCGGTGCGGTAATGCAGATGGGCGCTGGTCAGCGGCACATAGGCAACGCGGCCAATGCGGTTGTCGCCCACAGCGGCAATCATGATGTCATCCGGCACCCGCAGACTGTGGCTGCGGCAGTATTGCAGCGCACCCAGGGCGATGGAGTCGGTCGCGCAGAACAGGCAGTCCAGCCCCGGCGCACGGCCAAACAGCTGCTCCGCCTGGTGGTAGCCGGATTCCATGTTGAACTTGGCAATGCTCATCCGCTGCGGCTGGGGCACGAGACCTGCATCCCGCAGCGCACTGTCAAAGCCTTCGCGCCGGGCAAGGCCGACGGCTTTGTCCAGCAGGGTCACGCCCAGGTAGCCCGGCTTGCGCCGCCCCTTTTGCAGCATGTGGGCAGTGGCTGCCTGCGCCGCGCCGAAATCATCGTGGAACACACAGCTGAACCCGGGATACTGCTGCCCCACGATTACCACCGGCACATGCAGGCTTTGCAGCACCGCGTGGTGTTCCGGGGTAAACATGGTGGCAATCAGGATAATGCCGTCCACCGTATCATGCCGCAGGGTATCCAGCGCGCGCACTTCGCGGGTGTTGTCGTTGGCGGTGTTGATCAGCAGCAGCTGGTAGTTCTGGTCGTCCAGTACCCGGCTGATGCCCTCCACCATGCGGGCGCAGCTTTCGCTGCTCAGCCGCGGCATGATCACCCCAATCTGCCGCGTGCGGCGGGTGCGCAGCATCTGGGCCTGCATACTGGGGCGGTAGCCGGTGGCTTCCACCGCAGCGGCAATCTGGGCGCGCTTTTCGGCGCTTAAGTACCCACCATTAAAATAGCGGCTGACCGCTGCCTTGGATACCCCGGCATATTGGGCAAACGCGGTAATGTTCATAGGCCGCACTCCTGTCCGGCTGCCGGCGGGGGGAAACTTGCCGGCGCACTTTTTTATCAGTATAATGCAGAAACTGGCAGGGTGCAACGGGAAAGAACGGAGAAAAGAAAAATAAGAATGAATGGCATGAGGCAAAGAGTAAAATAGACAAAAAAACGGGGATTGAATTTGTGCTTTTGACGGAGAAAAAAGAATGAAAGCTGAATACAAAAAAGCACACAGCTAAAAAGATTTACCAGAATGAATTCGGTGTAAAAGTTATCTTCCGCGCTGGCACAGGATGAAAAGGTATGCTATAATATAATATTAGTTACACGATGAAAAAGTAAGATGCCCCTGATGCCAGTGCGGATGTGCGCGGGGCAATGATATGTGTTTAGTGAGGAAAAAGAATGGGACTGCTGCAAAAAATTCAGGCAAAAACCGAGGAAGCCCGCGCGAAGGAAAAGATCCGCCCGCTGCTGGAAAGCCGCATGATGCGGGACATCCTGCTGGAGATCGGCCAGCGCGGCAACGAAGCGCTGGACCCGCAGTCCGTTCCATTGGCTATGCGCCGCCGCGCCACCCAACTTGCCAGCGAAAGCGGCCTGAGCGGCCTGAAGCAGTGCGCTGTGGATGAACTGCATCTGGACGAAGCGGGAATCACGCTGGTCTGCAAGGGGGAGCACACGGCATTTTTGTACGCAGACTATAACTATGAAAACATTGAGGATACCGACTGCCTGCCCGCTGTGGCCGAATACCTGGTGCAGCACATGCGCGGCTATTATAACATTACCCGCAGCTTTTACAGTGTGCCCAAAGCCAACGGCCATGTGGAGGAAAAGACCCGCGAGGTGACCGTGGTGCGCCACCACGAGGATACCCCCTTTGCCCCCGGCCCGGTGCAGAAACAGCATTTGTTCTGATGCACATGAGATATCCCCCAGCATACAGGAATTATGCCGCCCCGCATCTTGACGCGGGACGGCATTTTTGCTATACTAATTTAGTATCCGGCAGGAACCCAGAACATGGAGCATTCCCCAAGAGGTCGTAAGAGGGAGCACTCGAAATCAAGCAGGCATTTTGGAAGCTGCACTTGAATTTATAACGATCCATCGTCAAAAACACACCATTTTCTACAATTAAATTTTTGCTGTTCTCTCCTACTTTTCTCTCCTTTTTCCGGAGAAGATTTTGGGGGATTACTATAAGGAGCATTACCCAAGAGGTCGAAGGGGTCGCACTCGAAATGCGATAGGGCGTTTGTAGCGCCGCCAGAGTTCAAATCTCTGATGCT
>OBAM01000665.1_pt1 | contig 27601 bp, 24 predicted proteins | sample 1517751 | NCBI WGS metagenome assembly OBAM01 (sample SAMN04571703, study PRJEB22368) | human gut metagenome | biome: human gut; material: stool | host: Homo sapiens | place: Luxembourg | collected 2012-10-18
TACAACATTTCGACAAAATTCGACATCATTGTCCGATAATTGCAAAAAGTTTCTTGGCTTTCATCCCACGGTTAAAACCGTGGGCTTTCCCGCCCGACTTTTGTAAACAATCAACCTATTTCAGCACTTCTTAACTTGAATACTATAAATGTAGGCTTTTATTGGATCAATTATGAAATTAGAAAAGCTAGCAAACGAACACCGCCTAGTATCCTCATTGTTTACCATTTACTGGACCACGCACCACCTCCAAACTTAGCTAATGTCGGCATTGCTATCATTTCTTTCTCCTATTCTGGTGTGGGCGAAGCATTTCGAGATGGCTTAAAGCTGAAAAAGTAAGGTATGCAGAAAAGGATCTTTCGAATAAGCGAAGGCTCCTTCCTGTGGTGTTTTATTGATTGGCTCTGTAAGCCACTGTCTTAGGATATAATAAATACCACCCGCATAATAAAAAGTACCAAGTCTCATCGTATCATCATCAACATCAGTAAAATATCCTTTATTCATCAAATCTGGATACTGCTCATTAAATCTCTCATTGTTTTTTGGTTACAGCAGAAACCTAATAAAAGTGGACTATGATAGGAAGCAACAGTAATTCCTATTATTTTGGTTCATCCCATATTTTTGGAAACGAAACCAGAATTGGAAAGGATACGGAAAAAATTGAAGAAGTATTTGGAAAAAGCGACACCTATTGTTTTCGTCTGTGACTATCCTTCTCTGCTCCTGATCTCTCTCGGTGTCTTTCCATAATACTTCTCAAACAAATGATAGAAATGACTTACATTTTCATACCCTATCTGCTGTGCGACCTGTTTAACGGACAGTGTCGTCTGTTCCAACAGCTGCTTTGCGTACTTCATGCGTATTTCAATGACATATTGCTGGAATGATTTTCCACGGTATTTCTTTAAAATCAAAGAATAATAATTTCTATGATAATGAAACTCTTTTTCGAGTTCAGAAACCGTCACTTTTGCAACATTCTCCCGGATGTAGCACTCCAATTCGTACAGTAATGCTTTTTCCCTGCTTTCTTTACTGTCGGTATGAAGCTGTGGAATATATGCCCAGCATAAATACTGTAAAAGACGAATCATAAGTCCATGCTCGATCTGTTCATATCCGGGTTCCCTTGATAAATCTTCAGCCAGAAGATTTTCTAATAATTGCTCAATGTCTATCTCCTTGCGGGAATATTTTTTGGATCTTTGAAGTTGTAAAAAACTCTGTTCTCTTTTTTGTCTCCATAACGCATGAAACAGAAATCTCTGCATCTCATCTGTCCCATCATAACTTCGCAGCAGCTGCTCCAGATAATCTGATCGAATCTGTAAAAACAGTACCGCTGCATCCTTGGCCTCTATGTAATCCGCATGTTCACAATTCTGATCTGTAATCACAAACTCTCCTTGTTCAAACCGGATTTCTTCTCCCAACAGAATCTGCGTAAAGCTCCCTTCAATGACATAAAGGATTTCCACATACTCATGCTTATGAAACCAACTGCGTCTTGGAAATTCTCTTCGGACTAAACGCTGTCCTGCTGGACTTATACTCCATTCCATTCCTTCCTTTCCATAAACAATTAATAACGTAGACATTTTCTCTGCAATCTTCCTGTTTGCTGCAGAAGATGCCTGATTCGCCTCTCCAAAATAGGGCAATTCGTCATATTCTTGTTGTTTTTCCAAATCCATGTAGAATCTTCTTATTTCCTTGATTCTGTCAATTATTCTCTGATATTTCGTTATTTTCTTCACTTTCACTTTATGTATCCCCCATTTTATAATTCGTGCATTTCGTCCTTATTATTTACTATACCATTTTCTTTAGTCATTGTCATTCCCGTTGTTTCGTTTTATCATAAAATTAAATGATGTTATGTCGAAAGACCCAACTATGAAATCAAGGAGGAGCTTATTATGCGCAATCAGAATATTGATCAATGCTGGCAGTTTCAACATGGACTCTATGATGAATTTCCAGATGCTGAAAAAGCAAAATCCATTCGTGAAGTGAATCTGCCGCATGATTATATGATTGAAAGTAATGTCAGCGAAAGCGCCGCTTCCGGTCCTGCCAGCGGCTATTATACACAAGGTGTTGCTTATTACACAAAATTAATCGACATCCCGCAGGAATGGGAACAGGAAGCAGTCTATCTGCATTTTGACGGGATTATGATGAATGCTACGGTCGACATCAATGGATGTAAGGCAATTCTGCAGCACAACGGCTATATTCCATTTTCCGTAAATATTACACCTTATCTCTATTTTGGAAAGAAGAACCGTGTAACTATCACTGTAGCCCCAAGTATGCAGCCTAATTCCCGTTGGTATTCCGGTGCCGGAATCTTCCGCAGCATAGAATTGCTTCATATGCCAAAGCTTCATATTGCTTCGGATGGAATCTTTGGTTATACCAAATCCATTGAATATGATACACTTGGCAATCCAGTATGTGCCTATCTTCACACAGAAGTAGAATTACAGAATGAAACTTTAGAAAATAAAATGGCACTTGTAGAAGTATTTCTCACAAAAGACGGAAGTGATGAAGTCCTTCTCAGTCGGAAACAGAAAATGCAGATCAACCCTAACACTACGGATACTGCATACCTGAATCTGACACTTGAGAATCCGGAACTTTGGGATGTAGAGAATCCAAACCTTTATAAACTGCATGCCAGAGTCACAGATCTTGGTGTGTTTAAAACTCATTTTGTTCCATCTGAGAAAAATACAACAGATGAAACTTCCGTTCTTTTCGGTGTTAAGACGATAACGGCAGATGTAAAACATGGATTACGTATCAATGGAAAAACAGTGAAATTAAAAGGTGGCTGTATCCATCATGACAATGGCATGCTCGGCGCTGTATCACTTTACGATGCTGAGTACCGCAAGATTTCTACTTTAAAGAAGATTGGATTTAATGCAGTCCGCACAACACACAATCCACCGTCTGCCGCACTGATGGAAGTCTGTGACCGGCTTGGTATGTATGTTTACGATGAGGCTTTTGATGCCTGGGGAATTATGAAACGGCCTGGTGACTATAATCAGTTTTTCGATGCAGACTGGAAAAAGGATCTCACCCTCTTTATGAAGCGGGACCGTAATCATCCATCCGTTATCATCTGGTCTACCGGAAATGAAATTTCGGAACGTGGAGGTCTGAATAATGGTTATACACTTGCCACACGCATTGCAGAAGCTGCACGTACACTTGATCCCAGCAGACCAATCTCCAATGCAATCTGTTCCTACTGGAGCGGACTTGATGAAGAGTTGTCACTGGAAAACATGAAAAAAATAATGGGAGAAGTCTCTGAAGACACTGTTTCCATACAGAATGCGGACACTGGTAAAAATGATACCAGCTGGGAAGAATACTCCGAAGCATTCACAAATGGTCTTGATATTGTCGGATACAACTATATGGAAGATAAATATCCACTGGATCATGAGATGTTCCCTGAGCGTGTCATCCTTGGATCTGAAAATTATCCAAAAGAAATTGGCATTCACTGGCCAATGGTAGAGAGTACGCCTTATGTCATCGGTGATTTCACATGGACAGCATATGATTATATCGGAGAAGCCGGTATTGGAAAATCTGTTTTCCTTGAGCCGGATGATCCATTATTTAAAATAGGGTCCTTTGCTTTGATGTCTTATAGTTCACAATTCCCTTGGCGTTTTGCGAATGACGCAGACGTAGATATCAATGGCTGTTTGCTGCCACAGGGGGCTTACCGCAGCATTGTATGGGGAAATAATAAGACTTACTTATACTCCTATGACCCTGATGTCTTTGGAAAAAAAGAACTGATCGGTAACTGGGGATTTACAAACGTCACAAAGAACTGGAATTGGAAAGACGCTGATCAAAAACCAGTACAGGTCGCTGTCTTTTCCAATGGAGATGAAGTAGAACTGATCCAGAATGGTACTTCCGTTTGTAAGCTTACTTCCGGAACACGCCTTGCAGCAGATCTTCCACATAGCTTTCTCTTTGACCTGACCTATCTTCCGGGAACTTTGGAAGCTGTCAGCTATAAAGATGGAAAAGAAATCTCACGGGATACACTTGTCACTACCGGACCGGCAAAAGAGCTTCGTCTCATCCAAGAGAAAAAAGAACTCTCCGCCAACGGACATGAGGTAGCTTACGTTCGCGTAGAAATCGTAGATGAAAATGGAATTGTTGTTCCAGACGCAGCACTCAGACTCAGTGCAGCAGTGGAAGGTGTTGGCTCGCTGGCTGCCTTCGGTTCATCCAATCCGATTACAGATGAGAATTATACCTCTGGAACTTTCACTTCCTACCACGGAACGGCAACAGCGATCATCCGCAGTGGATACCAGACTGGTATGTGTACCTTGACTGTAGGGTGTGAAGGACTTGATGAGAAAAAAATAGCATTCACAATAAAATAATTTCTCAGACAAGAAAACCAATTTTACAGATTTTGACAACCCTTTTCCTATATTACACAATACTTGAAAATACCGGGTGGAAATCATTACCTCTCATTTGGGTGGATTTTTCCACCTAAAAAAGTAAAAAGCAGTAATGAATTTTCTTAATCATTACTGCTTCAAACAACTGTTCCCTGCGGGAATCGAACCCACAACTGAGACTTAGGAGGTCCCTGTTATATCCATTTAACTAAGAGAACTTTATTCACATATGCATCAGGCAATCCATTCTTTTTTACCACAAAATGGTGTCTCACACGCCATTTATAATAGCATACTTTTTGTTGTCTGTCAAACAAAGTTTACCACTCCCTGCAGCCAAATATCGCCCTTAAAACGCCGTCCTACCATCGGCTCTCCCATCAGCCCTGAACGGTTCACCAAAACGCGTATACAAATATTATTGCACTTCACATCCATCTGGCACAGCGGCTCCTTGCTGATTTCATTTACAAGAGGCACCACATTTAGAATTTCACCAATGATTGTATATCGATCACTCTCCATTCCACATGGCATAATACTTGATTCAACCATTGTATAGATATCACAACTATTTAACAACCTGCCTACTTTATTACTCAAATTCATATCATCAATTGTCAGGCTGTCAATTGCTTCTTGATTTCCTTCTCTTGCTGCCTCAATCAGTTTCTGACGTCCCTGTTCCTTTTTCTTTGCAATACGAGCAGCCTCTGGTCTCTTCAAAATGGGAAGTAAAATTTTTCCCTGCGTACACAAAGCAGAAAGACAAGCATCTGTCACCGTTGGAAAAAATCCCTGCAGTACCTGATATTTTCGATATTCCATAAAATTATTTACAGAAAAAATCAGATTCAGTCCTAATCGGCAATCATCACAGACGCCATCATACGCTTCTCTCGCACTTTCCTTTTCTATGCTGCATTCTGCCTTAGAAGAACAGACATTACTGTTAATATATGGCTCATAATATTCCATCTGAAAGCTGCTCTGCATATCCTCTTCACCACAGATCATAAGACCGATGTCTGGTGCAACTTCCTTTGTATAGACGACAAGACTGCTCTCCTCATCCAGACGAATTTTTTGAACCTGATCTGGGAAATTCTGCACGCTGCTTAACAGCTGCTGAAGCTGAGACTTTTTCTTGATTTGCCCAAATCCGATTGCTGGTAAGTATGCGTGCATAAAATTTCCTCCTTTATCATTTTATACTTTTATTTCTTCGGAACCATTTTCTCCATTCCGCCCATATATGGACGAAGAACTTCTGGAATACGAACACTTCCATCTGCCTGCAGATTGTTCTCTAAGAATGCAATCAACATACGCGGCGGAGCTACTACAGTGTTATTTAAAGTATGAGCCAGATACTTTGTCTTATCCGGTCCAACAACACGGATGCCAAGACGACGTGCCTGTGCATCACCTAAGTTAGAGCAGCTTCCTACTTCAAAATACTTCTTCTGACGCGGAGACCATGCCTCAACATCGACAGACTTTACCTTAAGGTCAGCCAAATCACCAGAGCAGCACTCAAGTGTACGAACTGGAATGTCCATGCTGCGGAATAAATCTACAGTGTTCTTCCACAGCTTGTCATACCACATCATGCTGTCTTCCGGCTTACAAATTACGATCATCTCCTGCTTCTCGAACTGATGGATACGGTATACACCTCTCTCCTCCAAACCATGAGCTCCCTTTTCCTTACGGAAACATGGTGAGTAGCTTGTCAGAGTGTATGGAAGATTTTCTTCCTTGTTAACAGTATCAATAAACTTTCCAATCATGGAATGCTCACTTGTTCCGATCAGGTAAAGATCCTCACCCTCGATCTTATACATCATTGCATCCATCTCTGCAAAGCTCATAACACCGGTAACAACATCACTTCTGATCATGAAAGGCGGTACGCAATAAGTAAATCCACGATTGATCATGAAATCTCTTGCGTAGGAAATTACTGCTGAATGCAGTCTTGCGATATCACCCATTAAATAATAGAATCCGTTTCCAGCTACTTTTCTTGCACTGTCCAGATCAATACCGTTGAAAGACTCCATAATATCAGTGTGATACGGAACCTCAAAGTCCGGAACAACTGGCTCGCCAAAGCGCTCAACCTCTACATTCTCACTGTCATCTTTTCCAATCGGAACAGATGGATCAATGATATTCGGGATAATCATCATCTTCTGCTTCAGATCTGCCTCAACCTGCTTCTCCTCTGCACTCAATGCTGCCATGCGTTCTTCTGACGCAGCATCCTCTGCACGTAACTTCTCAGCCTCTTCTAACTTTCCCTGTGCACGAAGCGCACCATACTGCTTAGATGCCTTCTTATGATTTGCACGAAGGGTCTCAACTTCCTTTTTGATTTCACGGTTGCGAAGATCCAGAGCGATTACCTCATCAACCAGCGGAAGCTTTGCATCCTGAAACTTATTACGGATGTTCTGTCTGACAACGTCCGGATTCTCACGGACAAACTTGATATCTAACATAGTTTTCCAAACCTTTCTGTCTCTACTCTCATACTCAATAAATGCCTTGTTTTATAAGGAAAACAGACATTATTTATTATATACCACGGATTCTCTTTTGTAAAGTAGGTTGTGGGGTTGATTATATTGTCGCTGTTCACGAGACGCCCATTCACAAAACCGCATGTTCCATGCATCGCTGCTATGCAGCTTTGTTTTGTTCATTAACGGGCGTCTACTTCGTTCTGCTGCTTCGTCAAATCTTCATGCAAGCATGAGATTTATCCGAATCTAGCAGAACGCGTGAACTGTATTTAATGTTCCACGTGGAACATCACCTGTTGTCAATTGTCTGCTTTAGTGTTAAGATATCATATATCATCACCAGAAAGGAAACTAACATGACTTATACCCATTTATTATTTGACCTTGATGGTACGCTCTTTGACTTTGATGCTGGAGAAACTTATGCTTTTCATAAGGTGTGCGATACTTTTCATATTCCATACTCTGATGAAGTACTTTCTTTATATCAGCGCATAAATCTTTCCTATTGGAAAGCATATGAGCGCGGTGAAATTACTTCTGCAGCACTAGCAATTGCCAGATTTCATGATTTTCTTGCTGCTGTTGGCAAAGATGGTGATCCGGCTCTAATGTGCCAGCTTTATCAGACAAGCCTTGGCGAAGACTGCACGCCAATTCACGATGCCCTTCGTGTATGCAGCATTCTGCATGAAAGAGGATATAAGTTTTCCATCATTACAAATGGACGAAGTACCACTCAACACAGCCGCCTATCTCACTCTGAATTGACACCAATGATTTCTGATCTATTCATTTCAGAAGAACTCGGATGTCAAAAGCCCAAAAAAGAATTTTTTGATGCTGTATTTTCAAAGCTTCAAATTTCTGTTTCTAAAGCACTTGTCATTGGTGACTCTTTAACCTCCGATATCATCGGTGGAATCCAATATGGCATTGATACCTGCTGGTTTAACCCAAATGGCTCTGATAATACAATGTCACAGGCACCAACTTATGAGATAAAACAGCTGAGTGAGTTACTTTCTATTCTTTAACTCTATATTAACAAAAAAACGACTTTCCAGATCAGTAGTTTCTGTTCTGAAAGCCGTTTTTTAATTACTCTATTTAATTTTTAGTTTCATTTGTATCCTGCTGTACTAGAGTTGCCTGCTGCGCTTGTTTCTCTTCTAATTTAGCTGCATCAACATTATAATTTAATGCCATCTCCAAAGCATCTCGCTCCTCATTGCTGAGTGTTGCATGTGATTGTCCATGAATAATTTCTTTTAAATAGCTGTAGCAGCCATCCTGCGTATGCATACTGCTTAATACAAAACCGCTGTCATCACCATCAAGAAGTGCCAGTGAAAAGCTCAGCTTTCCAGCCATTCCTCGAAAGGTATCATATTTCATAATACCAATCTTTTTGTATGTTGCCTTAAGTCCTTTCTTCATGCTAATGATCTCATCAATATCACGCTTGCACTGGATCTTTACACGCTTATTATCTTCTACTACTGTCTTTAAAATGCCCTCAAGTGATTTTCCATCATTACCGCGCATAAAATCATCATATGCTGCCTGCAATTCTTTCATTCTGCTGTTCATAACAGTCATGCAGATCACAAGAATCAAAATCACAGCGAACATTCCTGCCAGAAAAAACAGGCTGTACTGCTGTGTAAATTCCATCGCCTGATTCAGAATTTCCATATTTTATTTTCCTTTCCTCTAGTTGAACAGTTATCCTCTGTTCAGTTTTCTTTTTCTAAGTTTTAACTAATTTACTCGATTGTATCCTTAGTAATTCCCATTAGTTCAATGATGCGCTCAAGATCATCATTTGAATAATAGTCAATTTCAATCTTGCCCTTGTCATCAGACTTTCTCTTAATCTGCACCTTCGTACCCATGCGAGACTTCATACGACTCTCCAATGTCTCATATAATGTCTGGTTCTTTAAAACTGGCTTTGTAACAGCTGGCTCATTTTTCTTATCCAACAAACTCTTAATATATTTTTCAGTATCGCGCACGCTTAGTTGCTCTTCCACAACCTTCTGTGCAACAGCACGCTGTTCTTCTTTATCTTCCAGTCCCAAAATCGCCTTCGCATGTCCGTTTGTAATCTGCCCTTCCATTAGCATAAGCTGAACCTCTTCATCTAGCTTAAGCAATCTAAGTGCATTTGTGATTACACTTCGGCTTTTAAATACTTTCTCTGCAATCTCTTCCTGTTTTAGCTGATACTTTTCAATCAATGACTGATATGCTTTTGCTTCTTCAATAGGGTTTAAATCTTCTCTCTGTAAATTCTCAATCAGTGCAATTTCTGCGATCTGCTGTTCATCATAATCTTTTATAATGACTGGAATATCCTTCAATCCAGCCTGCTTTGCTGCTCTCCATCTGCGTTCTCCAGCAATAATCTGATAATGATCCTCTACCTTCTTTACTACAATCGGTTGAATTACGCCATATTTTTTGATAGATTCTGCAAGTTCAGTCAATGTATCCTCATCAAATTTCAGTCTTGGTTGAGAAGATGCCGGCTCCACAAGACGCAGCTTTACTGTTGTCTCTGGCTCTTTTTTATCAGCTGCTGAATCTTTTTTCTTTGTTTCTACTGCATACGCATTGCTGATCAAGGAATCGATACCTTTGCCTAGACCTTTTCCAAGACCACCTTTTTTATTGAGTGCCATTCTTTCATCCTTTCTATCATTCAGTACCATTTGCAATTTTGCGAATAATTTTTAACTACTCTCTGTTTATAACCTCTTCTGCCAGTTGGTGATATGCTTCTGCTCCTGTTGATCTTGCGTCATACAAATTGATTGGCAGTCCATGGCTCGGTGCCTCTGCAAGACGCACATTTCTTGGAATAATTGTCTTATAAACTCGCTCCTGCAAATTGTCTTTTACATTCTCCACTACCTGAAGTGACAGATTAGTTCTCGCATCATACATGGTAAATACAACACCTTCCATTTCCAGATCCGGATTCAAGCGGCTCTTTACCAGATTAATTGTATGTAACAGCTGTGTCAGACCTTCAAGTGCATAATATTCACACTGAATTGGAACAAGTACTGTGTCAGCTGCACTAAGCGCATTAACAGTGAGCATACTTAAAGATGGCGGGCAATCAATTACAATAAAATCATACTGATCCTTAATCTCGTCTAATGCATCTTTTAAAATAAATTCCTTACGTTCCACATCAATCAATTCGATTTCCGCTCCTGACAGGTTCACATTTGACCCAATAAGTGAAAGGGTATCGAATAATACATTTTCAAGAATGCATTCTTGTATTGTACAGTTATCTGTAATCAGATCATACAGTGAATGCTCAAGTTCATTTTTATCAACGCCGAATCCACTGGTTGTATTTCCCTGAGGATCCATATCAATGATAAGTACATTTTTCTGGTATTCTGCTAATGAAGCTGCCAGATTGATTGCAGTAGTAGTCTTGCCAACTCCACCCTTCTGATTTGCAACAGCTATAATTCTTCCCATAATATCCTCATTTCTGCTAAATAGCATGATTTTATTACAATTCACGCGGAACGTGCGTTTTTGCGAATGGATGTCCTGTGAACTGTAACGTTTTTTGCATCTTTTCTACAGTATAGCACTTCTTTCTTCAAAATGCCATAAAAAAATGTTCCACGTGGAACATTGTCTCCTGTGGAACATTTCTTTTGTATTTTTAATTGTTCATGTTCCACGTGGAACATTGCGAATGGGCATCCTGTGAACTATAATTTTCCCTACTGCAGCGGTTCCTTACTTGGCAATCCAGCTTTTCTAGGATATTTTTTTGATGTAGGCTCTTTTTTCTTCACTATAACAAGACTGCGTCCAATATCTGAATCCGGAAGATCAAAGTAGATTGCATTTTCCTTTACTCCACCAAGTAGATGAACTGCTTTCTTTGCCTTATCAATCTCCTCTTCTGCATTACCTGATTTATAAGCTACAAAGCATCCTCCTACTTTTGCATATGGAAGGCAATATTCACACAATGTAGACATGTTGGCAACAGCTCTTGATACAACACAATCAAATTGTTCTCTTAGTTCTGCCTTTCTGGCGCCATCCTCTGCACGATAATGAACAGTGGTGATGTTTTCAAGGCCAAGCTTTTCAATAACCTGATTTAAAAAGTTTAATCTCTTATTCAGAGAATCAAGCAATGTTACATTTAACTGTGGATACATAATCTTTAATGGAACACCAGGAAATCCTGCTCCAGTTCCAACATCAATCAGAGTCTTCATGTCTTCCTTGATAAAAATCTCTGATTTTAGCACGCTGTCCACAAAATGCTTCTGCAGCACTTCATCAAACTCTGTGATTGCGGTTAAATTCATTACCTTATTTGTTTCAACCAGCATTTCATAATATTGAAAAAACTGCTCTGCCTGTTTATTAGTCAGTTCGTGTCCAATCTTGGCAAACGCATTCATAATTTTTTCAATGCATTCTCCCTGTTGTATCGTTTCTGCCATTTATTTCCTCCTGTTTATGCATTTATTTCCACTATTCTATATTTACTATTCGATATCAACTATCTTTTCCACAAAAACATCGAATAAAGTGTTTTTGTTTATCTATTTAAATAGACAAGTAATACTGATATATCAGCTGGTGAAACACCTGATATTCTTGACGCCTGTCCGATTGATGCCGGCTGATATTCATTAAGTTTTTGAATAGCTTCTTTTCTCAGATTCGGTACCTGACTGTAGTCAAAATCAAGTGAAAGCTTTTTCTTTTCAAGCTTTTTAAACTGTTCTACCTGCTGCAGCTGACGCTTAATATAGCCTTCATACTTTATACTGATCTCTACCTGCTGCGTCACTGCCTCTGGCAGTTCTGGTTGCTTTGTATCTATTTCTTTCAAATCATTATAACAGATTTCCGGACGTTTTAATAGCTCCTCAAGTGTCATTCCACTCTTTAAAAGTGTGCTGTTATGCTGTTCAAGAAATGCCTGTACCTGCGGTGTTGTGCCGATAGTTGCCGTTTGAAGACGCTTGATTTCTTCATCGATCTGTCTTTTTTTATCATTTAGTTTTTGATAACGCTCATCAGATATTAATCCGATTTCATGACCAATTTCAGTTAAACGAAGATCTGCATTATCCTGACGAAGCAGCAAACGATATTCTGCGCGTGATGTCATCATGCGATATGGCTCATGATTCTCCTTTGTCACAAGATCATCAATCAAAACACCAATATATGCCTGTGAACGGTCTAACACTAATTCCTGACGTTTTAACACATGCAGCGCCGCATTGATTCCTGCTATAATTCCCTGTGCCGCTGCCTCTTCATATCCAGAGCTTCCATTAAACTGTCCTGCGCTGTATAATCCTCCTATTTTTTTAAACTCAAGCGTCGGCTTTAGCTGTCTTGGATTAATACAGTCATATTCAATTGCATATGCGTTTCGTACAATTTTTACATTTTCCAGACCTGCTACTGTATGGTACATTTCGTACTGTACATCTTCCGGCATAGAACTTGACATACCGCCCAGATACATCTCATTTGTATACAAGCCTTCCGGCTCAATAAACACCTGATGATGATCCTTATCAGCAAAACGCACTACCTTATCCTCAATAGACGGACAATAACGAGGTCCAGTTCCATGAATCACGCCAGAATAAAGCGGTGAGCGATCCAGATTACTTCTAATAATCTCATGTGTCTGCTCATTTGTATACGTCAGCCAGCAGGAAACCTGATCCTTTTGAACGCTCTCAGGATCTGTTGTGAATGAGAATGGAACAACTCGCTCATCACCTTTTTGTTCCTGCATTTTTGAAAAATCAATACTTCTTTTATCAACTCTCGCTGGTGTTCCAGTCTTAAATCTAAACATCTCAATGCCGAGTTCCTTTAATGAATCTGTCAGATGTGTCGCTGACTGCAATCCATTTGGACCTGTTTCATTGCTGATATCACCATAAATGCAGCGTGCCTTTAAATATGTTCCAGTTGCAAGCACTACACATTTACAATGGTAAATTGCACCAGAATACGTTACAACTCCATTTATATTATTATTTTCATCAACAAGAAGTTTACATACCTCTGCCTGTCGTATTGTCAGCTTGTCGGTATTTTCCATGGTATGGCGCATCTCCTGCGAGTATGCACGCTTATCCGCCTGTGCACGAAGTGAATGCACAGATGGTCCTTTTGATGTATTTAACATCTTAGACTGAATAAACGTCTTATCAATATTTTTGCCCATCTCTCCGCCAAGCGCATCCACTTCTCTTACAAGATGACCCTTAGAGCTTCCTCCTATATTCGGATTGCACGGCATCATTGCTATACTTTCCACACTCACAGTAAAAACAATCGTCTCTAATCCCAGTCTGGCACAAGCTAACGCCGCCTCACAGCCGGCATGTCCTGCTCCAATAACCACCGCATCATAATATTCTTCTAAAACAGCCATATTTTGCCTCCACTATCTAGTTACTTACCCATACAGAACTTTGCAAAAATACGGTTTACCAGATCTTCTTCAATCTCCTCGCCGATTACTTCTCCCAAACTGGTATAAGCATCCATCATGTCGATTGTCAGCATATCCTCCGGCATCCCATTTTCAATGCCCTCCTCTGCAAGCCTCAGGCTTTCGCAGGCATTTAACAGACATGTTTTTTGACGTGCATTCGTGATAACAACCTCATCATTTCCTGCAATCATTCCCTGTTCAAACATGTCACGTATTGTCTGCTCAAGCGCATCTAATCCATCTTCATTTGCCGCTGATATCCAAAGAACAGGTGCATCCACTCCAGCTGCCTTTAAATCCTTCGGCTGAATTACAGAAGATAAATCGGACTTATTTAACAGAATAATACTTTTTTTGTTTTTTAGCAACTCCATAATCTTATGATCATCTTCATCGAGATTTCGGGATGAATCTGCCACGTAAATCAATAGGTCTGCCTTTGCAGCAGCCTCACGTGCCTTCTCTACGCCGATTTTTTCAACAACATCAGATGTGTCACGAATACCAGCTGTGTCCACCAAAATTAAACTCAAATCGCCAAGCATAATCTGCTCCTCAAGAGTATCTCTCGTCGTACCGGCAATCTCTGTGACAATTGCCCTCTGTCTTCCTGATAACGCATTGAGCAAAGATGACTTTCCGGCATTTGGCTTTCCTACAATCACAGTGCGAATCCCCTCTGTTAAAACCTTTCCATTATCAAAGGAGTCTGCCATCTTCTTTACTGCTGCTCTAATTTTTTGAACACGTTCTGTGAGGCCCTCTGTATAGCCTTCAAGCGAAATATGCTCTGGATCGTCAAGTGCTGCCTCTATATAAGCAATCTCGTCTAAAAGCGTGCTTCTGAGGTCTTGTATGCGGTTTTTAATTTTTCCAGATAGCTGTTCTAGTGATGCATCTATTGCAAAACGATTCTTTGCAGATATAAGCTCCATAACAGCCTCTGCCTGAGACAGATCAATTCGTCCGTTTAAAAAGGCCCTCTTTGTAAACTCACCAGGCTGTGCCGGTGCTGCCCCATTTTTAAACACACAATCTAATACACGTCTCGTAACAAGAATGCCTCCGTGACAGTTAATCTCTACTGTATCCTCTGCAGTAAAGGAACGAGGTCCTTTCATGATGGATACCATAACCTCATCAATTACCTCATTTTTATCACAAATATAGCCGTAATGAATGGTATGTGTAGGTGCATTTGAGAGCTTTTTCGCTGAAGATGACTCTGCCGCAGCAAATGCTCCTTTTTTAATCGACTCTACCTCTTTTTTTGTTCTATAAATACGATCAATCACATCAAGCGCCTGAGGTCCACTTATTCGAATAATGCTAATTCCTGCTGGACTAAGTGCCGTTGCAATCGCCGCAATTGTACTATTTTCTTTCATATTCTACCTCACTTCGATTTTCGTAAGTTTCCAAGAATGATACAGAAAATGCCACTCAATAGTCCGTATGAACTTTGAATGGCACTTTCTCTATTATTCCTCAGAAGTCAGCTTTTCAGCTGTTTCTCTTGTACCAGCTGCGCTTCTGTCATAATTTGTTTTGTATCCTTTGTCATAGCTTTTATAGTATCTTCTCTGCGGAATTGCTTCTTTTTTAGGAAGTACCACTACATGACGAAATGGATCCTCGCCCTCGCTCTTGGTATATACAAACTTGTCGTCCTGAAGTGCAGAGTGGATGATCCTTCTCTCGTAAGGATTCATCGGCTCAAGTGATGCCGGACGTCTTGTTCTCTTTACCTTGTAGGCAATATTCTTTGCCAGCTGCTCGAGAGTTTCCTTTCTTCTTTCACGGTAATTCTCAGTATCCAGCTTGACACGAATATATTCTTCGCTGTGTTTGTTTATAACAAGGCTCACCAGATGCTGCAGTGAATCCAGTGTCTGTCCTCTTTTTCCGATCAGGATGCCCATGTCTTCTCCGGTCAGAACGATATCAACAACCTGTTCTTCTTTATTGTAGGCAACTGCGATATCAACTTCCATATTCATCTCGTGGAAAATATTCTGTAAAAATTCTTCTCCCTCATCGATAAAATCTGACTTTTTACGTGCACGGATCACCGCCGGCTTAGAACCGATAAAACCAAGCAGACCATTCGAACCTTTTTCAACAACCTCATACTCAAGTTTTTCACTGGTGATCTGAAGCTGAAGCAGTGCATTGTTTACGGCTTCATCTACATTCTTTCCAGTGAACGTAGCAAACTCTGTCATACAAACCTTACCTTTCTGAATCTGCAAGCTTCCCCAAGCAAGTAATCAGCCTTACAATCACTAATTACTTTCTGTTCTTCTTTTCACTCTTTTCGTTGTACTGCTGAACCATTCCGGCCTTAGATGCCAGCTTACCCTTCTTTTTCTGGGTGGTGGAATAGTACTCAGTTGATTTCTCAACCTGCTTTGTCACACGCTCTTTCAGCTCAGCTTCTTTCTTTTCTTCGAGTTCTCTTTCTTCTTCGATAGTACGAACATTCATAACAGCCTTTGCCTTAAGCGGCTTCTGACCCTTCTTAACACGCTTTACATTAGCCTTTTCAATGTTCTTTTCAACCATCTGATTAATATCAATGCGCTCCATATACTTGTTTACGATCATCTGAATCAGAATCATAACAACAGAAGATGCAATCCAGTATACACCGATACCTGCAGAGAATGTGAAACAGAAGAACACTGACATAAGAGGCATCATGATGTTCATGGTCTTCATTGTGCTTCCCATTGTGTCATCTGAATTCTTGCTTCCATTATCTGTCTGCATCATCTTAGAGCTAAGCCACTGAGTAAGACCGGCAAGAATAGGAATTAAAACACCAGGCCACAGCTGCTGTGCAGGTGCAGTTGCCAAATCCATTCCCAGGAAATAATTTGCTTTCTCGATACTTGGCAGTGCCTTGGCTACGTACTCATTCAAATTCGGGAAGATCTCGGTAAACTTAGTCCACTCAGTCTTATCGAAGTTGTAAAGCAGATCAATCAGCTTGTTAGAATCACTCAATCCTGCTGCATTGATGCCGTTTTGCTGTGCCAATGTCACGAAATCTGCGTTATCCCTGTAAGTAGGAATGTTCTGCAGTGCCTCAACAATCGGCTCATAGAACGCTCTTACCTTTGTGATATAGCCCGGAATCTTGTAAATAACCTGATACAAAGCGAACAGAATCGGCATCTGAATCAGCATCTGAACGCAACCGCCTGTCGGGCTTGTTCCGTACTTTGCATAGACTTCCTTCATCTCTTCATTCTGCTTCAAAAGCATTTCATTGTACTTCGGGCTTGACTTGTCCAGATTTGCATACTTTTTCTGAACCTGCTGAAGTTCTGGCGCCATAATACTATTAAGCTTTGTAAACTTCTGCTGCTTGATGGAAAGCGGAAGCATCAATGCTTTAATAATAATCGTGAATAAAATGATCGCCAATCCAATGCTTGCAATGCCAAACATATCCAGGAACTCGTAAATTCCATTCATGACAACACCAAGCACCTTCGCAACTGGCCCTACAAGAAACCAGTTACTTTGTGTTAATGATAAAAAATCCACTTGTTTTCCTCCTTAAGCTACCTACGGAACAGGGTCGTACCCCCCTTTTGAAAATGGATTGCAGCGCAATATCCTCCATATAGCAAGTAAGGAGCCTTTCAAAGCTCCATACTTTTCCAACGCTTCTATTGCATACTGCGAACAGGTTGGGGTATATATACAGTGGGTCCGGACTTTGAGAGGTGATAAATACTTCTGGTAAAACCTTATCATATGAATCATAATCTTCTTCATAGTCCCGACCCTACTTCGATTCTAAAAAAATATTCAGCTTTCTTCCTACATGAAAAAAAGCTTCCTCAATTTCCATTAATCCTTGTTCCTTCGCCAACGGTCTGGCAACAATCACTATGTCCAATCCTTGTATTAATTCTTTTTCGTGTAAGCGGCAACATTCACGGATCACTCTTGTAACCCGATGCCTGACCACACTGTTTCCTACCTTTTTACTGACAGATATGCCAATGCGGGTATCAGCGCGGTCGTTTGACATCTTGTACATGACCAGCGAACGATTTGCAAAAGACTGCCGTTTGCTGTAGACTCTCTGAAAGTCTCTGTTCTTTTTAAGAGAGTTGATACTGCTCAATTAAGCAGAGAGAACCTTTCTTCCCTTTGCTCTTCTTGCTGCCAGAACCTTTCTTCCTCCCTTTGTGCTCATTCTTGCACGGAAACCATGAACCTTTGCATGGGATCTCTTCTTTGGCTGAAATGTCATCTTCATAACAAAACACCTCCTTGTTTTCTGTGTTAGTTTTCAAATAATACTGTTTCTTACACTGTGAGTATCAGTCCCACAGCTTGCACCAAAAGTGCGATTTTTCGGCGTTTTTTAACGCCGTTGCAAAAATTGGACATCATACGCATTATATTAAGAAACTCGCATTTCGTCAAGGTTTTTTTTAGTGTTTTTTATTTTTTATTACAAAAAAGTTATCCCCAACTTATCCCCAAAGTTATCCACAACTTTTTCATTCAGAAATGTTGTGGATAAAAGTTATCCCCAAATTGTGGATAACTTGTGTATAACTTTGGGGATAATACAAAAAACCCTTCTCAAACCCTTGATTTTACGACAAACTTTTTTTTGTGGATATTGTGGATAAGTACATGTGTTTGGTGGATAACTTTGTGGATAACTCGCTCTGTTTTTACTTATAAACAATCTTATCCACATTATCCACAATTTTATATGCCATACCCCCTTCTGAGTTATCCCCACTCTATCCACAGCTTTTTTCCACTTATCCACATGTTATCCACAGCCTATCCACAATATTATCCACATTTCACCCCAATGTTGTTGATATTTTTTACAGACTGCTCTCCTCTTCTCTCTTGAAATTCTTCATTATTTTTAGTATAATATCATTATATGGGCTAATAGGCTCTTTTCTCGAAAATTACCATATACCGACGTCAGGAGTAACAAATGATTGACAGATTAAAGGAAAACTGGGATGCCATAAAAGACACCCTGAAGGAAAATTATGATATTTCAAAGGTATCTTACGATACTTGGATTGTCCCTATGGAAATCCACAATGTAGACAATGACCAGGTCTACATCTTGGCAGATACAAAAGGTATCCCCAATATACTAGACTATATCAAGAAGAAGTACAAGCAGATTCTTGAGATTGTCATTGAGGAGAAGATCGGCCTGCACTGCAATGTGATCTTTGTTACTTCGGAGGACCTTGAGAAGCGTCCAAACCTCACTGCAGAAGCTTCTAACATTGTAACCCCCGAGTTAAACTCCTATTATGCTGCTGTGATGAATGCCAACTTAAACCCACGCTATACATTTGATACCTTTGTTGTTGGCTCCAATAACCGATTCGCACATGCTGCTTCACTTGCTGTTGCTGAATCTCCTGGAACCCTCTACAACCCACTATTTATCTATGGCGGCGCAGGTCTTGGCAAGACGCATCTGATGCAGTCTATTGCCCACTATATTCTGCGCAATGATCCAAGTGTACGCGTTTTATATGTCACTAGTGAGACATTCACAAATGACCTGATCGACTCTCTTAAAGGCAAGAAGAATGCTGAGTTTAAAGAGAAATACCGCAGTATTGATGTCCTTATGATTGACGATATCCAGTTTTTAATTGGAAAGGAAAGCACACAGGAGGAGTTTTTCCACACCTTCAACTACTTATATGAAACGGGCAAGCAGGTTATCATTACTTCTGATAAACCTCCAAAGGATTTCACAAACCTTGAGGAACGTCTTCGCTCTCGCTTTTCTGTTGGTCTTCCAGTCGATGTCTCTGCTCCTGATTATGAGACTCGTGTGGCAATCCTTCATAAAAAGGAAGAAACAGAGAACACAAAGATCTCTGACGATATTATCAACTATATTGCTGAAAATATCAATACTAATATTCGTGAGCTTGAAGGTGCGCTCAATCGAATTACCGCTTTTAAACGTCTTTCTAATAAAGAAATCACGCTTAATATGGCGGAAGATGTACTTCGCGACATCATCAACAACCACAAAGAGGTTACGATTACTGTTCCTCTGATTGTTGAGGTCATTGCATCACACTTTGGCTTTGAGGCAGATGAGCTTCTTTCACAGAAGCGTAATAAGGATATCGCCTACTCCCGCCAAATTGCGATGTATCTGTGCCGTCAAATGACCGATTTGTCTCTTCAGCAGATCGGAAAGGAACTCGGAAATCGTGATCACACGACTGTCCGGCACGGAATTGAAAAGATTACTGAGGATCTCAAAAACAGCCAGTTTTTACAAGATACCATCGACGTTTTACAGAAAAAAATCAACCCGGCTCTTGGCTGAGCTTTGGGGATCGATTGGGGATATTGTGGATAACTTACCCAGTTATCCACATAGTTATCCACAAGTTATCCCCAAAATTTTTCTTCTGTAAGCCGCATAAGTCCTAGGTTTTTTAGAGTTATCCCCAATATCCCCAACCCCTACTACTACTACTATATATATTATAAATCTATCTATCAGCAAAAAGGAGAGTGCCACCATGCATATTATCTGTCCACGAGAAGAGTTACAAAAAGGTGTTTCAATTGTTTCAAAAGCCGTTTCAAATAAGACAACCATGCCGATCTTAGAGTGCATTCTGATCCAGACGAAAGAAGGACGCATTCTTATGACAGCAAATGATATGGAATTGGGGATTGAAACAGAAATTCATGGCATCATTGAGGACAATGGACGTATTGCAATTGATGCTAAGATTTTTTCTGAGATTGTTCGTCGTCTTCCAGACAATGATATCTCCATTGAAACCGATGGAACTGACTCTGTGAAAATTCAGTGTGAGAAGATTAATTTTACAATTCCTGGAAAGAATGCAGATGAGTTTACATTTCTTCCAGAGGTGGAACGCTTAAACTGTGTTACACTGTCTCAGTTTACTCTGAAGGAAATTATCCGCCAAACGATATTTTCCATTTCAGACAATGAGAATAACAAGATGATGGCAGGTGAACTGTTGGAAATTAATGGCAATAACCTGCGCATTGTATCTTTGGATGGTCATCGTATTTCAATTCGCAAGATTGTGTTAAAGGATTCGTATGATTCTATTAAAGTTGTTGTTCCAGGAAAAACACTAAACGAAGTAAGCAAGATTATTAGTGGCGGAACAGATGACGAAGTTCGCTTGTACTTTACTGAGAATCATGTTTTGTTTGAGTTTGACGACACTATTGTTGTGTCACGTTTGATTGAGGGAGAATATTTCCGTATTGACCAGATGTTAAACAGTGATTATGATACTAAGCTGACAGTGAATAAAAAGGAGATGCTTTCATGTATCGACCGTACCACAATGCTGATTAAGGATAGTGACAAGAAACCGATTATTATTGGCATCACTGATCACAGCATGGAGGTAAAGTTAAACTCTGCATATGGTTCCATGAAGGAAGAACTTGCAATTGATAAGCGCGGCAAGGATATCATGATTGGATTTAATCCAAAATTTTTAATTGATGCGCTTCGAGTAATTGATGATGAGATGATTAACATCTACATGATTAATCCAAAGGCACCTTGCTTTATTCGCAATGATGAAGGCACTTATATTTATCTGATTCTTCCGGTAAACTTTAACGTTTATTAAAATCGATAAAATAAATTATAATGAGTATGAAAGGATGAATAAATAAATGGCAAAAATAGTATTAAGAGAGGATTTCATTAAGCTTGGTCAGGCACTAAAGGCAGCAAAGCTTGTTGGAAGTGGTGTGGAGGCAAAGATTGTGATTCTTGACGGAAAGGTTAAGGTGAATGGTCAGGTTGAGCTGCAGCGCGGCAAAAAGCTATATGACAAGGATGTGGTAAGCTTTGCAGGAGAGACAATTGAGATTGTAAAGGAATAATCATATGATTGTAAAATCACTTGCGCTGTCAGATTTTCGAAATTACGATTTACAGGAATTATCTTTTCATCATGGCATCAACATTTTTTATGGGGATAACGCGCAGGGAAAGACAAATATCCTTGAGGGCATTTATCTTTGTATGACAAATAAATCATACAGAGGTAGTCATGACCGAGAGATGATCCGCTTTGGAAAAGAGGAGGCGCACCTTCGTCTTGAGGCTGAAAAAAAAGGCATTCCATACCGGGTGGATATGCATTTAAAAAAATCAAAGACAAAGGGAATTGCAATTAATGGCGTGCCAATCCGCCGCTCAAGTGAATTGATTGGCCTTTTAAATGTCGTTTTCTTTTCACCAGAGGATCTTCAGGTGATAAAAAACGGTCCTGGAGAGCGCAGACGCTTTTTGGACATGGAGCTTTGCCAGCTTGACAAGGTGTATCTGCATTTTTTGACGCATTACAATAAATGTCTTACACAACGAAATGCACTGTTAAAAGAGATAGATCTGTCGAAGGATGCACAGGCAATGCTCGATGTCTGGGATGCACAGCTAATTCAGCATGGAAAAAAAATTGTACAGCTTAGGGAAGCATTTGTTGGTGAGATTGCACCAGTAATCGCACAGATTTATCATTCCCTGACAGGCGGTAGGGAACAGCTGGCAGTTTCGTATGAGCCAAATGTATCTGCTGATAGGTTTGATGAGATTCTTTTTCTTAATCGAGAGAGGGAGATACGGCAAAAGACAACACTGACGGGGCCACATCGTGATGATATTCGATTTCGTGTACAAAATATGGCAACAGGACAAACGACAGATATCCGTACATTTGGATCGCAGGGGCAGCAAAGAAGTGCAGCGCTTGCATTAAAGCTTGCGGAGATTGAGATTGTAAAGCGAAAGGTAAATGATACACCGGTTCTTTTGCTTGACGATGTACTTAGCGAGTTGGACAGCAGCAGACAAAACTATTTGCTGGACAGCATTCATGATATTCAGACCTTTATTACATGTACAGGTCTAGAGGAGTTTGTAAGGCACCGGTTTCACATGGATCAGATTTATCATGTGGAGCGGGGCGTAGTGACTAGGGTAAATTCCCTGAATAGTGAAACGATTTTTTAATCAGTGAGGAGGACACAATGAGCGACGAATACGGAGCAGGTCAGATTCAGATACTGGAGGGGCTGGAGGCAGTCAGAAAACGTCCGGGCATGTATATCGGAAGCACATCTGAGAGAGGGCTTCACCATCTGGTATATGAGATAGTAGACAATGCCGTGGATGAAGCTCTGGCAGGTGTCTGCACCAAGATCGATGTGATCATTCATAAAGACAATTCAATTACAGTTGTTGATAATGGACGAGGAATTCCGATTGGAATCCATCCGAAGGCTGGCATTCCAGCGGTTGAGGTTGTATTTACAATTCTTCATGCAGGCGGAAAGTTTGGCGGCGGAGGATACAAAGTTTCAGGAGGTCTTCATGGTGTAGGAGCATCTGTCGTAAATGCACTTTCCATTTGGCTTGAAGTTGAAATTTATCATGAGGGCAAGGTTTATATGCAGCGCTATGAGCGTGGTCATGTAGTAAACAAGCTTGCCGAAGTGGATACCTGTGATCCAAACAAGCATGGAACAAAGGTTACGTTTAAGCCTGACGGTGAAATTTTTGATACCTTAGTCTACAATTATGATACGCTTAAAGAGCGTCTTCGTGAAATGGCGTTTTTGACAAAGGGATTGAAAATTATTCTGACGGATGAGCGTGAGGAGCCAAATCTTTGCGAGACATTCCACTATGAGGGTGGCATTAAGGAGTTTGTTGAGTACTTAAATAGTGCGAAGGAGCCACTGTATCCGCAGATTATTTACTGTGAAGGAACAAAGAATAACGTTGCTGTTGAGGTAGCAATTCAGCACAACGATTACTACAACGAAAATATTTACAGCTTTGTCAATAACATCAACACACCAGAGGGAGGAACCCATCTGTCTGGTTTTAAGGCGGCATTGACAGATCTGTTTAATAAATATGCCAGAGCAAATAAGCTTTTAAAGGACAATGAGGATTCATTGTCTGGTGAGGATATCCGTGAGGGTATGACTGCTGTAATCAGCATTAAGATTGAGGATCCGCAGTTTGAAGGCCAGACAAAGCAAAAGCTTGGAAACAATGAAGCCAGAGGTGCTGTATCTGCAATTGTAAGTGAACAGTTAACATATTTTCTGGAACAAAATCCAAGCGTTGCGAAGATGATCTGTGACAAGGCAATTCTTGCACAGCGTGCACGTGCGGCAGCGAGAAAGGCACGTGATCTGACAAGAAGAAAGACAGCACTTGATTCAATGACGCTTCCAGGCAAGTTAGCAGACTGTACTGATAAGAATCCAGAAAAATGCGAGATCTACATTGTAGAGGGAGATTCTGCTGGTGGTTCTGCAAAGACAGCGCGTGATCGTGCAACACAGGCAATTTTACCTCTTAGAGGAAAGATTTTAAATGTTGAGAAGGCACGACTTGATCGTGTATATGAAAATGCAGAGATTAAGGCTATGATTACAGCATTTGGAACAGGTATACATGAAGATTTTGATATTACAAAGCTTCGCTATCATAAAATCATTATCATGACTGATGCCGATGTTGATGGTGCTCATATCGCAACACTGCTTCTGACATTTATCTATCGCTTTATGCCGGAGTTAATCAAGCAGGGCTATGTATACCGTGCACAGCCGCCGTTATATAAGCTGGAGAAAAACAAGAAGGTCTGGTATGCGTACTCAGATGAGGAGCTTGCAGCAATTCTTGATGAGGTAGGAAGAGACCAAAATAATAAGATCCAGCGATACAAGGGACTTGGAGAGATGGACGCGGAACAACTGTGGGAGACTACAATGGATCCAAAGCATCGTGTTCTTTTGAAGGTAAACTTTGACGAGTCATACGCATCAGATATTGATGTTACCTTTAACACCTTGATGGGAGACCGCGTTGAGCCAAGAAGACTCTTTATTGAGAAAAACGCAAAGTATGTTAAGAACCTTGATATCTGATGACAGACCAAATTGGTCTGTCGGGATATAAGGATGCATAGTAAGAATGAGAGGGAAACATGGACGAAACCATATTTGATAAAGTGCAGGAGATCGATCTGAAGAAAACGATGGAGCAGTCATATATTGACTACGCTATGAGTGTTATCTCTCAGAGAGCGCTGCCTGATGTTAGAGACGGCTTAAAGCCAGTACAGAGAAGAGTTTTATACTCCATGATCGAGTTAAACAACGGTCCGGATAAGCCGCATCGTAAATGCGCACGTATCGTCGGCGATACCATGGGTAAATATCATCCGCACGGAGACAGCTCAATATATGGAGCACTAGTCAATATGGCGCAGGAGTGGTCTACTCATTATCCGCTTGTTGATGGCCATGGAAACTTTGGTTCTGTGGATGGAGATGGCGCAGCAGCCATGCGTTATACGGAGGCGCGTCTGTCTAAGATTGCAATGGAGATGCTTGCAGACATCAATAAGGACACTGTAAATTTCAGTCCGAACTTTGATGAGACAGAGAAAGAGCCAGATGTGCTTCCTTGCCGTTTCCCAAATCTTTTGTGTAACGGTACCACTGGTATCGCAGTTGGAATGGCATCAAATATTCCGCCTCATAACATCAAAGAGACAATTGATGCAGTTGTTAAAATGATTAACAACCGTATTGACGAGAATCGTGATACAGAGATTGAGGAGCTGATGAGTGTTATTCAGGGACCAGATTTCCCAACAGGTGCAACAATTATTGGCCGACGCGGTATCGAAGAGGCATATCGTACTGGAAAGGGAAAGATTATTGTCCGTGCAGTAACAAACATTGAGCCGATGCAAAATGGCAAGAACCGAATTGTAGTAACGGAGCTTCCTTATGGTGTCAACAAAGCAAAGCTGATCGAGAAGATCGCAGAGCTTGTAAAGGATAAGCGTGTGGATGGAATTACTGATTTAGCCGATCAGTCCAGTCGTGAAGGAATGCGAATTTCAATTGAACTGCGCCGTGATGTAAATCCTAATGTTGTGTTAAATCAGCTTATGAAGCATACACAGCTGCAGGACACATTTGGTGTTATCATGCTGGCGCTTGTCGGCGGCGAGCCAAGAATCCTTAATATCCATGATATGCTGTATTATTATCTGCAGCATCAGGAGGAGGTTGTAACAAGACGCACCAGATACGATTTAAGTAAAGCACAGGAGCGTGCTCATATCTTAGAGGGACTATTAATTGCACTGGATCATATAGATCGTGTGATTGAGATCATTCGTGGTTCTGCAAATGTAGCAGCTGCAAAAGCATCATTGATTGAAGAGTTTGGTCTTTCAGATGCCCAGTCTCAGGCAATTGTAGATATGCGTCTTCGCACATTGACTGGATTGGAGCGAAATCGTCTGGAAAATGAATATAAGGAGCTAGAGGAGCGAATTGCTTATCTGCAGAGTATTTTAGGTGATGAGAAGGTATTGCTTGGCGTTATTCGTGATGAACTTCTTACGATTAAGGCTAAATATGGTGATGACCGTAAAACGGCAATTGAGCTGGCAGAGGATGAATTTAATGCAGAGGACTTAATTCCAAATGAGGCAGCTGTTATTGCTATGACAAAGCTTGGCTACATTAAGAGAATGTCCCCAGATCACTTTAAGGCGCAGAATCGAGGCGGCAAAGGTATTAAGGGAATGAATATCTTAGATGAGGACTATATTGCAGATCTGATTACAATTAATAATCATGATTATGTTCTTTTCTTTACAAATCTCGGAAGAGTGTACCAGCTTAAGGGTTATGAGATACCTGAGGCAAGTCGTACTGCAAGAGGAACAGCTGTTATTAATCTGCTGCAGCTGCAGGCAGGTGAAAAGGTAACTTCGATTCTTAGAAATGAGGGACATGAGTCTGGTTATCTGACCATGGCAACAAAGTTTGGCATGATTAAGAGAACAAATCTGTCGGAATATGGAAATATTCGTAAGGTAGGATTGGCGGCAATTAGTCTGCGCGAGGGTGATGAGCTGATTGACGTTCATGTTACAGATGGAAAGCGTGACATCATCATGATTTCACATCTGGGTCAGTGTATTCGCTTTAATGAAAATGATGCCAGAGCAACGGGAAGAGTATCCATGGGTGTAAAGGGTATGAACCTGGCAGATGGAGACAGTGTAATTGGCATGCAGGTCGCAGAGGAGAATGGTGAGCTTCTTTTTGTATCCGAAATGGGTATGGGCAAGAAGACTGCTATGAGTGAATTTAAAGACCAGAATCGAGGCGGTAAGGGTATTCGCTGCTATCGCGTCAATGCAAAGACCGGTAATCTGGCTGGCGTAAAGGTATATAAAGAGGGCTATGAGCTGATGTTAATAACAACGGAAGGTACTGTGATTCGTATGAAGACAGATACTATTCCTGTTTTGGGAAGAGATACCAGCGGTGTTAAGCTAATGCAGGTAGATCAGGAAAATGTTAAGGTTTCAAGCATTGAACTTATTGAAGAATCTAAGGAAGAAGAATTTGCTGAGACTTCTGAGGAGACTGTAGGTTCTAAAGAAGTGTAATCTGATAATGTTGTGAGGGACGCTTCGGCGTCCCTTTTTGAAAAAAAATGAAAATAGGTATTGACATTAAGTGAAACATGGGTTATAATCATTTATGCGTTTAAGCAATTCATATAAGTTATAGTTGTGGAGAAATACTCAAGTGGCTGAAGAGGCGCCCCTGCTAAGGGTGTAGACCGTTTGCGCGGTGCGAGGGTTCAAATCCCTCTTTCTCCGTTTCTATTTTAGGAAAGTGTAGTATCATAACAAAAGGTTATTGGATTTACTTGCAGTCCCATATGTATTGTGTCACCCTTTGGGTTTGCCGTAAGGCAGCGCAAAGGTTTTCTTTTTCTTTACTTTCAAATTTCAAAAAAAGATTTGAAAAAAGTTAAAAAAGTTGTTGACAAACGCTTGAAAGTGTGCTAGTATATAGAAGCTGTCGCTGAGACAGACAATACAAAACACAAAGAACCTTGATAATTGAACAGTATAACCAACCCTGAAGATTTCTTAAAAAGC
>OBAM01000674.1_pt1 | contig 27358 bp, 29 predicted proteins | sample 1517751 | NCBI WGS metagenome assembly OBAM01 (sample SAMN04571703, study PRJEB22368) | human gut metagenome | biome: human gut; material: stool | host: Homo sapiens | place: Luxembourg | collected 2012-10-18
GATCTGTTCATCACCCTTTATGCCAACACCACGGATATCCGTACGATTTCCAAGGGCGAGGTTGATACGGCTTCAAAGATGATTACGAACTTTTTCCGCCGGGCTGTATACAACGATTATGTCAATGAGATTGCAGAATCATCCGAAATCTTTGAATTCGCCAATACGCTGGCCAATTATGCCGAACTGCGCGAAAATCTGATTCGCGTAAATGCCTTCATCCTGACAAACGGCACCTACAAGGGCGAACTTCCGGCCAGCCAGGTCATCTGCGGATACAACATCTACTACAAGGTTATAGACGTGGAATATCTTTACAAGATTTCCGAACAGGCCGGAGTTCCCATAGAACTGGATTTTGAGAATCTTGACGGACACAAATATGAAATTCCATGTCTTGCCGCCAATCTGAGCAATCCCGATTACGAAGCATATGTTGCCATTATATCCGGAGAATGTCTGGCAAAACTTTATGAATGCTACGGATCCCGTCTGCTGGAACAGAACGTGCGTTCGTTTCTTCAGTTCACGGGAAAGATCAACAAGGGCATACGGGAAACCATCAAGAGTGAGCCTCACATGTTCCTGGCCTACAACAACGGTATCGCTGCAACAGCCGATCACATCGAACTGGATGAGACAAGGCATTTCATCAGACATATCAGCAATCTCCAGATTGTAAATGGTGGTCAGACTACGGCCTCCATCTACAATACGGCCAAGAAGGATAAGGCCGACATTTCAGATATTCTTGTTCAGGTAAAGCTGTCCGTCATCAAGGACAAGGATCAATACGCGGAAATTGTTTCACGCATATCACGCTATGCCAATACTCAGAACAAGGTCAATGATGCCGACTTCTCGGCCAACAATCCGGCTCTTGTAGAAATCGAGCGCATCTCAAGATACATATTTGCACCCGCGACTCCGACCAACAATTTGCAGACGGCTTGGTTCTTTGAGCGTGCTCGCGGACAATACAAGACCCTGCGGGCCAAGGAAGGATTCACGAAATCACGGCAAAAGGCCTTTGATTTGAAATACCCGAAGAAGCAGGTCGTTACGAAAGTAGAACTTGCCAAATATGTTAATGCATGGCAGGAAACGTACAATGGCAGAAATCTGGCTATCGGACCTCACATCGTAGTACGAGGTAATGAAAAGAACTATGCCCGCTTCATAAACTACAATCTCCCGGACGTCAAACATATCGACGTTGCATGGTTTGAGGACATGATCGCCAAGGCCATTCTCTTCAAGGCTGCCGACAAACGATACGGTACCAAACTCACGGGAGATCATATCGGTGAATTGAAACAGGTTGTTGTTCCATATACATTGTCTCTTCTGAATATCATTACCGAGGGACGACTGGATTTGTATCGAATCTGGAAAAACCAGGCGATATCGTCAGCCTTGTCGGATTTCATATACGATCTGATGAAGCAGGTCAACGAATTTATTCTCAAAGAATCTCCCGTCTCGCACTATATCGAATGGGCCAAAAAAGAAGAGTGCTGGTTAAAAGTCCGCTCAAATGAATGGGCTTACAATCTCGATGAGATTCGTCAGGATTTTATTGATGAGAAGAATCCTCCCAAACGCAACCACAAAAGCGATGTTGGCGACGAAGAGTCGGACAGACGGCACAAGGAGGGTATCATACGGGCAATCCCGTTCTCTCTTTGGAAAAAGATAGAGACGTGGGGGCGCGACACGGGGATGTTGCAGCCGACCCTGACCTCCCTGGCCAGTGATATCGCATACAAAATCAGGAACAATCGCAAGCTGAACGACAGCGACATCTCCAGAGGGTATCTGATTTATGAGAATGTCTGGCAACACAATCCGGAACTTCTTGAGGAAGCCGACAGTCTGGCCGAGCAGGATCGTGCAAAAGCAGCCGAGACTTCCGATACCATGTCTCCGGTAAACGGTCAAGACGAGATTACCTTGGAACTGATACAGGCCATGGTGGAATGGGACAAACGTCGACGAATTCTTGAAGACTGGAAATGGAAAGCCATGAAGGATGTCGCCGATGGGATTAAGCCACTGACAGACAGAATGAAATATGCCTTCTACTTCAACCTGCAAAAGCTTAAGAAGGCTGGATTCCCCAATTGACGAGAGCCATGGATATCTGGAGCAGCGAAAAAAGATCGGAGGTCATGTCCCGAATCAGGAACAAGGGTACGAAGCCGGAAGTTACGCTTCGCAAGGCCCTTTTTGCCCGCGGATTTCGCTATCGTGTTAATGTCAAGACTCTTCCCGGAAAACCGGACATCGTTCTGCCTCAATACAAGACGGTCATTTTCGTTCATGGATGTTTCTGGCACGGACATCCTGGTTGCAAATATGCATACACCCCCAAGAGCAATACGGAATTCTGGGTTAACAAGATATCAGGCAACCAGGAACGGGATGCAGCCGTAAAACGCGAACTTGAAGAATCTGGTTGGAAGGTAATTGTCGTCTGGGAATGCTCTATTCGACATAGCAAGAATTTCGTCAATTTGGTTAATGGCTTATGCAATAAAATACTAAACAACTCATGAAATCATTTCAATTAGTAGAAAATAAAATAAAAGAAAGCGATTTTTTCTTGGGCTACCTTGAAAAAACCAAAGGCCCCGATATTGTTTACTTTTTGAGCGCATATTTAAGTGCTGCTCGAAGTATTACTTTTGCCTTACAAGTAGCAATGAAAGGAATCCATGATTTTGATGAATGGTATAACCTACAGCAACAGAAACTTAAAGAAGATCCAATAGCATCATATCTATTGGAGGTACGAAATTATACAATACATGAAGGTGGGTACGCAATTTATTCTCCATTATTTTTTTCATCATCTCAACAAGCTTTGTTTTTCGATACAATTCCAGGGAAAAAGCAACTTAAAATACCCAAGGAGGAGATTGTCAAAGTCTGCCGCCAATACATGATCACTCTTTTGCAAATAACCAGAGAGTGCTTTCAAAAGTTCGGATATATTATTGATCCGGTTCTTCACTTTGACTATATCATTGCTTCAAAAAAGAAAACGTTGGAAGATATAGAATATGAATTAGGATTTCCTCGCGGATGGACAAAAATAGAAGGCATATCTGAAGAGCAAAGGAGGCAAATGTTACGGCATGAGTTCGAAAAGGACATCTTTCTTATTGATTATATATTCAATAAATATTTAGGAACAGATCGTTTGGGATATTAGTTTGAACATATAGGTCTCTTCAATGCTACAAGTAAACTTGTAATATACATAAAATCATTCGTAGTACCCAATAGGCACAAAATAGAATCCCTAAAGATATAATAGGCGATGATACAAACTTACCTAACAGATCTAATACCGCATCAAAGTATGTATCCACCAAACTGTCCCACGTGAAATATTACCGCAAGTCAATAGAGTCAATAGTTAATCAATGACTTGCGTTGTCAATATTTTATTTTCCCACTCAAAGATCTGTTTTATTATTCCTTTAATAATGTTGTTCTGCAATTTGTATACCATCGATTTTTCGAAATATACATGAGTCGTTGCATCATATTTCAGATGATCTGCTTCATTATGAATAGCATTAACCAAATATAATATATCTGGTATTATTATTGCATTATCTTCTGCGAATTTAAATTTATTTTTAGTTGTCTTTTCACTTATAAATGCATCCTTTTGAGGCTGATCCTTTAACCGATTATAAATTATCTTCTCCACACGCAGCCTCAATGCCATAGCCACTGCATATGGATCATACACCTGATCTCCTCTCAAATATTTGTTCACTTCGTCCATCAATATTTGGTGTAATACACTTGTTTTCCCAAAATTCTGATTTAAATCTGCAGTCTTTTTATATGGCATAATTTGACTACTATAATCTGCTACTACCGGATTATAATGAAATAAATCATGAGATAAACTATTATATAATCTCGCTTGTTCTGCATCTTTCCGATCGAGACCTTCACGAAATGCGATAAAAGCCATCATTGCTTTTGTTGCAACTGGCTGAGTTTGCTGAAGATAAACATAATTAGTCTTTTTCTCTGAAAAGATATAATTCCTAAAAGTGAAAGGATTGAGGTGCGTGAACATGCACAAGAACAAATTCTCTCTATCTCGTTGAAGAAACTCCGAAAGAAAATATTGAGCCGTAATGGTATTTGCGTCATCAAGATAGTCAAACACTTCATCAATAAGTAGAATGTATTTCTTATCGGATTGGATCAACGATTTAAATTTTAACAACTCCACAACAAGAGTCAAGATATCCCGCTGACCATTCGATATTTCATCTGCATGAGGGAACTGAACAACAAGAGCATTGTCTTCTTCTACACTTCGAATATTCTTCCAGGTAGTATCCAACAAAGCCAGATTAGCATCAAATCTGGCTCTCTGTTCCTCATATGCAGTTCTCTTGTTCGCATTTTTTATTTCATGTTTTGCTTGGCTCCAGAAATATAAAACTTGATAAAACAAATCAAAGCGATCTAGTTTGTTCATTCCCGTAGTAAAGAAATTAAGTCCTTGCATAATTTCGTCAAATACCCGATTACGCTCAAGAGCCTCAAACCAATTATCTTGCACGTTATTTTTAATATAGTCAGTAGTACCCTCTAAAGTTTGTATTGCTACTTTAATGTTATCCACAAGCTGCTGCCGAAATTGAGCCCTCCTGAAAAAATCTAATTTGGGTCCTATTTCTTCACAAGCCTTCCAAAAAGCTGTATTATTGGCAAATAAATCATCTCTTCTTGTCAATATTTTACCATTTTTTCCAAATTCTGTTCTTATTTCCGTAATACGATAATGGGGTCTTACAATTGGAGGTATATTATTTATTACAACGATATTTTCAATATCTAAATAACCACTAACTTTTGTATACTTTCCTCCAATATTTTGTCTAACTGTGTTAACTATTGTTCCACTATTTATGACATATGGCTCCAAAACAGGATTAATGGTGTTTGATACCTTATCTGCAGAATATGTCCGACCATCCATCATGATTGACAATTCGGGCAAAAGAGTCTCGTCTTTATGGTACATATCATCTTTCAATGGAGATAATGTATTTCTATTAAGAGACCTGAAGGCTGCCACAATAGAGGACTTTCCTGTCCCATTGGGAGCATAAATAATATTGACCCTATTTGTTTTCAATTCGAGAGTAATACTTGTAGCAGGATCACCATATCCTTTAATATTCTTAATCGATATATTTGTTATTACACTTGCCATATCCAAATTGTTTAATACATGTATCTACTATATAGTTAATATTTCTTTACTCATTATTTTCCTCTCCATCAGAAATAATCAATCGGTCAATATCTGCTATAATAGTAGAATAAATATCTTTCACATTGACATTGGTTTTCATGGTTTTTAGAATATCCTGGGACATCTCCTTGCAATGCGCCATTACACCTAAGTAAAAATCTTTGTTGGCAACAATAATCTGTGCACATTCGGAATCATTCACAACAGGCTTAATAAAATTCGATATAAGCCCTCTCGCTGTATGATCATCCATACTATTCCCTAGATCTGGCAATAATTTACCAAAGACCTTAAATACATTAATTTGGCACTGGTTCTTTGCAAAGTAATCCAACTTATTATTAAAATATTCAAGCAACTCAGATCTTTTACTTACGAGCAATAAATTATTCAATAAGTCTGGATATTCAACCCTACTTACAGTTATAACACGCTCTAAAAGGCTTTTCAGTTCTTCATATAAATTATTCGTTAGTTCTGGCAAAAACTTGGTTCCTAAAAACGATTGAACAAACTGGCTCCAATAAGTATTAGGACTGTTATTGGGACTATATAAAAAGCCTTTGGGTTGCTTTTCTAATGCCCTTACACTTAAATTTATTATACTATTTGTAAATAGGCCAGGATATGTTTTATAAGTATCGAACAAATCTTGCAAACAATATGATGCATATGCCGTTACGTCAGAATCATTCCAATCCGGTTTCCACCTATTAAAATGTGGAAATATTTCAGAATATTCTAAACTTAAATTCTGCTTAATTGTCTTGATATTTTGAGCAGCATATTTAACATCTGGTGTTTTTCCTAATTTATTTTTTATAACGTAAATATTCAGCAACTTATACGCAGAGGCTTGACTCCCAGATTGCTTAAGCAGAGAGCTATAATCCAAATATTTTTCAAAACAACCGGCCATTCGAGGTATTATTGTTTCGCTTATATGAGCGATATCATGGCCATCAGCCAAAGACATGGCTAATAAGTCCTCAACACCTCGTTTTTCTGTACCTGCGGCAGATGTCGCATCTATTTTCTGAATAGTCTGAGAGATAAAACTACTTGTAAAGCGGGTTGTAATTCTACCATCACCTTTATCAAGCAGTCTGTTTACATAAGACACAATTCTAGGCTCCTTAATATTAGACTCAGCCTTTATATAGTTAGAGACTTTAGTTCTTAAATTTGATAAGTTGTATGTTGTATCTTGATATACCAGTTCGACAAACTCATCTATCCTTTCTGCTCCTTTCTCTATTTCTGAGAATACATACTCGTTGAGACTCGCATTATCAGCACTGACTTTATATATACTATACTCCTTTCCAGCAGCAATCACAAACTCGACAAAATGTTTAGGCTCAAGCTTAATAGGTTTTATAACATCTTCAAACTTAACATCCTTGCCTGAATCATCCAAACATGTCTTCAGTTTATTTAAGACAATAAAGTAGGCTGAACCTGTTTCAACCTTACACCCTTGAATGGTTTTAATATATGATTTACACATATTTCTCACACGCAAGCTAGTCGCATGATATATGATTGTTTCAACAGCATCGTCAAATTGCATTCTATCGCATGAAGCTTCAGATCTCATATTTGCCAACATGTCCCATTTCTTCTGAATTTCCTCTTTATCTTCTTCCGACAAACCACTAATATCCAATGTAGACAAACTTTTTACGGCTTTATCCAGTGACTCTGCCGTCACTTCTTTTGTAAGAATATCTACCAAGACGGATATAAAATGAGGCTTGTCAACAAAGTTGGCCAAAGAATCACCTGATTTGATAGCAGCGGATAGCAATCTTCTTAAAGGCAGCTCTCCGGCTAATGATTTATCGTGTAGGCCATAGGCAAACTGACATAGTTGAGTTCTAACAGACTCTTGGTCTGGATAGAAGGAAGATACATCTTTAAACAATGCATCACTTAGCAAATTCTCTTCTAAAGAATTGTTTCCATACAAGAGTTCGTCTTTTTTAAGGACATATAGAGCTATATTTTGTAATCTGTATTCCGTAGCAGGCCACTGCAAGTGCATAGCAACAAGTTCGTTGACAAATGATATTACAGTACGGGGATTGGGATTAACATGAAACAGCATAAATACCTGACATATGTGTTTCTGATCATGCTCGCCTTTACCAAAAGCATCCTCAAAGTATTTGTTGAATAACCTATTGTAGTCAGTTATTACAGGTTGCGGAACTATATATACGACAGGGAATGTCTTATTGATAAAACGTTTGAATTTATTTTTGAATTCACTATTGCTGCTTTCATAAATTGCTTCACACAAGTGTTTATGATCATATGGAATAATAGTCCATATATTTTCAAAATCACTACCCGCAAAAAATGTATATATGGCAGACCAAAGCTGCATCACCTTTTCAGATGGCAGTCTGTCCATATTATCAAATACAATTATAACTTTCTTTTTCTTATTTCCCTTTGCTTTACCAAGATGAGACGAAATGGCACGCATCCAATTCTTAAACTCCATTACAGAGGGTTCTTCACTGGATGTAAATTGCTCATCAACTTTATTGTCTTCTTTTTGTGTTAAGAGCGTAAATACATTTTTCCAATTACTAGTTATACAATACCAGATTATCACGAGTCCTCCAATTATGATAGGAAGAATATCTATGAATATTATCCAGCATCGAGATAATGACGCATCTGTGATATCAATCATATGTCCCATTATAGTGGTTGATATAGCAAATAATCCGACTAATGAGATACCCCAAATAGCCGAACCAGAAAGCTGAGGCTGAGACTTGGTGACTGTGGTTGTTTTATTAGATAGTAATAATGATAATTGGTCCTTCCATTCCGCCTTGTTAGACTCCCCATTTCTCATTTTTATTTCAACTTTTCCTTCCAGAACCTTATCCTCTATAAGGGCATTAGTAAGTGTCTCCAGAATAGACCGACGCTGTAGATCTTCTTGATGTCCCCACGCATCATATGTGAAAGTATAATATCCTTCTCCTTCAAGATCTTTCTTTATCTTCTCGACCACATTAGATTTACCAGAACCCCACTTCCCCTCCAAGCCAATTATCCTAGGCATCTGCCCCCGTCCTCGAGAGGATGCAGAATCATTAGAACGAATATACTCACAAATATTATTTGCAAGATTGGTCTGAGATTGACCTTCAAAAACGTCATCTCCGGTTGGTTTATCAGGAATAAACCGAGGATACTGTTCATTATTTGCCATTGTGTTTTTATTTTTAAATTTTCCTAACAATGCAACTATAAATTTATGAATTATACCAAACATAGTCAAGTAACTATTTCATACGATTTGCAACAACATCTTCTTTTCGACCGACAATTGTGTCCATTCTATCAAACATCACCTCCGCCTCATGCTCATTCAACCCAGCCTTTGCTGCCACTGCCAAAAGATCTTCTTTCGTCGGTTCGATATTGTCATTGATTGAAGTCGTGCGAAAACCGTTAATGCCATCGCTGGGCAACAAGTCATAGGCCGGAGCAAAACGCCAATCGCCATCCCGATGAATAAAGGCGAAGTTCTTAGCGTGGTCATCCTTGTTACCGATGAGATAATTGAACACCATCAGTCGATAAACTTTCCACAACTCGGCTACACTATGCGTCAGCACGGCGCACACTTGAAAAATATGCTTGTAGTCGATACTGGGCAACCGATAATCGGCACTGATAAGGCCAGCGACACTAACCACATGCAATTTCCCTTTTGGCATACGGTCGAATCGTTCCACTCCGAAATACTTGTCCTCAAAGAGTCTCGTTTCGGGCATTTCAATGCCACATTCTTTCGCAAGCAGCGAGTATCGATATTCATCCACTCCTATGCTTTGAGGATCTCGCTTGGCCCGAAATTTTACCAACCACTCCCTACCACTATAACGAACGAATATTTTAGGTCTCGCACCTCCAGGAGAACCACCTCGATCCTGAAACTCTTCAATGCCTTCACCCATATAATCGTCGCTATCCAATATCTGTTCTGCCTCCAAAGCCAGCTTCTCAAAATCAGCATAATCCTGTCGCGTCACGACACTATGATCCGGACGGAACTCCAGGGCTCCACGTCCCGACGACCCGACCAATGCGAGACGATCAAGTAGAGTAAGCGCGCGAGGATTGATCCCCTTTTGTTGCAGGTATCGGTCCAGGATAAGAAGGCCCCATCCATCGGGCAGGCAATCATCGAAAACTCCGAATCCACCTTCAAACGGACGCGGTTTGGCAATAAAAACGCCGCTTCGCAAAGGCAGTTCAACAGGGGAAATAGAGAAACCAGAACTAAGCCACTCTGCCGAATATTCGAAGGCACACAGTCCTGCTTTCGTCAGAGCCAAACGTCCGACCTGCCGATTGTTATATATTACTTCTATCTGCTTGATGCTATTCATTTTTCTTTCCTCGTTTGCGGGTAACATTTTGTTCGTTCAATACATCATCCAATGATTGATATTGCTTTTGTGCAAAGAGAGCATCAAACTCTGATAACGCATTCAAAGCAAATCCAATCTGAAGCACCCCCTTCAAAGAGATTTCTCCCGTCTGTTCGAATCGGCGGTAAGTAGCGAACTTAAGACCGGCTCTTGCAGCCATGCCTTCCTGGGTTAGGTTCAATTCCAATCTACGGGCTCTAACTCTCGTTGCAATCTGTAAAGCTACCTCGCTTGGATTTAACACATCAAAAGCTAATATATTATTCATAGACTCATATTTATCAAGCAAAAAACAAAATAATATTCATTGTAAAGGTAGTGAATATTTTGATTTTAACATCAATGTTTAAGGCCTATTTTCTCACCAAAAGAAAAATCAACTTTACCTTATCCCCGTATTCATATATACGTTCATTAAAGCAAAGTCAAAATAAGGGAAGAAAAGAGATGGCTGCGCCATGCTATAATGGCTCCAGCCATTTTTTCTTTTGTCTGCAAAAGATATTTCCGAACCAAACACACCGAACAACAAGTTTCACGGCATATAAATTGGCCTCCGCCTAAATTATTTCTAATAAGATTTCATTTCTGAGCTTTTATCCTTATATTTGTCACAACAGATGCTAAATTTGAAATGTTAGACAATATATACATACTAACAGACACCGAGCTTTGCAACAGGATTGCAGCCAAAATAAAAACGGTACGCCTGAAGCAGAACATGTCGCAGGCCGAACTGGCAGACAAGAGCGGTGTTTCCATCTCCACCATAAAGCGCATGGAAGACGGGGAGGTAAAGAACTTCGAGTCGCTAATCCGCGTCCTGCGCACCCTGGGCAAGCTAGACGTCTTCGTCCCGCTCGTCGAGGAGGAACAGTTGAGTCCGAACGAATACTACGAGTTGGCCAGCAAAGCAAACAAGTCCAGGCGCAAGCGGGCATCCAAAGGTTACACAAAAGAGAATAAGGAGAAATCGGAATGGTAGATGTAGCTCGGGTCAATCTATACGGCCAGCCCATAGGCTCGGTACGTTGGGACCAAAGATATGGAATCGCACAGTTCGAGTACGATCCGGACTTTGTGCGACAGGGCATAGAGCCTTCACCGCTGATGATGCCCGTAAGGGAGGGGCGCGTGTACAGTTTCGGGGAACTTGACAAAACGACCTTCAAAGGCCTGCCCGGGATGCTGGCGGACTCCCTGCCGGATACATACGGCCGGGCCCTTTTTGAGAAATGGCTGACCTTGACGGGCCGGACCAGCGGCAATGCAATCGAGACGCTTTGCTTTCTGGGCAAACGCTGCATGGGAGCCCTTGAATTCGAGCCGGCCATCGACGCAGTCGATACGGATATCCGGATAGAGGTCGATTCTTTGGTGGATGTAGCCAGAGAAGCCCTTACCGACAAATCAAGTTTCAACGTGAACATCGGCTCCGACAAAAAGGCTGCCATTGCAGAAATTCTGCGCCTCGGCATCTCTGCCGGCGGGCAACGTGCCAAGGCAATCATTGCCTACAACAAAGCCACCGGAGAGATCCGTTCGGGACAGGTCGAGGCTCCCGACGGGTTCGACTACCACATCATCAAGCTGGACGGCGTATCCGCCACGGCCGGATTCAGGGAGACGGAGAACTTCGGGCGTCTGGAATACTCCTTCTCACGTCTTGTGAAGGAATGCGGCATCGATATGGCGGAATGCACGCTGATCGAAGAGAACGGGAGGGCTCATTTCCTGACAAAGCGGTTCGATCGGATAAACGGTGCAAAGGTGCACATGCAGACACTCTGCGGTATCGCGCACTTCGATTACCGGCTTCTCAGGACCTACTCCTACGAACAGGCGTTCGCCGTGATGCGCGGGCTGCGGCTTACCTACAAGGAGGCGCAGGAGATGTTCCGCAGAATGGTGTTCAATGTCGTGGTGCGCAACCAGGACGATCACACGAAGAACATCTCGTTCCTGATGGACAGAGGCGGAAAATGGCGCCTTTCTCCGGCCTACGACATGGGCTACGCCTACAATCCCGACGGCCAGTGGACCTCGGCGCACCAGATGTCGATAAACGGCAAATTCAGCGGTATCACCAAAGACGACCTGCTCGAATGCGCGGCCAAGAACAACATCAAGAATGCCGCAAGGATTATCGACGAGGTTTGCCAGGCGGCATCCATGTGGCCGAAGATCGCCCGGGAATGCGAAGTTCCGCAAAAGATGATTGAGGAGATCCGGCCAAATATGATTTTCTTCTGATGGTATGGTTCGACGGATTGCCACAACTTTACTTTATCCCCGTATTCATATATACGTTCATTAAAGTAAAGTCAAAATAAGGGAAGAAAAGAGATGGCTGCGCCATGACAAAAGGCTTCAGCCATTTTCTCTTTTGGATGCAAATCTTATAAGTAATTCGGTTATAAAAGTCGATCCCCATCGGCCACTCCAATAAAGCACCAAATACCTCACTTGGAATCCGAAAATATCCGTGAATCCATGCTCGATTTTACAGCCCGTTTTGGCGAAATAAACCCCGACATGCCCTATCTTTGCGACGGGGTCTGTCGGGGCCCGAAAGGGCTGTTTTTGCCTCTTTTCCCCCTGTTCGGAGGGCACCGATGAAAAAAATCGTTAAATCTTCGATTTTTTGCGAAAAAACAAGTAAATTTTTGAAGTTCCTATCTTTTAAGCCGTAAACTATTGATAGTCAACAGGCATTTAATAGTGCGTCGGCAAATGAAGCGAGGAAATCAAATGTCAAACAATGCACAAATAAACCGCTAATAAAGTCAAATAAACATCTATTAATGAACGATTAACGCCTCCTATTAAGGGGCGTTTCTTTTTACATACGTTGTATTTGATTTGTCGATTTTTTGTTGTTAATTTGTTGCTCGAAATAATTTGAGCAACAAAAGCAACAAATATGGGAGCAGCAAAAGAACCTATCCGCCTCCGGAAGCGGACGACGCCGACAGGCAATGTGTCGTTATACCTGGACATATATTTGAACGGCAAGCGGTCGTATGAATACCTGAAAATGTATCTCGTCCCCGAAAAGACAAAAGCCGACAAAGAGAAGAACCGGCAGACTTTGCAGCTGGCCGAAGCCGTCAAAGCGAAACGGATTGTCGAATTACAGAACGGCGAATTTGGGTTCAATGCAGCGTACAAACTCGAAACCAATTTTCTCGATTATTACCGGGCAATGTGCGAAAAACGACACGGGAGCACAGACAGCAACGGGAATTGGGGAAATTGGCATAGCTGCCTGAAACACCTCGAACGATATTGCAAACCGAACACCACGTTCAAGGACATTACGCCGGAATGGATAGAGGGCTTTCGGGAGTATTTGGATAAAACCGCCCGTTGCAGGGATAAGCGCAAGAAGATAGTAACGGACGAGATTTCAAAGCCGTTGTCGCAAAATTCCAAAGTAAGTTATTTCAACAAACTGCGGGCATGTATAAATCAAGCGTTCGACGACCGCATTATGCCCCATAACCCCCTGCGGGGTATCGAGGGGTTCAAAGCGGGGGAATCGGAACGATGCTACCTCACCCTCGACGAAGTAAAGGCTATGGCTGCGGCGCATTGCAAATACCCTGCTTTGAAAAAGGCGTTTATGTTCAGTTGCCTGACAGGAATCCGTAAGAGCGACATCGAAAAAATGCGGTGGAAAGAAGTCCAACAGCACGGGGAGTTCACCCGTATTATTTTCAAGCAGAAGAAAACGGGCGGGCAAGAATATCTCGACATCAATCCACAGGCAGCCTCCTACTTGGGCGAGCGAGGTAAGCCCGACGACAGAGTGTTTGTCGGCTTCAAATATAGTTCCTATATGATAACGGAGTTAAGAATGTGGGCAGTTCGTGCTGGTATAACAAAGGATATAACCTTTCATTCAGGCCGGCACACTTTCGCCGTTTTGATGCTCGACCTCGGAGCAGAAATTTATACCCTGCAAAAATTACTCGGACACAAAGAGATTCAGACCACCCAAATATACGCCAAGATTCTCGACAAAAAGAAGCAAGAGGCCGTGTCGATGATACCGAACATATTGCCGGAAGAAACCGACAAAGAATAGCGGCTACGGCGTTTTCCTGAACATTTCTCCCTGCCCCGTTAGCAACCAATGGGCGGACACGCCGTAATCTCTGACAAGGTACACCAACCACGGTAATTGTGCGCTATTCTGCGTGGTATTGGGATTTTTCGCTTCGAGGGCATTCAGGTTCCACCGGTTGATATTATATCGGTCGGTAAACGTCTTTTTCCCTCGTATCACCCCCTTTGCTTTCAGGGCGTATAAAGCCTCGAAAAATCGGGCTGTTATTTTTTCGTTTTCGCTTTGATGCATATCTTTTCTGAATGGGCGTTTGCGGCCTTGAATTTTGCGTCTATTTTATTTTCTCGCTCCTGTAATAATCTTTGCCATTTTGCAACCAATTCGGGGCTGAAATCGGGCTTTTTGTGTCCGATAACTATCAACTCGTAGTCTCGCAACTCTTCGGGGGTCATTACAGGCATATATTTCTCAATGTCGAGCAATGCAAGCATATTTTCGAGCATTGTTTTCCGAATGTCCGCATACTTGGGTTCTTCAATCATATCCCCCTCGCCGGTCAAAAACCAACGGGCGTTGATGTCAGGCAACTTCGATACGATTGTCATTACCGGCGTGATACCGAAATTTTCCCCTTTTAGCAACTTGGCAAGATATTGAGGCGTCCAGCCCAACAAATCAGCAAACTCCCGTTGTCGCCCGCCTGTTTTATATTTGATTATTTCGAGTAACCTTGTGTTCATAAATTTCAATATAACGGTACTTTATATCGGATTTGTCCGAACTCTATTATCCTGCAACGGCAGAGGTGGCATTGCCTCCCTGCTGGGCAGGCATTTTTTTGCCTTCCGCAATTTGCTGTTTCAACAAGGCAACCAACTCGTCTATCTGCTTGTCCTTGCTTTTCAGGCTTTCGGCCTGCGTTTGTATCACCTCCCAAACATTTGCCGGAATAGTTACGACACTTGTTCCCGCCTCCACGGAGTTCAGCATATTGCCCTCGCCTGTCATTATCCAAACTTCGTTTATATTTCTATCGACAGACGCCAATTTCTGCACAAATCTTTCCGACAAAGGCACTTTTCCATTTACTATCTGTGAGAATGATGACTTTGTATAGCCTAACTTCTCGGCTAATTCTCGCTCGTTTTCGGCGTATTCCATAAAAACGAGCCAATTTATCACCTTTTTAACCCTTTGTGTTTCTGTCATTTGCAAACTAACTTAAAATTAAATCGCAACTTTGTGTCGAAAATTTTGTTTGAAATCGAAACAAAGTTTATATTTGCACACGGGTTTTAATAAAACCGCATTCAAAAATATGAAGAAAAATTTGAAATCGAAAATAAACCAAACAGTAAATGCAAAAATAATGGAACAAAAGGTTTTCAAAACGGCCTATCAAGAGGAACAGGAAGCCAAAGATATGGCTATCTACAACGAATGGAACGAGTTAATGTCCGTTCCCGGACAAAGTGCAACAGGCGTAACCCAACATTTGATGCAGAAGTACAACATCCATTCTTCATCAACTATTTGGGTTATGCGTAAAAGAGCCGAAAAACGGCTTAAAAGGGAGGGAAAATTATGAGTACAAAGTTAAGCCCCGAAGCTGCACGAGCCAAGTACGAGTACAACAAGAAATACCAGCAACGGTATTGGGAGAAAAAAGCTGCGTCAAAACGGGCTGCTGCCCAACAACAGATACAGACGGAACCGGTTTCGGTTTCCCGCAATGGTATGGACGACCAACGGTACATCACGGCTCTCGAAGCCTCGAACAAAACACTCAACAGCGAAAATCGACGGCTCGTGAGGCTTTTGCATAACTATCAGAAAATTATCGCTCAATCAACGGTTGCGGCTTTATGAAAAAGAACAAACAGACAATCGCAAAATATACCCGCCTGTATGCAATAGGCTTATGGGGAATCCTATCCATCATTTGGCTTTCCGGCGAACCAATAGACGATATGGCTTTGGGAAAATTCTGCTTGCTGAAAGGAATTGGGCTGGCATCGCTGGGGTTATGCTGCCTCGTAGGAAAAAGGCTCGATAAAGCAGGACTGCTGCCTGATATGGACGATGAAAATGATTGTGAGATATGAGTTGCCCGGTATGTAACGGATACCCCGGTTGCCCAAGTTGCACACCGGAACCTCGAATGATAACCTGCCCTGCCTGCAACGGAACGGGCGAAATCTACTACAACGAGAACGGAGACCGAATCTCCGAGGAAGAATACGCCCTGCTGCCCGCCGATGCAAGAGAGGTTGAAAGTTGCGAAGAATGCTACGGGGCAGGTAGCATAGAAGATATTTACGGACTTGATTATGACTAACGCAATGAATGATAAAGACAAACAACACCGCTCGGAGGAATTTCAAGAACTAACCTCCAAAATAGACCGGCTCGAAAAAATAGCCCTATTGGGGGCAAAAAACGTCCTGACGATAGATGATGTTGCCCTAATAACAGGGTTCACGAAAGGGCACATATATCGCCTGACAAGCGGGCAAAAAATCCCGCACTACAAGCCCAACGGACGTACTCTCTATTTCAAGAAAGAGGAAATCGAAGATTGGATGCTGCAAAACAAGATACAAACAAACACCGAGATTGAAAGTGCAGCCACCACCTACACAGCAATCAACAAAAAAAAGTGAGTTATGGACGATAGCCTCAATACAGCGAAAGCCCGCATCCGGGCAGCCTTTGAATCCGGAATCAGGATGACAACGGCACAGGGAAACCGCATCGGCAAAACCGTCGATTTCCGCAAAATTGTATCGCTCCTCAAAAGCGAGGGATTCGACATACAAAGCTATTGGAACGAAAAGGACGGGCGGCGTTGGAAAACCTACTACCACCAATACCCGCTGCCGCAGAAAGGGACACGCATGAATGAATTGGGGCAATCCAAACTGCAATTATAAACCGGCTGGGGAGGCGAGGCGGCATTACGCTAAGGTGGTGATTTAAGTGCGCTCACGGACTTCGCCACCTCTATTTCGCAGGTTCGAACCCTGCCCCCAGCGCAAGCAAAGCCCGAAGCTGTAAGAGGGCAAAAAAAATCAGCAATTATGAGTGACATCATCGAAATCAAACAGGCTGAGATGCTGCAAGCAATCAACCGGGCGGAGGTAGATACCCAAATCGCCACCGCAAAGCAGTACCCTCGTGATATTTACGGGGCATTGAACAACATCAAGACAATCGCCACGCTCGACAATTCGACGGCAGAAGATTGTTTCTATGCCCTGCGCCGACAGGGGACACTCATCGAGGGCGTATCGGTACGCCTCGCAGAGATTATCGCCGGAGCGTGGGGAAATATGCGGGTACAAACCCGTATCATCGGCAACGACGGCAAGACGATCACGGCACAGGGCGTATGCCATGACCTTGAAACCAATCTTGCCGTTTCGGTCGAAGTGAAACGCCGTATCACGGACAAAAGCGGCAAAACCTACTCGGAAGATATGCAGGTTACAACCGGCAACGCAGCATCGGCAATCGCTTTCCGAAATGCAGTTCTGAAAGTAGTTCCCAAAGCCGTAACAAAACGGGTCATCGACGAAATCAAACAGGTTGCGCTCGGCAAAGCCATAGACCTCGAAACCCGCAGGCAGAATATGATTGCCTACTTCGGCAAACTGGGTGTATCGCAGACGGACATCCTCACCTACTGCGGCGTGAAACGTATCGAGGAAATCACCAGCGAAATGGTGTTCGAGTTGAGCGGCTTGAAAAACGCCATAAAGGAGGGCACAACGACCGTAGCCGAAACATTCAAGCAGAACACCGCCGACGCAGAGAAGTTGGCCGAGGACGCCCGAAAACAAGCCGAGGCCAAACGCCGCAAGGTGGCAGAGGCTGCCGCCGCAGCTACGGCTGCAACACAAGGTGGCGGACAACCCTCCGAAACATCGGAGGCCGTGAATCCCGAAACAGGCGAAGTAACAAAAAAATAACCGCTCGAAAGAGCATAATTCAATATAACAATGGATAACGTAGAAATCAAAAAATCGAATCTCGAAGCAGCGTACAAACAAGCTGACGACAACACGAAAAAACTGCTCGCCACATTGTTCGGCGATGCGGTAACAACCAAAGACGACCGCCCAGTAACGGAGCGTATCAAGACGTTCGAGGACGCAATGGCTGCACTCGACAGCAACCACCCATTTGTATGCGATTCCCGAGCGTTTTGCGCCCAATCCGACAACATCAGCCCTGATATGCTGGCGTATCTCAAACTCCGCATCATCTGCGCTGCCTTAAACGAGGGCTGGGAACCACAGTTTACAGAGGATGAGTGGCGGTATTATCCTTGGTTTTACCTCTACACACAGGCGGAACTCGACGACATGGGCAACGGGGAAAAGCAGGAGCGGCGAATGATTGACACCGCTGACTATGTAACTGAATATGCGGGCTTCGGCTGTGCGTCTTCGGATTACGCCCCCTCGTCTACGAATGCGCGCTTCGGCTCTCGCCTTTGCTTGCGGAGCAGCGACCTCGCCATTTACTGCGGAAAGCAGTTCATCAAATTATGGGCTGATTTCAACTTAACCCGCAAATAAAAATATCAGGGAGGGATTTTCACCCTCCCTATTTTCAAAACCTCAAAATTAACAGAAATGGATATTCAAAACATCGTAAAAGACCTGCAAAAGTGGCAGGAGGAAAACAAAGAAAACCGGAGCGTAATCATTATTACCGAGGGGGGGGGTAAACGCACCAGCGCATCTCTCATAGGGGTTGTTGGTTCAGAAGGGATGCTCGTGCCCTCCCTTGCAAATGCCATTACCCAACACTCCGATTTCATCGACCTACTCCGTAAGGCCACAAAAGTTGCGGCAATAGATACAATTTCCCAAACCATTAAAGACGTAAATTAGTATGAGCAATACAGTAATACGACCCAAAGACCGAGCCGAATGGCTCGAATACCGCAAAGACGGTATCGGTAGTAGCGACAATCCTCGGCCTCAATCCGTGGGAAACTCCTTACCAGCTATGGAGACGCAAAAAAGGGCTGGACGCCCCCAAAGACGAAACCTTTGCGATGAAAGCCGGGCATTATCTCGAAGATGCCGTATCGCAGTTTTGGGCTGACGCAACAGGCCGAGAGGTCATCAAAAGTTCAGCCGGAGATTGGTTGTTCAAGAACAACGAAAAAGGGTTCTTGCAAGCCTCCCCCGACCGTACTTATTGGCTGGACGGCCACCGAAACCCGAACAACAAAGGGATATTGGAGTGTAAAACAACCCAAATGTCAATCGACCCCGACGACCTGCCGAAGCATTGGTTCTGCCAGGTTCAATACCTGCTCGGAGTTTCGGAATTTAAGCAAGGTTCGCTGGCTTGGCTCTGTTCCGGCCGAGAATTCGGGTACAAGGACATCGCATTTGTTCCGGACTTCTTCGGATGGATGATTGAGGAGGTTGAACGCTTTTGGGTTGATAACATCATCGGAAACGTGGAACCGGATGCGACTACCGTTACGGACGTTATCACGAAATACGCCCGCCATACGGAGGGAAAAATCATTGAGGTTAGCGATGACATCCTCTCGGCCTGCAATCAACTGAAAGTGGTAAAAGCAGAACTTGCCAAACTCGAAGCCACCAAAGAAGAACTCGAATCGAAAATCAAAATGGGCTTCGGGGATGCAGAAGCCATCAGTTACGGAGGCCAAACCCTCGCAACGTGGAAAACGTCCAAAGACAGCGCAAAATTCGATAGCAAGGCTTTCGGGAAAGTCCACCCCGACCTTGCACAAGAGTTCACGAAGATAGTACCGGGCACACGCCGATTTATCCTAAAATAGAGGGAATGTATGCAATATCAAACCAGCAGCGAGAGGAAATTATCAAACTTCTCGCTGCTTTACAAGACCTGCCCGACAAAGATACCAAGACTATCAATATCAAACGCCGAGCGGTCATACTGACAAGGAAGTTGAACAATAAAAAGCAGATAGACAATGACACCAAATGATTTTTTAGGGCAATTATGGGAGTATAAACTGAACAGTTAAATTTTCTTCGCTCAAAATATGATTGTATTATAATCATTTTATTATTTTCGCAAAACCAAAAGTAACAGAGTATGAATAAGAAAGAACATAGCACTGTATATGGGTGGGAGTGGCCGAAAGGCCTCCCTACGCTCCTGTTATGCGTGGTAGCCCTAAATACGGTGCTTTTTAACACTATACGGCTATGATTACGTTACGTTCCAATCAATCAGAGCCGATAAACAAGGCGATTGCATTCTTCAACGAAAAGAAGCCGAAACCGAGTTTGATAGTACTCCCCACAGCGTGGGGAAAATCAATCCTTACTGCTTTCGTTGCGAAGAACTGCACGGATAAATTGCTCGTTTTACAGCCCTCAAAGGAGCTGTTGGAGCAGAACTACAAAAAATACCTATCGCTATGCGGGTTCGTAACCAACGCCGGTATCTACTCCGCATCATTCGGTCGAAAGGACATCGCACAAATTACCTACGCCACTATCGGCAGCATAAAGTCGCTCGGAGCGACATTCAAACAAATGGGCTTTACCAAAATGCTCATTGACGAGGCGCATCTATATCCCCGTGAATCCGATAGTATGCTCGGCAAGTTCCTCGAAGAAAGCGGGATCACACACGTTCTCGGCATAACGGCCACGCCTGTCAAATTACAGACCAACCGAGACCTCGACGGCAACACCTTTTCCAAACTTGTGATGCTGACCTCCCGCAGCAAGAAAGGCAATTTTTTCAAGGACATTATCCACGTCGGGCAGGTTCGGGAAATGGTAGAACTCGGATTTTGGAGCAAACTCGTGTATCAGGCTGCCGATTTTGACGACAGTATGCTCGTGTTCAACTCCTCCAAATCCGAATACACGGAATACAGCGTTCAACAAGCATACAATGCCAACAACGGCGCAGGCGGCATAATCGACGCACTCAACAGCAACAAAGACCGCAAGCATATCCTCGTGTTTGTTCCAAGCGTACAGGACGCTATCGACCTATCGCAACGGTATGAAAATTCAGCCGTGATATACGGCGATATGGATAAGCGGCAACGGGATTTCGTCATATCGGAGTTCCGAGCCGGACGCATACGGGTGCTTTCAACGGGTTTCGACTACACGGGGATAGATTGTATTGTTCTCGGCATTTCAACGGCCTCAATCGCCCTGTATTACCAAATCATCGGGCGTGCTACACGTATCGACGAGGGCAAACAGGACGCCCTCATTATCGACCTCGGCGGCAATGTAGCCCGTTTCGGCAAGGTCGAGGACATCACATTTGAACGGGGGAAGATATGGAGAATGTTCGGCAGCGGCGGGAAGCTGTTGAGCGGCATACCTATCAGCGACATCGGACGGGTAACGAAACAGGACGTGGACGCAATGGATGCCGGGCGGAAAGCCGTTATCGAGGTCATGCCTTTCGGCAAGTATAAAGGCGAGCGCATCGCCGACATTCCGGCCAGCTATCGACAATGGTGTTTGGCAAATTTCGAGTGGAAAGCCCACAACGAAAACCTCCGGCAATCACTCTTAGCTACACTTAAAAATTAAGGATATGGCAAGACCCAAGAAAAATAATGCAGAGTATTTCACGCATGACGCTGATATGCGGAATGACGTGAAAATAAAGGCTCTCCGCCGTAAATTTTCCCACACAGGGTATGCCGTATGGAATTACCTGTTGGAAACACTCACCGACAGCGATTTTTTCGAGGTTGAGTGGGAGGAAATAAACATCGAACTCCTTGCGGCGGATTATGACGTATCGGTTAGCGAGCTGACCGAAATTGTTGAATACTGCGTAAAAATCGGGTTGTTGCAGCGGGCTGGGAATAAACTCATTTCCAAAGCCCACCAGCAACGGTTCTCCTCTTTGCTCGCAAACCGTGAACGGAAGCGCATTTCAGAGGGGCAAAACGCAAGTATGCCGAATAATGGCGGAGTTATGGCGAGCCAAAACCCCGTAAAAACTGATGAAACTGATGCAAGCGGCAACCCGAAACAACATAGTAAAGGAGAGGAGAGCAAAGGAGAGGAAAAGAAAGGAGAAATAAAATATCCTTATCAGGATATTGCCGACCTGTGGAATTCGATATGCAAGAGCCTACCGAAAATATCGAAGTTATCAGACCCTCGTCGGGCTAAGATAAAAGCCCGGCTCAACGAGTTCGGCAAGCCCGAAAGTTGGATGCCGACCTGCGAGGCTTTGTTTGAGGCAGTCGAGGCATCCAGTTTCTTGCGGGGCGAAAACAAATCGAATTGGCAAGCGACGTTCGATTGGCTGTTCAGCAACGGCACGAACTGGGTTAAGGTCATGGAGGGCAACTACACCAACAAAGGCCAGCAACACAAAACCGGTTCCACCACCCTCGGCTGTGATGAGCGCATCGAGAACGGACGCCGGACGTATGGGTCGGGAAAGGTTACAATCCCGATGAACGCTCCTCCCCGTCCGGGCGATAAATACGCTTGGGATAGTTCAACGCAAAAATGGGTGCTGTTATGATGCGGTGGAGAGAGTTGGGAATAGAAATCCCGTACAATCGCACGAGCGGCAACATCAAGACCTACTGCCCTCAATGTAGGGACAGCCGCCACAACAAACGGGATAAAAGCCTATCGGTGGACTTGGCGACAGGTGTATTCAACTGCCACTACTGCGGGTGGGCAGGCTGCGCCGTCGAAAAAGAGCAGCGGTGGGACAAACCGTTTTACAACCCTCGCCCGCTGGCTCGACAGAAGCCCGAATACAAAAAACCCAAACAGACAGGCAATACTGCTATGAGCAGCAAGGCCATTGCTTGGTTTGCAGGGCGGGGTATCAGCAAAAAGACGCTCGAACAAATGCGGGTTACGGAGGGTATGGAATGGATGCCACAGAAAAACGGTCAGGCCAACACAATCCAATTCAACTACTACCGCAGGGGCGAATTGGTAAACACGAAGTTCCGCACGGGCGACAAGTGTTTCAAAATGGTATCGGGGGCAGAATTGCTGCCATACAATATCGACGCTATCAAAGGGCAAAAAGAGTGTATCATAACGGAGGGCGAAATGGATGCCCTTTCGTTCATTGAGTGTGGCCGTACCGACGTTGTAAGCGTTCCGAACGGGGCAAATGCCAACCTCTCTTACCTGGACGATTATATCGAGGAGTATTTCGACGACAAAGATACGATTTTCATCGCATCGGACACCGACACCAAAGGCGTTATCTTACGGGACGAGTTGTTACGGCGTTTCGGAGCTGACCGCTGTCGCATTCTCGAATATGGGGAGGGATGCAAGGACGCCAACGAGCATTTGATGAAGTTCGGACGGGATAGCCTGCTGAAATGCCTCGACGATGCGCCGGAGGTAAAGGTAGAGGGTATTTTTACGGTTTCGGACTTTGAGCAATCGCTGGACGCCATTTTTGAACACGGCTTGCAAAAGGGCGTAACAATCGGGCACGACAATTTCGACCGGTTGTGTTCATTCGAGACCAAACGCCTCTGCATCGTAACAGGTATTCCGGGCAGCGGTAAATCGGAGTTCATCGACGAAATTGCCGAACGGCTCAATATGCGGTACGGGTGGAGATTCGCATATTTCAGCCCCGAAAACGCCCCGCTCGCCTATCACGCATCCAAGTTGATAGAGAAGTTTACCGGCAAGAAATTCAGCAAGGAAACGCTTAAATTCGGGGAATATCGGCTGGTAAAAGAACACCTCGAAGATAACTTTTACTTCATCAGCCCAGCAGATAATTTCCGAGTAGATACAATCCTCGAAAAAGCCAAATTCCTCGTCCGGCGGCGGGGCATTAAAGCCCTCGTAATTGACCCATACAACCGATTGGAGAGCCAACAGGGAAACCGGAATGAAACGCAGTACATCAGCGAACTGCTCGACAAGCTGACGAATTTCGCTCAAATCAATGACATCCTCATAATTCTGATGGCGCACCCGACCAAGCAGCCGAAGAACAAAGACGGAGTAATTGAAGCCCCGACGCTGTATGACATCAGCGGCTCGGCCAACTTCTACAACAAAGCAGATTTCGGCATCGTGGTTCACCGGAACCGCCTTGAAAATACGGTCGAGGTTCACGTTCAGAAAGTCAAGTTCCGACACCTCGGAGAGTGCGGGACTTGCCTATTCAAGTACAACATCAACAACGGGCGGTACACACCGTTCGACGGCGCAAGTTTCGACGCTATTGCATGGGACAATACCAACCACCTGCAACAACACCAACAAGAGCTGTTGGAGGAGGCATACCGCAGCAGCGTGTTTGATTTCCGAGACGACGATATGCCGGACGACGATTGCCCATTCTAACAATATGGAAGCGAATATAATATATAACATTGACTGCCTTACGGGGTTACGCAATCTGCCCGACGATAGCATAGATTGTTGTGTTACCTCCCCGCCGTATTTCAACCTGCGGGATTATGGAGTGAGCGGTCAGATCGGGTTAGAGGATACGCCTGAACAATACATTCAAAAGCTGGTCGGCGTATTCCACGAGGTAAGGCGGGTATTAGCCCCTGCGGGAACATTATGGGTAAATATCGGGGATTGCTATGCTGGCAGCGGAAAAGGGGCAGCAAACTATCCCGACAATGCCATGAAATACAAACAGGGGACAAATCGAGGGACTGTCGGGCGTTCGGCCATAGTCAAGAAATTCGATGGCTACAAGAGCAAAGACCTCATCGGCATACCTTGGATGCTGGCCTTTGCGTTACGGGCGGACGGCTGGTTTCTGCGGCAGGATATTATTTGGGCAAAGCCTAACCCCATGCCGGAAAGTATGAAAGACCGGTGTACGAAATCCCATGAATATATCTTCTTGCTCACCAAATCCCCGAAATATTACTTCGACTGTGAGGCTATCCATGAAAAAGCCGTAACAAGCGGCACAATCCCGACAAATGCACCTCGCTACGGCGGTAACAAATACACGGCTACCCCCGAAAAGTTTTACCGGACAAAAAGCGGCAACGCATATATCGACAGGGAATTTCGGAACAAAAGAGACGTATGGACAATCCCGACACAACCCCTGCAAGAAGCGCATTTTGCGACGTTCCCCGAAAAATTGGTGGCTGACTGCATTTTGGCCGGATGCCCTGAAAATGGAATCGTCCTCGACCCATTTATGGGTTCCGGAACGACGGGCATAGTCGCCCGAAAATTCAACCGCAAATACATCGGGTTCGAGTTGAATCCCGAATACATACAAATCGCCGACAAACGACTGAAAAAAGAACTCGGATTATTCATTTAACCTCAATAACAGTATGAAAACGTATGTAATTACACTTTCAAAGCGGTTCCCAACCGGACATAATCGGGCTGGCGAGCCAACACATTTTTGGGAAAAATTCATTAAAGGCCGAGATAACTACTCGTGCATTTACCGAGATTTTTGGGAAACTACGATTCCAAAAATCCACACGATACGTGCGAACTACCCACTTTGGAAGAAACGTATCGCCGAGGTTGAACGGGGTGAGGCTTGCCTATCAATCCGGCAATGGACGGGTAAACCTTATCGCAGCAAACAGGTTGAAATTGCCCGGCTGACAAAGGAGGACGGCGTGGGAATCCAACGGCTGGAATTTGTGAACGGCAAACTCGGGCTGCCTCGTATCGGAATTGTGTATCAGCGAAAAAACGAAATTGCTCTGAACGACGGTTTATCGTTCGAGGATTGGGAGAATTGGTTCAAAAACTACGACCTCGCACAGCCTATGGCAATCATCCACTTCACCAAATTCCGCTACTGATATGAACACACAAAAAATGATTGAATGGATAGGCACTCACAATGTCGGCATTTCATCGAGAACAATGTGGTGCGGATTGATGGGTGTTGGTTCCGGTTCGGCTGGAAGATTCGACATACCTCACGATGCCGACGACTTCTCACGCTGCTATGACCTCGTAACATTTGCAGAGGTTTCACCGGCTTATGACCTGCCCCGCATTTGTGAAATTTTTCCTTGGTACAAGCCCATTATAGACAGTTGGGAAACGCTCGTTGAGTTGTATGAAAAGCAGGATTACAAGGGCGTATATCATTTGCTGTCGAGCAAGCATGCCGAGGTTATGCGCTTACAAGGATACGAGAAAAAACAGAGCGGAATTTGGATAAAAAAACAATAGACTATGGCAACGACAAAAGAACATATAATTCAGTACTGCAAAGACCACAATTTCAAACTCCGAGAGGAAGATTTCGACGGCTCTATTCATCAGTACAGCAAATATCTATCGAAAACCATACTCCTGTTTATCGGCGTATCTGACACCATGTTGAATGTCGGAATAATAGTTCTCGATACGCAGCAACAAGTTTACAAAAAAGATACGACACTTCCCCTCACGCTCATTGAGCCGAGCTATTGGCGGCTCCATTTGAGTACAATGGTTCACGACGTTGTGGCGGCTGTTTTCGACGAAATGACCGGACTCGGTTTTAACCCTAAAAAATGACGCCCATGAAACTGCTCTATATCGACTTATTCTGCGGGGCGGGCGGAACCTCTACTGGCGTTGAGAACGCTCGGTACGAAGGCCGGCAATGTGCAAAGGTCATCGGATGCGTAAACCATGACGCCAACGCCATAGCCTCACACGCCGCCAACCACCCCGACGCTATGCACTTCACGGAGGATATTCGGACGCTGGAACTCTCCCCGTTGATAGCCCATATTGCCAAAATGCGGAAACTCTATCCCGACGCATTCGTTGTATTATGGGCGAGCCTCGAATGTACGAATTTCAGCAAGGCCAAAGGTGGGCAGCCCCGTGATGCCGACAGCCGGACGCTGGCCGAACACCTGTTCCGCTATATCGAGGCTATCAATCCCGACTACATTCAGATTGAGAACGTCGAGGAGTTTATGAGCTGGGGCGACCTCGACGAAAACGGCAAACCGATAAGCAAGGACGCAGGGCGATTGTACCAACAATGGGTGGCGAACGTCTGCGGGTATGGTTACCGGTTTGTTCATCGCATACTCAACTCTGCCGACTATGGGGCGTACACCTCCCGTCGCCGGTTCTTCGGCATCTTCGCAAAAGGGAGCCTCCCGATTGTGTTTCCCGAACCGACGCACAGCAAAGAGGGAGCGGCTGGGCTGTTCGGCCGATTACACCGCTGGAAACCCGTGCGGGAGGTGTTGGACTTTTCGGACGAGGGAGAAAGCATCTTCGGACGCAAAAAACCGCTCGTCGATGCGACGCTGGAACGGATATATGCGGGACTGATAAAGTTCGTTGCGGGCGGCAAGGAGGCATTCATGGTAAAATGGAACAGCATGAGCCGAGCAGGTAAATACCATGCTCCGGGCATTGACGAGCCGTGTCCGACTGTTGCAACGCAAAGTCGGCTCGGCGTGGCACAGGTGAGTTTCCTTTCCAAGTATTATGGCGGTAGTCCGGAGGGCAAGAGTGTATCGGTAGAGGAACCGGCAGGAGCAATAAC
>OBAM01000683.1_pt1 | contig 27150 bp, 20 predicted proteins | sample 1517751 | NCBI WGS metagenome assembly OBAM01 (sample SAMN04571703, study PRJEB22368) | human gut metagenome | biome: human gut; material: stool | host: Homo sapiens | place: Luxembourg | collected 2012-10-18
TCTAAGCTTCTTCCAAAAGTCGTGATATGCATAAATATAATACGTTATACATGCTGAGTTTATAGCACATGTTCTGACCAAAAACATCATTACACAACTGTTTGGTATCAAGTCTGAGTTTTCAATTAACCAGCGGGGATAAGTTGAAAAAAAGGAGGGCCCGGCACTTCGGGGAAAGTACCGGGCTTTATGAAAAAGAAAAAGAATTCTGTTAGGCTGTTTTAATGTTTCCGGAAGCTTTATTGTCTCTTCCTTAACTTTGATTATAGTATAGAAGTACTATGTGTCATGCGTGTGAAACAAAAATGAACAATTTGTTAACAATTATCAATAATATATAAAAAATGTTCATATTTACATGCAATTTATATAAAAAACAGTATATTGCTTTGAAAAGTGAAAATAAAATGTATAATCATAGAGGCATTTTGTCTGATTTTTCGGTAAAAATTACTGCAATGTAAACAGAAAAAGACAACATAGGGGTACCTTTTAATATTGATGGACAGTCATGTTATTTTAAGATATAATTACATGTATATAAGTAAAAATAATCTATATTTTACAGGAGGAATACATATGTGGGCTTATGAAAGTACCTTTTATCAGATATATCCGTTGGGATTCTGCGGGGCACCATTTGAGAATGATGGAAATTTGGAGCATAGAATATTGAAGGTGCTTGACTGGATTCCCCATATTAAGAAGCTTGGAAGTACTGCAATCTATTTTTCTCCGGTATTCGAGTCTGATACTCATGGATATAACACAAGGGACTATAAGAAGATAGACGTAAGACTTGGTACCAATGAGGATTTTAAGGCTGTATGTGATGAGCTGCATGCCAATGGAATAAAGGTTGTCTTAGACGGAGTATTCAACCATGTAGGACGCGGATTTTATCAGTTTCAGGATGTTATAAAGAACAGGGAAAATTCGCCTTACCTGTCATGGTTCAATGTCAACCTCGGAGGAAACTCAGGTTATAATGACGGACTGTGGTATGAGGGCTGGGAAGGCAATTATGACCTTGTAAAGATTAATCTTAGAAATGAGGATGTCATCGCGCTCATTTTCGATGCGGTGAGATACTGGGTTGAATATTTTGGAATAGACGGGATAAGGCTTGATGTAGCCTACTGCCTTGATATGGATTTTGTGAGAAGGCTCAGAAGCTTCACGGATGAGCTTGGACGTGAGCAGGGCAGGGAGATTTTCCTTGTGGGAGAGATGCTGCACGGAGATTATAACAGACTTGTCAATGATGAAATGCTCCATTCGGCTACTAATTATGAGTGTTATAAGGGGCTGTATTCGAGCTTTAACAGCATGAATATGTTCGAAATCAACCATTCGCTCAACAGACAGTTCGGCAGCGAGAATTGGTGCATATACAGAGGAAAGCACCTTTTATCCTTTGTCGATAACCACGACGTGACCAGAGTGGCTAGTATTCTCACCAATAAGAATCATCTTCCGCTTATATATGCGCTTATGTTCGGAATGCCGGGAATACCATGTGTATATTATGGAAGTGAGTGGGGTGCGCAGGGTAATAAGTCTGATGGCGACCCGGCACTGAGGCAGTCCTACGATAGACCGGAGTGGAACGAGCTGACAGAGCTTATAAGCAGGCTTGAGAACGCGAAGAAGAACAGCGAGGCGCTCAATTATGGCGGATTTTATTCGGTTGTGCTCACAAATAAGCAGTGCATATTCGAGAGAAAAAGTGAGCATGAGCGCGTACTGGTGGCTATAAATGCGGATTCGGAAGGCTATACGGCACATTTTGACGCACGCTGCGGACGTGCTGTTGACCTTATAACAGGCAGGGAGCATGATTTTGGAGGCGGAAGCTATCTTGAGCCGTATTCTGCTTATTATTGGAAATGTGAGTGCTGATTGTTGAAAAGTGTAAAATGGAGAGATTAATGAACAGTGATTTTCTGAAGATGAAAAGATTATTTTTGAAGCAGAGCTATATCGACGCATGGGAGCTGTACGCGGACTCTATGGAGGACGAGAATGCGTGCCTGTGGGATTATATAATCCTGACCGCTTCTAATGAACTTCAGGCGGAGGCTTTCAGAAAGGAGATTGCATGCAGGCTTGAAAAGAAGGTCATACCGGACAGAATACATTATGCGGTTATACCGGATCCGGATGGCAGGAGGGTAGGCTCGGGAGGAGCGGCATTTAATGTACTTAAATATCTTGCCGATATTGAGGGGGAAGGCTTTGCGGATAAGAGAATACTTGTCATACATTCAGGCGGCGACAGCAAGCGTATTCCTCAGTACAGTGTATGCGGCAAGCTTTTTTCACCTGTGCCGAGACAATTGCCGGATGGAAGAATGTCGACACTCTTTGATGAGTTTATGATTGCGATGGCGGGTATCCCGGGAAGAATAGAATCGGGAATGCTGACTCTCTCGGGTGATGTCATGCTGTTATTCAATGCACTGCAGCTTGATTTCCAGTATAATGGTGCCGCTGCCATATCTATAAAGGAATCTGTTGAGACAGGTAAGGATCATGGTGTTTTCTTAAACGATGGAAATGGTTATGTGAAACGGTTCTTACATAAACAGACAGCGGAGGCGCTTACCTCAATAGGTGCCGTGAATGCACAGGGAAATGTTGATCTTGACACAGGAGCAATCATGTTCGATGCGGCGCTTCTTCGCGCGCTGTGGGGACTTATAAGCACGGATGGCAGACTGGATGACGATAAGTTCGCAGGCTTCGTGAATGAACGCTCAAGGGTGAGCTTTTACGGAGATTTTTTGTATCCGCTTGCAGGAGCTTCGACACTTGAGGAGTTCTATACACAGGCACCGGAGGGTGAATTTAATGATGAACTTTTTGAGTGCAGAAGAAGGATATGGGATGCCTTAAATGGATTTACAATGAAGCTTATATGCCTCGCTCCTGCTGAATTTATACATTTCGGGACAACGCATGAGCTGTGGAATTTAGAGACTAAGGAGCTTGGAAGCTACGAACACATTGGCTGGACTAAGAGGGTGTGCACCGACTATCAGGGGGCACTTCCACTCAGTATAATAAACGGACATATCGACGATGACATACAGGCGGAGGGACCGGCTTATATTGAGAACTGTGCCATTGGTAAAAATGTAGTTATCGGAGAAAATGTTATTCTGTCCGGGCTGACCTTAAACAATGTCCATATTCCTTCCGACTGCTGTATGCACAAGGTAAAGCTTCTGAATGGAAAATATGTTGTGAGGGTCTATGGCTGCATGGACAACCCGAAGGGAAGATACATGGATAAGAACGGTTCGACACCGTTTCTTGGGACAGACCTTAGAGGCTTTATGAGACAGATGGAGATTACAACGGACGAGGTGTGGGATAGCGGTAACAGTGATGGCTGGTATCTGTGGAATGCAGGACTTTTCCCGGAATGTGATACTCTTTCTGAGGCTGTGGAATGGGCATGCACCATGAGAAGAGTGGCTTCCGGGGAGTTGTGTGCCGATGAAAAGCTAAAAGGTGCATACCGCAGCGCAAAAAGATACAGTCTTATGGACAGCTTCGCCGAGGCCGACGCTGTGGATGCGATAACAGAGAAGTTCGCACTTGCCGAGCTTGTAAAGGCATACCGCTTTATCAATATGCTTAAAAACAGAACACCTTATGAGGAGGCACTGCAGGTATACAGGGAATGTACCATCACGCAGGAGGAATTTTCACTTCTTATGGAATGTATAAAGGAATGCAGTTATTCCGAAAAGATGAGAGCCTGCCTTGCAATCTCAAAATATATGAAAAATAAGGGTATCAGGTATATGTATGGCGGTGAGGAGCTGTCGGCTTATGCGATGGAGTCTATGTGCTTTGATACGCTGTCACAGGCACTTAAGAGTACGTCGGGCATACAAAAGCACCTTGCAAAAGCTGTATGTGACAGTGTCGAGATATCACTCCCGGTGAGGGTGAACTGGGGAGGCGGCTGGACGGATACACCGCCTTACTGCAATGAGAATGGCGGTGTTGTGTTAAATGCCGCGATACTCATAAACGGAAAGCGTCCTGTATGCGTGGTTGTAAAGAAGATTGACCGCATGTGCGTGGAATTTGAGAGCGAAGACATCGGTGTGAAGGGCAGTACTGAGGATATCGAGGATATCAGAGATTGCAATAATCCGTATGATTATTTTGCTCTTCACAAGGCGGCGCTTGTGGCTTCTGGAGTCATTCCGGCTTATGGCGATGATACACTTGCGGATGTGCTTGAAGGACTTGGCTGTGGTTTATATATATCTACCAAAGTAATCGGAATACCTAAGGGCTCAGGACTTGGAACCAGCAGCATACTTGCCGGTGCGGCAATCAAGGCTCTGTGGCAGTTTATCGGAAGGGAGTATACGGAGAACGAGCTGTATGACACAGTACTGATAATGGAACAGCTTATGAGCACCGGGGGCGGCTGGCAGGATCAGGTAGGTGGTCTGAGTGATGGGATTAAGTATATTACAACACAGGCAGGGCTTAAGCAGAATATAATGGTGGAGCACCTTGATATAACTGATTCGATGAAGGTGGAGCTTGAGGAGCGTTTCGCAATCATATATACGGGGCAGAGACGCCTTGCCAGAAATCTCTTGAGAGAGGTTGTAGGCAACTATATAAATGGCAAAAAAGAGACACTGTATGCACTTTCCGAGATGAAGCGTGTGGCACTCCAGATGAAGGATTCATTGCTTGAGGGAAGTATGGAGCGCTTTATCTGTGAGCTGAACCATCACTGGGAGCTTTCAAAAATGCTTGACCACGGCGTGACCAACACCTGTATTGAGCAGATTTTTGCCACCTGTGAGGAGCTCATTGACGCAAAATTCATAGCAGGAGCAGGCGGCGGTGGATTTTTGCAGGTGCTTTTAAAGGAAGGCGTCACCAGAAAACAGCTTGATGAACATTTACAGAATGTATTTCAGGGAACAGGCGTGGCAGTGTGGGACTGCCAGTTTGTATGGTAAATATATTTATAGAAAATGGTTGACATATCCCGGAACAAGGTATATATTGTCATTAACCAAAACCTAGTAATATACTAGGAAAAAGAAAATACAGCTTATCGGCTTTTGATTATATGGAGGATAGAAATATTATGAGTAAGCCTTTTATTTATATGGATAATGCAGCTACCACGAAGGTTGCACCACAGGTTCTTGATGCGATGCTGCCTTATTTTTCAGAAATATATGCGAACGGTTCAAGTGTGTACCAGTTCGGTCAGACTGCTAAGGAAGCTATAGAGAATGCGCGGGCACAGGCAGCAGCCCTTATTGGTGCCAGGCCTGAGGAGATATATTTCACAGGCGGCGGCAGTGAATCGGATAACTGGGCTATCAAGAATGCCGCAGAAGTGTATGGCAACAAGGGAAAGCACATTATCACAAGCAACATTGAGCACCACGCAGTACTGCACACCTGCCAGTATCTTGAGAAGCATGGCTTCGAGGTGACATACCTCCCGGTTGACTCTGAGGGAAGAATCACACCGGAGCAGCTTGAGGCAGCCATAAGACCTGATACTATTTTGGTATCAATAATGACAGCTAACAATGAAATCGGGACAATCGAGCCTGTTAAGGAGCTTGGACGTATCGCACATGAGCATGGTGTTCTTTTTCACACAGATGCGGTTCAGGCGTACGGACATATTCCGATAAATGTTGACGAGATGAATATTGATATGCTCAGCTCAAGCGGTCATAAGATTAATGGACCTAAGGGAATAGGTATCATGTACGCGAGAAAGACAGTCAAGCTTGCACCGTTCATCCACGGCGGAGCACAGGAGCGCGGCAAGAGAGCCGGAACACTCAACACTCCGGGTATCGTAGGTTTTGGTGCGGCTGCACAGCTTGCAGGCGGGAAGATGGAGGAGAGAAAGAAGATTCTTGACGGTCTGCGCGAGCACCTCATTGAGCGCGTGTTAAATGAGATTCCTTACAGCCGTTTAAACGGAGCAAGAAATGACAGACTTCCTAACAATGCTCATTTCTGCTTCAGATTTATAGAGGGCGAGTCAATGCTTATCATGCTTGACATGAATGGTGTGTGCGGCTCAAGCGGTTCAGCATGTACTTCAGGCTCACTTGACCCGTCACATGTTCTTCTTGCGATAGGACTTCCTCACGAAATAGCACATGGTTCATTGAGACTTACCCTCTCAGAGGACATCACGATGGAGCAGATTGACTACACCGTGGACAAGTTAAAGGAGATTGTTGCAAGACTTCGTGAGATGTCACCGCTTTATGAGGACTTCGTGAAGAATGGCGAGAAGTAGAAGCTACATTTTAAATAGTAAAAATAAGTTTTAAGTTTTATCAGGAGGAATATATATGTACAGTGAAAAGGTAATGGATCATTTCCAGCATCCGAGAAACATGGGTGAAATAGAGAATGCGAGCGGTGTCGGCACAGTCGGCAATGCCAAGTGCGGAGACATTATGAGAATATATCTTGATATCGACGAGGATACCAAGGTTATCAAGGATTGTAAGTTCAAGACCTTCGGCTGCGGTGCGGCTGTAGCAACGAGCAGCATGGCTACAGAGCTTGTAATAGGAAAGACAATCTATGAGGCTATGGAGGTAACTAACAAGGCTGTTATGGACGCACTTGATGGACTTCCGCCTGTAAAGATTCACTGCTCACTCTTGGCTGAGGAGTCGATACATGCGGCACTCTGGGATTACTGTCAGAAGCATGGCATCGAGATTCCGGGGCTTAAGGAGCCTAAGAAGGATGTCCATGACGGCGAGGAAGGGCAGGCAGAATAATTTTAATTATATCAATTCGCGTGTACAAAAGATTTGCATATAATACTTTATTATGATAAAATGTAACTACTATCAGATTTGTTGTGAATAATCAGAAAACAGCAGCATAATCTGGGGTAGTTACTATTTTTATGAGGAGGAATAATAGATGGGAAGAACCGGAGGAGGCAGTTCCGGCGGAGGCCATAGCGGCGGAGGCCATTCAGTATCAAGATCAAGTGGAGGGCATAGAGTAGGCGGCTCATCTTCATCAAGACCGATGGGTGGAGCCTCAAGACCGACAGGAGGTTTCGGCGGAGGCAGACCATCGAGCACACCGCCAAGAGGAGGTAATTACGGAGCGCCGCCACCACCAAGAGGAGGTTACTACGGAGCACCGCCACCACCAAGAGGAGGACACTACGGAGCACCACCGCCACCGAGAGGAGGCTATTATGGAGCACCACCTCCACCACCACGCGGAGGCGGCAGAAGAAGTGGGGGCGGATGTGTTTCATCGCTCATCAGTGTTGTTATCCTGTTAATTTTCATAGGTATACTTTTAGGCATGTTCTCTTCGTTCGGAGGGGGAAGCAGCACAGACATTCCCGCAAGCAGCTATAACCGTGAGAAGCTTGATTCCGGAAACGGATATATAAATGACTGTATATATGACGAGCTTGGATGGTTCGACAACGTGAGCAGAACCGAGAGCAGACTTAAGGATTTCTATGAGGAGACAGGTGTACAGCCTTACATAATGCTTCTTGACTACATACCGGGAGTTGACAGCGATTCACAGAAGGAAGAGTACGCGCGGCAGCTGTATGAAGAGAATATTGACAACGAATCAACCTTCCTCTATGTATATTTTGCCGAGGAGAATGAGAGCGAGTCCGATGATCCGGGGTATATGTGCTATGTCAATGGTATACAGGTAAGTTCCGTTATGGATGCGGAGGCGCTTGATATATTCTGGGCATATCTTGACAAGTATTGGTACACCGATATGTCGACAGATGATATGTTTGTTAAGATATTTAATTCTACAGCGGACACGATTATGACCAAGTCAACCACATCCAAGGATGTCGCAAAGTATGTACTTATCGTGGTTGCGGCAGGAGTTGTCGTATTCGGCGTTGTCAAGGTTGTTAAGCTCAAGCACAAGAGAGCCAAGGAGGAGGCTGAGGAGACAGAGCGTATCCTCAACACACCTATGGAGAGCCTTGTAGACGAGGAGCTTAAAAAGACGGCAGCCAAGTATGACGAGAAAAAATAGTATTCCATATCGCAAAATGTTAAAATGAAAAAAAGAATTGCAGTAGTATTCATTGTGATGGTGTTATTGCTTTTGGGTGTTTTGACTTTTTTGAGTATACCAAAGCATTTATCTGGAAACTATATGGTTTGTTCAATTGAGGGCAAGGTAAAGAAGGTCGAATTGGACATAACAATTCACAGAGGGATGTTTAAAAACAAGGGCATAACTGGAAAAATCATATTTGATGGAACCGAGTATATAAGTGTTGAAGATGCATATAAAAACGGTCCGAGCGGACGCGGACAATTTGTAATTCCAACTCCCAATGTGTTTGATATTACAGAGAGCATCTATATAGAAGAAATAGGAAAAAACATGAAATATATATGGCTTCACGAGGTTAGCTCGAAAGGACAATATTCTTATTTCGGACCGGCAAAATCGATAGGGGAGATGAATGAGATAACCCGGATGATTTTAAAAGCATGGGAATAAAGGATTAGCGTTTCCTTAGAATTATTTTTATTTACATCTTGATATTTTTATCTTAATCATGTAACATAGATACAGAATCACAACTGGCGGAAAGCGGAGACAGATGTTGTTTTCGTGGCAGGACTACCTGCAGGGAGTGATTGGTTAAGATATGCCGACCGCCTGGGCGATGCTTATTATAGTACGCCCAGGTGGTCTTTTTTGTTGTTTTGGAAACAAGGTTTTCCTACACACCATCGGGCAAAAACAGGAGGAATCACAATGGAAATGTTATCACTTGAGCAGGAGCTCAGCCAGAATGCTTATCCGGGAAGAGGAATTGTCATCGGAAAGACTCCGGATGGAAAGAGTGCGGTCACAGCTTACTTCATCATGGGAAGAAGCAGCAACAGCAGGAACCGTGTATTTGTTGAAGATGGAGAAGGCATAAGAACACAGGCATTTGACCCATCCAAGCTTGAGGACCCAAGCCTTATAATCTATGCACCTGTCCGTGTACTTGGCAACAAGACCATAGTTACCAACGGTGACCAGACAGATACAATCTATGATGGAATGGACAAGCAGCTCACCTTTGAGCAGTCATTAAGAAGCAGGGAGTTCGAGCCGGATGGTCCTAACTATACACCTAGAATATCAGGAATCATGCATATCGAGGGTGGAAGGTACAACTATGCAATGTCTATTTTAAAGAGCAATAACGGCAACCCTGGGGCATGCAACAGATACACCTTCGCCTACAGCAATCCTGTAGCCGGAGAGGGACATTTTATACATACATATATGCATGACGGCAATCCGCTTCCAAGCTTCGAGGGCGAGCCTAAGTGGGTCAAGATCGAGGGTGATATAGACACATTCGGTGATATGGTATGGAACAGCCTCAACGCTGACAACAAGGTATCACTTTTTGTCAGATACATTGATATCGAGACAGGAAAGTACGAGAGCAGAATATACAATAAAAATGTATAGAGATGTTGGGTGCAAAACATGCACTATAAACTTAGCTGTGTATAACGTATTATATTTATGCATATCACGACTTTGGGAGAAGCTTAGATGTTCTTAGAACTCTGTTCACACACTAGCCAGAACCGGCACGGATGCCGGTTCAGAAGCAATGCATACAAGGATGTATGCTTTGCTTCGGTGGCGGACATATAGAAAAACTTTACCAGAGTTCTTAGAACATCTTGCTTCGGACAATGGAGCTGATATTCATAAATATAATACGTTATACACTCACAGACTAAATAGGCATGTTTTGACCCAAACATCGTATAGAAAATATAAAATGAAACAATAAATGTTAAGTTACAATATATTAAGGAGAACGAACATGAACGAGATTCAGTTAAAGTACGGATGTAATCCTAACCAGAAGCCATCGAGAATATATATGGAGAATGGAAGTGAGCTTCCTGTAACAGTGTTAAACGGCAGACCGGGCTATATCAATTTCCTTGATGCACTCAACGGCTGGCAGCTTGTAAGCGAGCTTAAGAAGGCGACAGGACTTCCTGCGGCTACCTCCTTCAAGCATGTGTCACCTGCGGGTGCGGCTGTAGGTCTTCCGCTTGACGAGACACTTGCAAAGATTTACTGGGTTGATGACCTTGGAGAGCTCAGCCCACTTGCATGCGCTTATGCGAGAGCAAGAGGTGCGGACAGAATGTCATCCTTCGGCGATTTCATTGCACTATCGGATGTATGTGACAAGGATACGGCACGCCTTATAAAGAGAGAGGTATCCGATGGTGTCATCGCTCCGGGGTACACAGATGAGGCTCTTGAGATGCTGCGTGCAAAGAAGAAGGGAGCTTATAATGTTATCCAGATTGACCCTTCCTATGTCCCGGCACCTATCGAGAAGAAGCAGGTATTCGGAATCACATTTGAGCAGGGTAGAAATGAACTCAACTGCAATGACGAGCTTCTATCAAATATTGTGACAAAGAACAAGAATATTCCGGATAATGCAATGATGGATATGAAGATTGCGCTCATCGTTCTTAAGTATACACAGTCTAACTCAGTGTGCTATGTAAAGGGCGGACAGGCTATCGGTATCGGTGCGGGACAGCAGTCGAGAATCCATTGTACAAGACTTGCAGGACAGAAGGCTGATAACTGGTTCTTACGCCAGTCACCGCAGGTACTTGGACTTCAGTTCGTTGACAAGCTTGGCAGACCGGACAGGGACAATGCAATCGACCTCTATATCGGCGATGAGTACATGGATCTTCTTGCCGATGGAGCATGGGAGAAGGTATTCAAGGTTAAGCCTCCTGTATTTACTGCAGAGGAAAAGAGAGCATGGCTTGACAGGAACACAGACGTTATCTGCGGTTCAGACGCATTCTTCCCATTCTCGGACAATATCGAGCGTGCGCATAAGAGCGGTGTCAAGTACATTGCACAGCCGGGCGGCTCTGTAAGGGATGATGCTGTAATTGAGTGTGCGGATAAGTATGATATGGTTATGTCATTTACCGGAATACGTCTTTTCCATCACTAAACATAGGGACTTTATCTAAAAAAGAATGGTATAAAGATATAATTAAGATGTCTTAATTATGTTGAATAGGGGCACTGTGTATGTTAAAATAATAACATATATGGTGCCTTTTTTGCGTATATGCCGGACAGGCTTTTGCAGGGGCAATATAAGATTTGGAGGGTATTATGGTTAAAAAGTATGTGTATGGCAGACCTTTTGAGACTTATGCAGTGGTGAATGCGGAGAATGTCTCCGATGCCGCAGAGAGCGAGAAGAGAGAGTTTTTTAGAGAAGCTGATATGAAAAAGGCCTTGGAGCCTTATGGTGGAATTACCTGGGACGAACCGGAGGATGGGAATGACGCGCCTGCAATGCAGTACAGAGTCAGAATGTCCGACGGTGATGTGGTGTATGGATTGGGTGAGAATGTGCGAGGCATCAACAAGCGCGGCTGGGTGTATGAGAGCAAGTGCAGCGATGACCCTAACCACACTGAGTCGAAGCGCTCCCTGTATGGTGCTCATAACTTCATCATAATTGCCGATGCGGACAATCCGGCGGCGTCTAAGGGCTTGTTTATCGATTATCCGGGACGTGTGATATTCGATATCGGCTATCTTGATAAGAATGAGCTTGTGATAACAGTGTGCAGCGGGAATTTTACAGCTTATGTTGTGTCGCCTGCTATGGATGGTGCGGATGGCAGTGACAATCATCTGTATTCGATAGTAAGACAGTTCAGACATATTATCGGAAAGAGCTATGTACCGCCGAGATGGGCATTCGGATATCAGCAGTGCCGTTGGAGCTATATGAGCGCTGATGAGGTATGCGGGGTGGTTGACAGCTACAGAAAGAGAAATATTCCGATAGATGCAGTGTACCTTGATATAGACTATATGGAGAGATACAAGGACTTCACCGTGAACAAGGAGACATTTCCTGATTTTGCGGATTTCGTTAAGAAGATGAGGGAAAAACATATCCATCTTGTGCCTATAATCGATGCCGGAGTCAAGATTGAGGATGGCTACGATACCTATGAGGAGGGCAGAAAGAACGGATACTTCTGCAAGGAGGCTGATGGGGAGGATTTCGTTGCGGGTGTATGGCCGGGCAGGGTGCATTTTCCGGATGTCTTGAATGAGGACGCGAGGAGATGGTTCGGCCACGGCTATAAGGTGCTTCTGGATGCGGGAATAGATGGCTTCTGGAATGATATGAATGAGCCGGCGATATTCTATTCGGAGAAGCATCTGAAAGAGGTGTTTGATAAGATAGATGATTACAAGGGAAAGAATCTTGATATACAGAGCTTTTTTGAGTTTAAGGGAATGGTCGAGGGGGTGGCGAACAACCTTGGCGATTATGAGAGATTCTATCATAGGGCTACACAGCCGGATGGTGAGGTTGTTGTAAGACATGACCATGTGCATAATCTTTACGGCTTCAATATGACAAGGGCTGCCTCCGAGAGCTTTAAGGAGCTTGCACCTGATAAGGATATACTTATGTTTTCGAGGGCGTCATATATAGGAATGCACAGATACGGCGGAATATGGACAGGCGATAATCACGCATGGTGGAGCCACATTCTTCTGAGCCTTAAGATGCTTCCGTCGCTCAATATGTGTGGATTCATGTATGTCGGTTCGGATGTTGGCGGTTTCAATGACAATACAACAGAGGAGCTTCTGATGCGCTGGATGGGGTTAGCTGTATTCGTTCCTCTTATGAGAAACCATGCGGCGGCAGGCACAAGATATCAGGAGCTTTACAGATTCACCGACACGGATACATTTAAGAATATAGTTACCATGCGCTACGCACTTATTCCATATCTGTGGGAAGCTTACAGGAAGGCTGTTGAGCAGGATACACTTATGTACAGACCTCTTGGCTTCGAGCACCCGGAGGATAAGGTTGCCGTTGCGACCGAGGATCAGCTCTATGTTGGTGAGGATATAATGATATGTCCTGTGTACACACAGAATGCCGTCGGAAGATATGTGTATCTGCCTGAGCCTATGACGATGGTGAGGATGAAGTCGGCAGATGAGTACGAGCTTGAGAAGTATGAGGCAGGACATTATTTTGTCGAGATTCCGGCACAGGAGATTGTGTTCTTCATAAGGGACGGACACAGAATACCATTGTACAAGAGCGCAGAGTACACTGAGGCAGTGTTTGAGAATGAATGTGAGTGGATTGGAGAGTAGGCTATGAACAGGACAGACTTATGGGATGACGGATGGAGCTTTAGAAAGACAGCGCTTGGGGTTGCATATGAGGAAGCTCTTGCAGGGGAATTTACGGCGGTGGATATCCCGCATGACTGGCTGATATATGATACCCACAACCTGTATGAGAGCAGCATCGGCTGGTACAGAAAGTCATTTACATTGACAAAGGAGCAGCTTGGAAAGAAACTTATTGTGCGCTTCGGTGCTGTATATATGGATTCGACTGTGTTCGTCAACGGCAGCAAGGTGTGTGAGTGGAAGTACGGATATTCGACCTTCGACGCAGATATAACAGAATATGTGCGTGAGGGACAGAATGAGATGGTTGTAAGGGCGGTATATCAGGAGCCGAACACGCGCTGGTATTCGGGAGCCGGAATAATAAGGGACGTGTATTTCTCAAGCCTTGAGCCGGTTCATATAGTACCTGATGGTACATACATCAGGGTTAGAAAAAATGAGGACGGCACATGGAAGGTGAAGTGTACGGTAGAATTGGAAAATTCTGGTAAGGATGTGCCATGTGAGGATATAAAGGTAGGATTTGATTTAAAGCATGGCGGAAGCAGTGTGTTCACTTTCGGACGTATTTCACCGCAGGGAGGCGGCATGTTCGCAGCAGGCTCCCTGGAAAATGCCGAGCTTGTGCTTGAGGTTGACAAGCCTCTTATCTGGGATATAGATGAACCGAACCTGTATGAGTGCAGTGTAATGGTAAGTGTCGGTGATGATACTGTACATGAGGAAAATCAGAAGATAGGCTTCTGCACCAAGGAGTACTCACCTGAGAAGGGCTTCATACTCAACGGGCGCAAGGTGAGGATAAACGGCGTGTGTGAGCACCATGACAATGGCTGTCTTGGAGCGGCATTCAATGTGAACGCATTCAGGCGTAAGCTTGACAAGCTCAGAAAAATGGGGGTCAACGCAATCCGTACATCGCACAACATGCCGGCAAAGGAGGTTCTTGAGCTTGCAGATGAGCTGGGCTTTTTAGTTGACTGCGAAGCCTTCGATATGTGGGAGCTTCCTAAGACGGAGTTCGATTATGCAAGATTCTTTGTCGACTGGGCAGAGAGGGATGTCGCAAGCTGGGTAAGGCGCGATAGGAACCATGTGTCTGTAATCATGTGGAGCATAGGAAATGAAATCTATGACACCCACCGCGACGAGCATGGACAGGAGATAACAAGAAGGCTTGTCGGTTATGTCAAGGCGAATGACCCTGAAGGCAATGCGCCTGCGACCATAGGCTCTAACTACATGCCTTGGGAGAATGCTCAGAAATGTGCGGATATAGTGAAGCTTGCCGGATATAATTATGCGGAGAAATACTACGAGGAGCACCATAAGGCTCACCCGGACTGGGTTATATACGGAAGCGAGACTGCCTCAACGCTCCAGAGCCGCGGCATATATAAGTTTCCTTATGAGCAGCAGATTCTGTGTGATGATGATGAACAGTGTTCAGCCCTTGGCAACTGTTCGACCAACTGGGGAGCGAAGAACAGCGAATACTGCATAACCATGGACAGGGATGCTGAATTTTCCATGGGACAGTTCTTGTGGACAGGCTTTGATTATATAGGAGAGCCTACACCGTACCAGACAAAGAATTCCTATTTCGGACAGATTGACACGGCGGGCTTCGAGAAGGACACCTACTACATATATCAGGCCGAGTGGACAGATTACAGGAGGACACCGATGGTGCATATCTTCCCATACTGGGATTTCTCAGAGGGAGAGGAGATTGACGTGAGAATAGCGTCGAATGCACCGCAGGTTGAGCTGTTTGTCAATGGCACTTCTTATGGAAAATATGATATCGACCACAAGCATGGAAAGCAGCTATTGGCGCATTACAAGGTAAAATATGTGCCGGGAACCATAGAAGCAGTCGCCTATGATGAGAATGGAGCAGTGATTGCAAGGGAGTCAAGAAAGAGCTTTTCCGATGCTTCTGAACTTGTTGTAATACCTGAAATGACACAGATTGCCGCCGATGGACGTGATCTGGCATACATTGACATAAGTGCGGTCGATAAGGACGGCAATCCGGTGGACAATGCCAACAACAGAGTGAATATAAAGGTTACAGGTGCCGGAAGGCTTCTTGGAATGGACAACGGAGACAGCGCGGACTTTGAGCAGTACAAGACTAACAGCAGAAGAATGTTCTCCGGAAAGCTCCTTGCGGTGATTGGTGCTAAGACAGAGCCGGGTGAGATAAGAGTTGAGGTAAGTTCAGTCGGAATGGAGACTAAGGTGGTTACACTGAATACCGTTGCGGCTGATAATGAGGTATCAGGTATTTCGTGCATGGAGGATTGTTCAGGTGTATGCGGGAAAGCAGGAAAAGCTTCGCGTGATTCTGGCGCCGGAAATGTATTAGATACGGCAGAAAGTGATAAAACGGATATGGAAGAAGAGATTCCGGTGCGCAATGTGCGCCTGATTGTAAAGGGCAGCCGCAGGCTTGGACCGGACAACAGACAGGTGGAGATAGAGGCTGAGATTCTTCCGCACAATGCGACGTACAGGGATATTATATGGAAGGTTACGAATGACGCAGGAGTTGATTCTAACGGTGCGGAGCTTTCCAATGTTGAAATACCAGGGGGAAGCGCAGGCACGGCAGCAGAAAACGGTTGTGCAGCTTCGCAGAAGGAAGGCTTCAGAATACGCAAGGTGTTAAAGGCACTTGGAGATGGAAAGCACAATGTCCGCTGTTGTGTGAAGAACGGTAGGGATAAGGTGAGTCTTATCTCACAGGTGAGCTTCACAGCCGAGGGGCTTGGGCTTGCTGAGTTCAATCCTTATGAATTTATATACGGAACACTGTACACGGCGGCAGAGCAGACACCTTCTGTCGGACAGGACAGAGGAATTGTGCCTAAGGGTGGAACATATATTGCTTTTGAGAAGGTGAACTTCGGAAAGAACGGTTCTGACGAGATAACAATCCCTGTCTACGAGCTTGACAACAAGCCGTTTCCTATCGAGATATGGAAGGGAATACCGGGTGAGGAAGGCTCAGAGCTGATGGACAAGGTAATCTATGACAAGCCTTCGATATGGGCGACCTATCAGGAAAAGACCTATAAGCTTCCTAAGAGGTTCAAAGGTCTTTGCACAGTCAGCTTTATCGCCGACCATGATATAAATATCAAGGGCTTCAGCTTTAAGAAGTACGAGAGAGCCTATGACGAGAACCTCGCTGTCGATAACGACACGCTGTACGGCGACACATACACGCTCGGAGGTGATGCGATAACAGGAATAGGAAACAATGTCACGCTCACCTACAAGAACATGGACTTCTCGCAGGGAGTGCATGGCATAACAATCTGCGGCCGCTCTGTTCTTGACAAGAACACAATACATATCCGCTTTGCAAATGCTGAGGGCAGCTTAAATCAGATTGCGGAGTTCGTTATGAGCGATAACACAGCATCAGGTAATGCTGCAGGCAGTGCAGCGGGCGATGAGGGATATGTCTGCAGGCATTTTGAGCTTGATAATGTGGAAGGAATGTATGATGTGAACCTTGTGTTCCTGCCGGGATGTAATTTCGACCTTAAGTGGTTCAGGTTTGAATAATTTGTTATAGAATGTTATAGAAATAGGGGCAGCCGTTATGCGGCTGCCCCTATGTTTTTAATGATTGCGTAGGTAGGTTATACAAGTGGGTTACTATTTTTGTAATGGCGTGTGCATTGGCACAAATTCAATCTTCAACTGCATTCCCATGCCGGCGGCAAGCTTCTTTAAAAGCTTTAATGTTGGATTTCTTGTTCCGTTTTCAAGCCTGCTTATATCTGCCTGATCGATTCCGGTTCTTGATGCCAGTTCTTTTTGTGTTAAATTCTGTTTGATACGGGCGTCAATCATTGCACGAATTACATCCATTTCAGGCTGAATATCATTCCATTCTTTTTTAAATTCAGGTTCTTTTAACTGTTCATTTAATAATTCTCTAAATTCACTCATATCCTGCCATTCCTTTCTAAAAAATCTTTTCTGTATTTTTTTGCAAGAGCAATTTCACTGGGTGGAGTTTTCTGTGTCTTTTTTACAAATCCATTTGTTAATATTATTCTTCCTTCGAAATAGAAAAAATACATAACCCTTGAAATATCAGAACCTATTTTTGCACGTAGTTCAAATATACCATCATCCAATGGCTTGCTATAAGGTTCTCTTAATTGATTGCCGTACTGTTCTAGAATGTCAACTAATCCCAATAATTTTGCCTTCATCTTGGTATCTTGTGACAGAATGAAATCCTTTGCCGGTTTACTACCATCATCTGTTGCGTAAAATTCTGCTTTAAAGTTACTCATAAATTTCCTCCGATGTGGTCCCTCTATAAGTATAATATGGTAAAAATACCATATTGTCAAGCATGAAAAAACACCCACGATTTCTCAGGGGTGCTGTAGGTCTTCTGGCTGGTATTCACTTTATAGCACAATGTCTTGATTCAATCGGCGTGACAGGATTCGAACCTGCGACTTCTACGTCCCGAACGTAGCGCTCTACCAAGCTGAGCCACACGCCGCTGATAGATATATTAGCACAGTATGGAAATAATTTCAACTATTTTTTGAATTTTTTATATAAATAATACAGCATGTTTTGACATCTGAAGCATACAATTGCTGATATTGAAAAAAATGAAAAAACATATTGACATCTGAACATATATGAATATAATAAAGATATGAACAGATGAACAAACACTAATATGTAAAATTATCGTTATAGATAATTGTGCAGCGCACTATATTCATAAGCAGTGTTTTGCGGATACATAATAATTGTTTGCGAAGAGAGGAGGAGTTAGATGGCAGACAACATCGGAGACCAGAGTGAGTTTCTGGCAGCACATGAGGATGTGGTGAAGCGGGTATTGGAGCAGCAGCCGGATGATGAGTACCTGTATGACCTTGCAGAGCTTTTTAAGGTATTCGGAGATTCGACGAGAATAAGAATACTGTATGCCCTGTTTGAGAGTGAGCTGTGTGTGAATGATATTGCGCAGCTTCTGAATCTTGGACAGTCGGCGGTCAGCCACCAGCTAAGGATTCTCAAGGATGCGAAGCTGGTCAGGTTCCGCAGGGAGGGTAAGATAATTTTCTACGCCCTTGACGATGAGCATGTTAGAAACATTCTCAGCATGGGAATGGAGCATGTAGAGGAATAAGCTATAACACATGTAATATATGTAATAATCCGGTATCGGATATTTTGAAAATTGTATACCGGATGATTACTATAAATATTAAATTTAAGAGGAGGATCTTATTATGAAGAAGACATACAATGTAGAGGTTGACTGCCCTAATTGTGCAGCTAAGATGGAGGAAGCGGTTAAGAATACTAAGGGAGTTAAGGACGCGTCATTAAGCTTTATGACACTTAAGCTCAAGGTTGAATTTGAGGATGGCGCAGATGTCGACGCGGTTATGAAGGAAGCTTACGCTAACTGCAAGAAGGTTGAAGATGACTGCGTGATTGAGCTTTAAGCTTGGCATGCCGGTTCTGGAGGCTTAAGCTGCAGAGCCGTCTTTAGTTATTAAATATGTAGAATGTCAACGCAGGCATTGATTTAAATATTTGCTGTCGGTGCATGGTGCCGGCAGCAGATTTACTATACGGCATTTGTTTTACGGATGAAGAGGGCATATAGATTTTATTTTAGCTCAGAAAAGAGGCTTTTATGAATAAAAAACAAAAAACTATGTTATACAGAATAATAATTGCCGCAGTACTTGTTGCAGCGGTAACTGTACTTGAGAAAATCCTTGAACTGAACGTGTGGATTGCAGCCGTACTCTATATGGTTCCGTATTTTGTTATAGGATATGATATACTTAAGAAGGCATGGAAGGGAATATTAAAGAGACAGGTCTTTGACGAGAATTTTCTTATGGCTGTTGCCACGGTGGGTGCGATTGCGCTTGGAGAGTTCCGCGAGGGCGTTGCGGTTATGCTTTTTTACCAGATAGGAGAGCTTTTCCAGAGCGTTGCAGTCGGAAAGAGCAGAAAGAACATTGCGGCACTTATGGACATCAGACCGGACTATGCGAATATTGTTGTTGATGGACAGATTGAGAAGGTTGACCCGGATGAGGTTGAGATTGGAACCATAATAGTTGTAAATCCGGGTGAAAAGGTTCCTATTGATGGCATTATAATAGAGGGAAATACATCACTCAATACAAGTGCACTCACAGGTGAGAGTGTTCCAAGGGATGCCGCATGTGGCGAAGAGGTTATAAGCGGCTGTATCAATCTCACAGGAACAATCCATATCAGCACAACAAAGGAATTTGGTGATTCCACAGTGTCGAAGATACTTGACCTTGTTGAGAATTCCAGTCTTAAGAAGTCAAGGTCAGAGAACTTTATAACGAAGTTTGCCAAGTATTACACTCCTGCGGTATGCTACAGTGCGCTTGCTCTTGCTCTCATACCACCGATTTTTAACATGATAATGGGTAATCCGGCTGCATGGCAGACATGGATTATAAGAGCGCTCACATTCCTTGTTATAAGCTGCCCGTGTGCACTTGTAATCTCCATTCCGCTCAGCTTCTTTGGCGGAATCGGCTGTGCCTCGACAAACGGTATCCTTGTCAAGGGTTCTAACTATCTTGAGGCTCTTGCAGCCACGAAATACATTGTGTTTGATAAGACCGGAACACTCACTAAGGGTGTGTTCGAGGTCACCGGAAATTATCCGGAGAACGGTTTTTCACAGGATGAACTTTTATACTATGCTGCATATGCTGAGAGCGGTTCAAGCCATCCTATAAGCCTCAGCCTTAAAAAGGCTTATGCGGATAAGCTTGAGCTTGAACGTGTGAGCGGCATCGAGGAGGTCGCAGGCCACGGTGTAAAGGCAGTGGTTGACGGAAAGAAGGTTGCAGCAGGTAATGTCAAGCTTATGAACAAGGTCGGTGCCTCTGTCACATCGGAGCATGATGACGGAACAGCGGTGTATGTTGCGATAGATGGCGTGTATGCCGGCTGTATTACCATATCTGATGTTGTCAAGCCGACATCAAAGGAGGCTATAGCCGGTCTTAAGGCGGGTGGCATAAAGACCGTAATGCTCACGGGAGACACAGCCAGGACCGCACAGCGTGTGGGTTCGGAGCTTGGTCTTGATGAGATACACAGTGAGCTTCTTCCGGCAGACAAGGTAGCACAGGTTGAGAGACTTCTTGGTGAGAAGGGTGCGAAGGAGAATCTTGCATTCGTCGGTGACGGTATCAATGATGCACCGGTTCTTTCAAGAGCTGATATCGGTGTTGCGATGGGTGCCCTTGGCTCAGACGCAGCCATTGAGGCTGCGGATGTTGTCCTCATGGATGATGACCCTGCCAAGCTTGCGCTTGCTATGAGAATTTCCACAAGAACCCTCGCAATTGTAAGGCAGAACATTGTATTTGCCCTTGCGGTCAAGCTGGTATGCCTTTTACTCGGCGCAATCGGAATTGCCAACATGTGGGTTGCCATCTTCGCCGATGTCGGTGTCATGGTGCTTGCGGTTCTCAATGCTACGCGCGCCCTCAAGATTAAATAGTGGGACACCGGTGTCAGACCCCCTGTCCCAGCCAGCCTGGGACAGGGGTCTGACACCAAGTGTCCCAGGAATATTTTTGGAAAAAAGAGAATACCTGCTTTTGGCTGGTGCATATGCTATATAATGACTTAGCTAAAAAGGATATAGTGCCATGGGGACACAAAGCGAAAGCCCCGGAGCGCCATCTCCGGGGCTTTCTTTAGGCTGGTACACAGAATAAAGTGAAAAGAAAATAATTAGTAAAGACGTATGTAGGTCAAGTTACACACGTCTTTTTATTATGCAAAAATTTATAAGGAGGAAATGTATGAATAAGAAAAGAAACTGTACTACTAAGGTCATAGTCATTCTGCATGGAGTACATCTATCTTCTTGAGGGAACCAAGACTGTGAATGCGGATGACACAAGGCAGGTGGCATTCTTTGGAACAGGTGGAAACCAGACCTATGACCTTTTTGTAAATTATCATCAATCTTAAGGACTTTATCTAAAACAATATTCATAACAATTAAACGTCTTTAAAGCATAATGGATGTAGTTAAATTAAATTGTTTCTTAATCAAATTTTAATCTTTCTCCCCTTTTAGATTAATTTTCCAAGCTTATATTATAACCATCGGCAGGAGATAATGAATCAGAAATCAAAAACGCTATATAAAACAGCGTGCTCTGATGAGATTATACTTGTCAAGCTTCAATCAATAAGGATATAATAAAAAGAGAAAACGGAGGAAAATAATTATGGAACTTAGCAGTGAAGAGAAATTTGACAGGGCGATGAAGCTATCACAGAGGACAGGGGTTAGCCTTGAGGATGCCAAGGCGGCGTTAAATGCATGCGATTTTGATATGCTTGACGCGGTTGTATATTTAGAGCAGCTTGGCAAGACGGGCGCACCACAGTATTCAAGTTACACTACGGAGCAGAATACAGGTGCCGAGAGAACAGCGGCGTATGATGAAGTTGAAGTGAAGGTGAAGAGGGTTACCTTCGGTGATTTGCTCGCAAAGTTTTTCAAGTGGGTAGGAAAGGTTATCAAGATTGGCAATGAGAATTTCTTTGATGTGACCAGAAATGGTGATGAGATAATCAAAATGCCTATCACGGTATGTGTGCTTTTGCTTTTACTTGCATTCTGGGTATGTGTTCCGCTTCTGATTGTCGGATTGTTCTTCTCATTCAGATATGGCTTTTCAGGTCCTGTATTTAGGAGGGATGACGTGTTCAATAAGGCGATGGACAAGGCTTCTGATGTCACAGAGAACATCAAGAAGGAGTTCAACGAGTAATTGCTAATCAGCATATAAAGTGATTGATGTGATGTAGGGGTCAAAACATGCTGTTTTAATGTATTAGTGTATAAAGTATTATATTTCAGAGCATGTTTTGACCTTGCTATGTTTGATGTAAAAATATAAAAACTAATATGGGTAATTGAAATGTGCAGTGTGTCAGCAAAGCTGTACAGCTGCTATGTGGCAGATTTGCATTTTACAATTACCAAAAAAGAGGGATGTATGGCTGCTGTATTGATTGTCGAGGATGAAGAGAAGATTGCGAGATTTATTGAGCTGGAGCTTAAGCATGAGGGCTATGATGTAGGCAAGGCTGTTGATGGGAGAACCGGTCTTGCCATGGCGGAGAGCGGAAAATACGATTTAATGCTGCTTGATGTCATGCTCCCTGAGCTAAACGGAATGGAGCTTCTAAGAAGGCTCAGGAGGTCAAGCAATATGCCTGTCATCATGGTGACGGCGAGGGATGCGGTCATGGATAAGGTTTCGGGGCTTGACCTTGGAGCCGATGATTACATAACGAAGCCGTTCGCCATCGAGGAGCTTCTTGCAAGAATAAGGGTTGCGTTGAAAAAATCATCAGATATGGCAGTAATACATCCGAAATCCGATGTACTTTCATGCGGGAGAGTCAGTCTTGACAAGGCAAGACATGAGGTCAGGGTTGACACAGTGCTTGTGGAATTGACTCACAGGGAGTTCTCACTTCTTGAGTATCTGCTTGAGAATAAGAATATAGTTATGAGCAGGGACACATTGCTTGAGAAGGTATGCGGATATGATTACTCAGGGGAGACTAATGTTATAGATGTATATGTGCGTTATATCCGCACCAAGATAGATGATGCATTCGGAATTAAGCTTATATCAACGGTCAGAGGAGTGGGTTATGTCATCAAAGATGAACAGTGAGTATAGCGCAGCAGATGAAAATAAAGCTCAGACAGAGGCAAAGGGACAGCCTAACAGCGCGAAGAAGATGTATTCGATTGCAAGGCGTATCAATGCTTCATTTGTCGGCAGATTTGTGTGGCACATCCTGAAAATGGATGTGCTTATCTGCGTTGTGGCGGTTGTGTTTGGACTTTTTATAGCTGAAAAGATGGCATTCGGGGTATTTAAAGTGGGAACGCAGCGCAGCGTGGAATGGAATACAGGAAGCGATTTTTTTAAGTATAATATGACGGATGAGAATGGAAATACACAGTCGCTCAGTATAAGCAACAATGAGGCGCGTGTTGTAATTATTGTTGGTGCGGCGATTCTGGTGACGCAGTTTTTTTCGGTGCTTGTAATGTCGGCGAATATGAAAAATAATATAAATGACAAGCTCCTGCCAATCAGGGAGATGGCGAAAAAGACGGAAAAGCTGACGAACATGGCTTATGACCAGCACAATTTTAAAAGCCTTGAGGCTGCGATAGAGAATGTCAACACAGCGTCCCTTGACACCAGAATCAACACGGACAATAAGGAGCTTCAGGGCATTGAAAATGCACTCAATCATCTGCTTGACAGGATGAGGGAGACCTACAGACAGCAGTCGCGTTTTGTGTCGGATGCCTCGCATGAGCTAAGGACTCCGATAGCTGTTATAAGGGGCTATGCGGATATGCTTGACCGCTGGGGCAAGGAGGATGAGAGCATTCTTGATGAATCTATCGAGGCGATTAAAAATGAGTCGGAGCACATGCAGAAGCTTGTGGAGCAGCTCCTTTTCCTTGCCAGGGGCGATAGCGGAAGAAACAGCCTGCAGATTGAGAATATACAGCTTGATGAACTCATGGGGGAGGTCTTTGAGGAGTCAAAGATGATTGACACGGAGCATGAGTATGAATTCATTGGGGAGCAGGCGCAGATGAACGGAGATGTATCAATGATAAAGCAGTGTGCAAGAATACTTATAGACAATGCGGCTAAGTATACACAGAAGGGCGATACCATAACCATACGCACAGGAAAGAAGCCGGAGGGGGTATTTTTCAGTGTGCAGGACAATGGTATAGGCATGCATGAGGCGGATGTTGAACATATTTTTGAGCGTTTTTATCGTTCTGATGAAGCGCGGGAACACAAGACTGGTGGAACAGGGCTGGGGCTTTCCATTGCAAAGTGGATAGTCGACAGACACAATGGATACTTTAATATCTTGACCAGACCTGATATTGGTACTAGAATAACAGTTGTGTTTGTGGAAGCGGAACAGCTTGTAAAATAAAAATCAGTGAAATGGAGAATAACCATGAATTATAATGAGGCAATGGAAAAGCTTAAGGAGTATGGGCAGGAGCATGTACTTAAATATTATGCTGAACTTCCGGATGAGCAGAGAAATACGCTCATTGAACAGATAGACAGAACGGACTTTACGGTGATTGGACAGGCGGCGGAGACGGGAAAACGCGGCACAATTGCACCTATCAAGGCTATGACAATACCTGAGATAGATATGGGAAGGGAAAGATTTGAGCGTATCGGAATGGAGGCAGTCAAGGCGGGTAAGCTTGGCGCTGTCCTTCTTGCGGGAGGAATGGGTACAAGGCTTGGCTCTGATGCACCCAAGGGAATGTACGATATCGGAATCAGCAAGCCGGTGTATATTTTCCAGAGACTTATAGAAAATCTTATGAAGGTTGTGGAGAAGGCGGGTAATTATATCCAGCTTTTTGTTATGACCAGCGAAAAGAACCATGATGCGACGGTCGGATTTTTCAAGGAGCATGACTATTTCGGTTATGATAAGGACTATATTGCTTTTTTCAAGCAGGACATGGCTCCGGCTGCCGACTTTGACGGAAAAGTATACATGGAGGCGAAGGACAGCATAGCCACATCGCCTAATGGCAATGGTGGCTGGTTCCTCTCAATGAAGAAGAGCGGGCTTCTTGAGCTTGTGGAGAAAAGGGGCATAGAGTGGCTCAACGTGTTCGCGGTTGATAATGTGCTGCAGAGCATAGCAGATCCGGTTTTTGCCGGGGCTGTGCTTGAGGGTGGATATTCGGTTGGCTCTAAGGTTATAAGAAAGGTTAACCCACAGGAGAAGGTAGGTGTTATGTGCACCGAGGACGGCAGACCTTCGATAGTGGAGTATATTGAGCTGACAGAGGATATGCTCACACAGAGGGATGAGAACGGTGAGTATGCATATAACTTCGGTGTAATCCTCAACTATCTGTTCAAGGTTGACAAGCTTGTGAACCTTTTGGAGAGAAAGCTTCCTTATCATAAGTCGGCAAAGAAGATACCATATATCAACGAAGCCGGTGAGCTTGTCAAGCCGGAGGAGCCGAACGGCTATAAGTATGAGCAGTTCATTCTCGACATGATACAGATGCTTGACAGCTGTCTGCCTTTTGAGGTGGTGCGCGGGAAGGAGTTCGCACCGATTAAGAATAAGACCGGGGTCGATTCGGTTGAATCGGCGAGAGAGCTGCTTAGGAAAAATGGTATTGAGCTGTAAATTAAAGATTTCGTGACAAATACCGCTGTTTCGTGACAGCGGTATTGTTATAAGCATATACTGTATGGGGGAATGCAGTTGGGACACTGGTGTCAGACCCCTGTCCCGGAACTTGGGACAGGGGTCTGACACCAGTGTCCCAAGCAGCCACCTCCCATGTTCCAGCCGCCTATGCTCTATCGGCAAAATTAGTTATAACTTATAAACTCCGCATACACACACTGTTCATCTTCCGGAAGCTCTGTGGAGCCTGCCGTATTATGCGATGGAAGATATGCGTACATTCCGTGCATTGCGCCGGTGAAGCGCTTGCCCTTTTTAAGTCCTTCATCGCAGAGATAATATACGTTCTCAAGCGTACATGCATGGGTGAAAGATGTGTCATTTTCAGAAGTTATATTAGCAGCTATATCGTCCGAGGCTGCATTGCTGCCGGTAAAATCACTCATATTGGAGGTATCCGTTATCCGGTATGAAAAATCTCTTCTGAGATAGCGGGTGTCTATCTTAAATTCGATGATTGAGCCGGAAGAGAGTGCGTCAAGGCTTGAGGCAGTGATGACAGGTGCGTCATGAGCTGAGGCAGTGACAGCCGGTGTGGTATCAAGCTCAATGCATGCCGCGTCTGTGGTCACGGTGTCGATGTGTTCGCTCACCTTGAGAAGCAGTCTGCCGTTATTGTTCACAACATTGAAGGTGAGATATGTATTTTCATCATAATAGCAGGTGACGCCGGCTTCACCACCGGTATAGTGCAGTACATCGCTGTCAAGGCTCAGCGCTGCCGTGATGGTAAAGCAGAATTTTTCCTGCGGACGGACAAGGATATTTCTTGAGTACATTGTGGAGAGCGGTGTGCGTCCTGCACGCAGCAGAAGCGTGCTGCTGCCTGCATGTATGCTGCAATCTGCATGTGTGTCGATATCTGCCATTGTGCTGATAGAATTACCGATAGGATTACCACCTATATAATTAATAGTATCAGTGCCTTTGGAAATCAATTTATAAGCATCTGGCTCCGGCACACGCACCCATGACCACACAGGGGACAGGTTATCGCCTGAACCGAAGCTGTCATGGGCGGCAGGCGCAAAAGCATGCTCCGGAAGATTTGGCTTTTTAGCGAGGGTGCTTGGTCCTTCGAGATTATTAACCATAGGCCAGCCGTCCGCCGTCCATGTTATTCTGTCAAGCGCAGTCTCACGGCCGAGAAGACTGTATTTACCCTCGACCTGCCTGCCGCACAGGTAAGGGATGAACCATTCGCCGTTCGGTGTTTTTACCGGCTTGCCGTGTCCACAGCGCTGTATGCCTGCCTTTGGGTTAGTCTGTCTCATTATAGGGTTGAAAGGGCATGGCTCATATACCCCGAACAGGCTGCGGCTTCGCGCCACGGTTATGCGGTGGCCTTCCCCGGTGCCACCCTCGGCCTGAAAAAGATAGTACCAACCGTCCTTTTTCAGAAGGTGTGAACCCTCCGGTGCACGCTTC
>OBAM01000698.1_pt1 | contig 26569 bp, 20 predicted proteins | sample 1517751 | NCBI WGS metagenome assembly OBAM01 (sample SAMN04571703, study PRJEB22368) | human gut metagenome | biome: human gut; material: stool | host: Homo sapiens | place: Luxembourg | collected 2012-10-18
TGGATAGAGCAACGGCCTTCTAAGCCGTGGGTCGGGGGTTCGAATCCCTTCAGGCTCGTTTTTCTATATCTGTATATATTATATAGAAGTAACACATATGGTGGGTATAGCGCAGCTGGTTAGCGCGCCAGATTGTGGCTCTGGAGGCCGTGGGTTCGAATCCCATTACCCACCCTGTTATTTTGCTTATTTTAGCTAAAAGACAATAATATATGGGTGTGTAGCTCAGGTGGTAGAGCACTTGACTTTTAATCAAGTTGTCCGGGGTTCGAATCCCCGCACGCTCACTATTAGATAAGAAGAGACAGAGTTTTAGAGAATTTAGAACTCTGTCTTTTTTTATATCATAGGAAATTTTACCAAAAAAGTAAAAAAAATATTGAATATACAAAAAGAAACGAATATACTAAACATATACATATGATCAATTGAAGGGAGGAAATACGTATGAAAAAATTACTCACAAGGCTGTTCATTGCAATGCTGATATTGACATTTACTCCAACAATGAACACTCAGGCAAAGGCAAAGATCAAATTGAACAAAACAAAGATTTCTTTACAAAGAGGGAAAACTTACACCTTGAAAGTAAAAGGAACAAAGAAAAAAGTAAAGTGGTCAAGCAACAAGAAAACGATCGCAACTGTAACAAGAAAAGGAAAAGTTACAGCCCAAAAGCCAGGAACAGCAGTGATCACAGCCAAGATCGGAAAGAAGAAATACAAATGTAAAGTAAAAGTATGGAAGAAAACAACAAAGAAACCGACAAAGACTAATACAGAGCCGAATCCGATAGGGACAAGAGTCAATCCGGCTGATCCAAGAACAGGAATCACATTAGATACAACAGGAGGAACCGTTTACTTCAAACTGACAGAAACTTTAAAGGGACAAGAAGCAGAAAACCGATTATTACAGATGAATCAATCATTAGAAGAAATCAAACAAGGAGAATATGAACATACAGGAACAACCTTAGTACTGTTTGTTTATGATGTGCAGGCCGTGAATGGGTTTGCAGCTTATCCATTAAATGGTCTGGATATCATCAATTCTTATACACTATATGATGGAACATGCTCGAAAAATATAAAGAATATAGAAAGTTTCTATTTATCAGAAGGTTATGAAGCAATGATACCAACAAATCTGAACTTATATACAGGAGCAAGCAGTAAAATGTACGAAGCTCTCTGGGTTCCAGATGAAATGACCTCATTTAGTAACCAGCTATATACAAGAAAACTTACACCATATTGGGTGAGATATCAGTTTTAAAAGAAAGCTGCATCATTCATATACAAACAATCTGCTATAGCAAACTAAAAGAAATACATATTTTACAAAATCCTAATACACTGTTATACTAGACTCAATCAGTTGAAACAATACAATATAAATAACAAAATAATAGAAAGAGTACGAGGTGAAAAGTATGAGAAAAGGAACATTGAAAAAAGCATTAGCATTAGCACTGACAGGAGCAGTTTTAGTCGGAGCATTCGCAGGATGCGGAGCAAAGAAAGATAGCGGTAATAAAAAAGAAACAAAGAAGATCGTTATTGGAGCAAGTCCATCTCCACATGCTGATATCTTAAAAGTAGCGAAGAAAGAATTAAAGAAAGAAGGATACGAATTAGAAATTAAAGAATACTCTGATTACGTACAGCCAAATACAGCACTCGAATCTGGAGATTTAGATGCAAACTATTTCCAGCACAAACCATATTTAGATGATTTCAACAAACAAAAGAAGACACATTTAGTATCCGCTGGAACAATCCATTATGAACCATTTGGAATTTTCCCAGGAAAGACAAAGACATTAAAAGCATTAAAGAACGGTGCAACAGTTGCAGTTCCTAACGATACAACAAATGAAGCAAGAGCGTTATTATTGTTACAGGATCAGGGACTTATCAAATTAAAAGACGGAGCAGGATTAACAGCAACAAAGAAAGATATCGTAGAGAACAAAAAAGATTTAGCAATCAAAGAAATCGAAGCGGCTCAGATTCCAAGATCATTAAAAGATGTTGATATCGCAGTTGTGAATGGAAACTATGCTTTAGAAGCAGGATTAAAAGTCAACAAAGATGCATTAGCAACAGAAGATGCTGATTCTATCGGAGCTAAAACATATGGAAATGTTGTAGCAGTGAAAAAGGGAAATGAAAAAACAGATGCAACAAAAGCACTGATCAAAGCTCTAAAGAGTGATACAGTGAAAAAATATATCAATGACAAATATGATGGAGCTGTTGTACCTCTGTTCTAAGAGCAGAAGATTGCTATAAACCATAAATAATTTATGGAAGTAACAAGAAATTATTGAAAAAATCAACTGACATTGTTATGATTAAGCTATTGTCTGTCAGGAAAACTGATAGGCGATAGCTTATCTGATTTTACAGGATAAGAAGAAAGTCCGATGAAGTGATCAAAGGACAATGAAAAATAAGAAAGGATAAAGTCATGATTGAATTAAAAAATATAGATGTTACCTTCCAAAATGGCAGTCATGAATTCAAAGCAGTTGATAATGTAAGCTTAAAGATCAACAAAGGAGAGATTTTTGGAATCGTAGGACCAAGTGGTGCTGGAAAGAGTACTCTGGTACGTGTGATCAATTTGTTACAGAGACCAACGAATGGAGAAGTGATCATTGAAGGATCAGATATTACGAAGTTTAACCGAAAGCAATTAAGAAAAACAAGATTGAATATTGGAATGATCTTCCAGCATTTTAATCTGATCAGTGGATCAACGATCGCTGAAAATGTTGCATTTTCATTGTATGCCAATAACTATCCAAAGGATAAGATCAAAGACAGAGTGAAAGAACTCTTAGAGATCGTACATCTTCCAGAAAAAGCAGATGCATATCCAGCAAACTTAAGTGGAGGACAGAAACAAAGAGTTGCGATTGCAAGAGCATTGGCGAACAATCCAGATATCTTGTTATGCGATGAAGCAACCTCCGCATTGGATATTGAGAATACAGAAGAAATCGTGGAATTATTACGAGAGATCAATGAAAAAACACATATCACGATCGTATTTATCACACATGAGATGGATGTAGCAAAGAAATTATTTGATCGTATTGCATTTATGGAAGATGGAAAGCTGAAAGAAGTTACAGATATCTATTCTGCCTTTGCAAATCCTAAGTCAGATATTGCAAAGAGTCTGGTACAACGCGTATTAAATGTAGAGGTTCCAGAGGGATTAAAAGCAAAAACAAATGAAGAGATCCTTCGTTTAAGTTATACAGGAGATGATTCTTATGATCCTGTGATCAGTGTTGCTTCTAAGAACTATGATATTACAATGGATATCATCAATGGGAAAGTCGATTACATCAGGAATAAACCATTTGGTATGTTGATCGTGATCCTTAGAGGAGAAGATGCAGAACGTAAGAAAGCATTAGAATACATTAGTAAGAATGTATATAAATTAGAGAGGTTAGGAGGAAGATAATATGAATGAAACATTAGAGATCATCCAGTCAGAATTTGCTCAGGCATCTTTTGAGACCTTTGAGATGGTATTGATTTCCATGATCGCAGCAGCAATCCTTGGAACGATCTTAGGACTAGTATTACATCTGGCATCGAATCCGATTTTTTATAAAAACAGGGTAGTTAATGGCATTACAGGAACGATCATCAATGTGATCAGGTCTTTACCATTTATCATTTTGATCATTGTATTACAGCCGTTGGCAAGACTGGTTGTAGGAACAATGATCGGACCAATCGCAGCATCTGTATCTTTGGCAATCGCAGCAATCGCATTCTATGCAAGACTTGTGGAAGGTGCATTTAGTGAGGTTGATAAGGGTGTGATCGAAGCAGCGATTGCAACAGGAGCAAGTATGCCTCTTATTATTCGTAAGGTTTTATTTGTAGAAGCAACACCAGCACTGGTTCGTGCTTTAACTGTAACTTTTGTTAGTGTGATCGGATATTCAGCAATGGCTGGAGCTGTTGGAGGCGGCGGGATCGGTAATCTTGCGATCATGTATGGATATAACCGCTATCAGACAGGAGTGCTATTAGTAACAGTTGTTGCACTTGTCATCATCGTTCAGGTTGGACAATGGATCGGAGATAAGATCGCACTGAAGCTTACAAGAAAATAAGATCAGCCAAAATATAAAACAAAAATAAGAATTTTTCATATCAAAATAAATATTTTCTTTTCTTCTGGACAGAATATAAGTATCAAGATGTTAAAGAGAAAAGGAGATACAAGATGAAAAAGACGTTAAAACTTACGAGTCTTTTGTTTACACTGATCCTTGCAGTATCCGTTGTATTTACTGGATGTGGCAACGGCAGAAAGGATTCTACGACAAAAGGAACAACAGAAAATAATAATGCATCAGCTACAACGGAAGATAATCTGGTAGACGATGCTGAGGATGCCGTTGATGATGTGGCAGATGGAGTTGGAGATGCGGTAGATGATATCGCAAATGGTTTTGATAACTATGACGATGCACATGATTATTTATTAAACCGTCTGCAAAATGACGATAAAGATGGTAAGTATGAAGTTCGAAATGAGACAAAAGACGAACAGGAATACAGGGATGGAGCCAGTGGATATCATTTTGAAATCTATGATACATCCGATGATTCTGGGAAGAAATACGGAGATTTCTATGTAGATAAAGATACAGGAAAGATCTACAAACGAAATACAAAAACAGAGAAATTAGAAGAATATAAGAAATAAAAAGAAGGCACAGGGGTGTTAATCCTGTGCCTTCTTTAATGCATTTTTGATCGCTTGTTTTAATAATGTATACGTATACTGGCTTTGCCCGTCAAATTTGATATCATCAATATTTTGAACTTTGGGAAGTTGTTTATTGATCTCATTTAGAGAAGGTTCGATCAGAGGATACATTGTTTTGATCGATTTATTTAAATGTTTTAAAGAAATCGATCTTGCTTTGCCGTCCTTTACCGTGACCGAAAGTTCTAATTCGTTTTCTCCAAGTTTTAATGGAGAAGAATAGACACCTTGTGTGTAACCGGAAGTTTCTTTTGTTTTCTTTGATTTATGGGAAGGAACAAACATAAAGATCAAAAGTAAGATCAAAAGTATTCCAAGTAAGATAAAGATTCCGGTGTAAATAAGTTCCCGTGCTTTCAATACGACAATTTTCGTTTTTGATGACATAGTTATCCTCCTAAAAGATTCTATCTATAGTTTATGAATGGAATGAGATATTTAGAACATCTTTACGGAAAATAAAGGATAAGATATAATGATAGAAAATGGAGGAAATGATATGGCATTACAGTTTATACTAGGTTCTGCGAGATCTGGAAAAACAGATTTTATTTATGATCAGATGATCAAAGACTCCATGGAACACGAAGATGAGGAGTTCTTTTTTATTGTGCCGGACCAGTCAACGCTAAATGCACAAAAACAACTGGTCACAAGACACCCACGTCATGGAACGTTTAACATTGATGTGGTGGGATTTTTCAGATTAACTTATCGTGTATTCGAAGAATTATCATATATTCCGAAAGACCTTTTGGAAGATGAAGGAAAATCTATGGTGATCCGAAAGATTATGGAGCAGCATAAAGAAGAATTAAAAGTATTTGCGTCCAGCATGAAAAAACAGGGATTTATTGATGAATTAAAATCTTTTTTTGCAGAGGTCTATCAGTATGACGTGTCCATGGAAGATTTAAAGAAGATTACAGATGGGATGAAAGAAGAAGGATTACGCTCAAAGATGGAAGATATTCTTCTTGTGATGGAGAATTTTGAAGATTATATCAAGGAACGGTACTTGATCTCTGAACAATTGTTAGATGTTCTGGCACAGAAAGTGGAACAATCAGAGAAATTAAAGAATGCAACATTCTATCTGGATGGATTTACAGGATTTACGCCGATCCAGAGAAAAGTACTGGAAAAGCTATTAAAGATTGGGAAAAATGTATATGTTGGACTGACTTTGGATGGGCGTTACGTGAGAAGTCAGTACCGTGAATATGAATTATTTGCCATGTCAAAGAAAGAAAAATATGAACTGATCAAACTTGCGCAGGATGCAGGAACCCCGGTGATGCCAGATATCATCTGTTGGCCGGATGAGAGAGATTCTAAGGAATTACGCCATCTGGAGCAGAATATCGAGCGTTATCCATATGAGATATACAAGGATGAACCAGAAGATATTAAAATCCGTTGTTTTATGAATCCAAGGCAGGAAAGTAGAACAGTGGCAAATGAGATTGAACGATTTGTGAGGGAAGAAGGATATCGATATAAAGATATTGTTGTATTAACAGCGGATCTTGACAGCTATCAAAATGAATTGGAAAAAAGTTTTGATGATCTGCATATTCCATATTTCGTAGATGTGAATCGAAAACTGTTAAATAATCCATGTATAGAAACCCTCCTTTCTGTTCTGAAGATGATCCAGAAAGATTTTTCATACGATATGGTATTTCGTTATTTAAAATCAGGTTTCTCGAATTTTACAATGGAAGAAGCAGATTATGTGCTGGCTTGTGGAATTCGTGGATTTGCCAGATGGAACCGCCCATTTGCATCGAAGTTATTTTCTGATGAAGATGTTGGAAGAGCGGAAGCCTTAAGGATTCGTTTTATTGAGGAAGTTGGAACATTAAAAACTGGATTAAAGCGAAGAGGCAGTACGGTTAAGAGAAAGCTTATCTATCTATATGAATTTCTGGAAACATTGGATGTTGAAGGAAAGATGGTAAAGAAACAGGAGATGTTTGAGGCGTCAGGAGATCTCATTGCGGCAGCAACCTATGCAAAGGTTTATGAACAGGTCATTGACCTGTTAGAACAGATGGCAGAGATTTTGGGAGAAGAAAAGTTTTCTTATGATGACTTTTTAAGTGTTTTGGAAAGTGGACTGGAAGAGATGCAGATTGGTGTGATCCCGCCAAGTCTTGATCAGGTCATGATCGGTGATATGAAACGAACGAGAACCGAAGAAGTAAAAATCTTATTTTTCCTAGGTATCAATGAAGGTGTGATTCCTGCAGCCAATGGCGGTGGAGGGGTTGTCAATGACCATCAAAGAGAAGTGCTTGAAACCTATGGAATAAATCTGGCGCCTGGCATCAAACAGTCTGCCTATATGGAACAGTTTTATTTGTATCTTACGGTGTCAAAACCAACCGATCGTTTGTATTTATCCTATCGCATGATGGATGCAGCAGGAAATAATAACCGTCCGTCCTATTTTATTGAAAGGATTCAACGCATTTTTCCAAAATTAAAGGTTACGATGCAGGAAGAAGAAGTGCAGACGGGCTATACAAGGGAAGAAGCGTTAGATCAGATGATTCTTTGTCTGCAGGAGATGGAATTTGATGAAAGAGACGATGATCCGGAGAAAATGAAATGGATGCAGACGTTATATCATGCTTTAAAAGAGTTGGAACCTGTGGGTGATTATGTAGATGCAAGATTTTACACCAATCAGGCGTTGCCATTGAGCAAGGAACTGATTCATGATCTGTATGGAGATACGATTTCAGGAAGTGTAACGAGAATGGAGAAGTTTGCCGGTTGTGCATTTTCTCATTTTATGCAGTATGGGTTAAGACTTCGAAAACGTCTGGTGTATGAAATTCTGCCGACCGATATGGGAAAAGTTTTCCATAAGACGATGGAATTAGTTGGAAAGCGCAGTGATTGGAAGTTTGCGGATGATACATCAAGAGATGAATTTGTAGAACTGATGGTCGAGCAGGCAGTTACGGATATTCAAAAAGAATTGTTTGAGAGCAGCCACAGAAATGAATATGTCCTGGAGCGGATGAAACGAATCTCTAAACGAGCGGTATGGGCGATGGAACAACATATCAAGAGGGGTGATTTTACACCAGAAGAATATGAGATTGCCTTTGGAGAGGAAAATCATTTAGATTCCATGACGTTTGCTTTAGAAGATGGAGAGAAAATGTTCTTTTCTGGAGTGGTTGATCGTATGGACAGTATAGAAGATGATGAAAATAAATATTTAAAGATCATCGATTACAAATCAGGTAAACAGAAGTTTGATTTTGCCAAGATTTTTCATGGATTGCAGATGCAGCTGATCATTTATATGAACGCAATGATGGAATTATGCGAAAAGAAAACAGGAAAGCGGGTATATCCGGCAGGAATGTTTTATTTTCATTTGGATGATCCGATCGTCAATGTAGAATACGAGAATGAGGCGGAAGATAAGATTTTAAAAGATCTTAAGATGAGTGGCGTCGTCAATGAAGATTTTCAGTTGATCGATCATATGGAACATACGGGATCAGAAGGATATCTGACACTGCCGGTTCGTGCAACGAAGAATGGATATGACAAGAGATCTTCTGTTTTAAATACAACACAGTTGTTCAATCTGGGAAGAATTGTGGAAAAGAAAATGACAGAGCTTGGAAATTCATTGATGCATGGAGATATTTCTATAAAGCCATATGAATATGAAGGAAGAAAACCTTGTGAGTATTGTGAGTTTAAGAATATCTGCGCCTATGAAGATGGTGTTGATCAGGTAGAGAAGATTAAGAAAGTATCACTAGAGGAGGGAAAACATGCCTTGGACCAAACAACAGCAGAAAGTCATTGATCAAAGAGATGCCGACATCTTAGTATCTGCTGCGGCAGGTTCTGGAAAGACGGCGGTACTGGTAGAACGTATTATACAAAAGATCACGGACGAAAAACATCCGATCGATGTGGATCATCTGCTTGTCGTGACATTTACGAAAGCAGCAGCAGGGGAGATGAAAGAAAGGATTATGGCGGCACTTGATGAAAAGGTGCGGGAATTTCCAGGGAATCAGCATTTTGTTAAGCAGCTGTCATTGATCCACAAGGCACAGATCACAACGATCCATAGTTTTTGTATGAATCTGATCCGTGATTATTTTTATGTGCTTGGTATTGATCCGAATACAGCACCGGGGGATGAAGGAAGATTATCTGCAATAAGAAAAGAAATATTGGATGATCTGTTGGAAGAAGCTTATGAGAAAAAAGAAGAAGATTTTATCAATCTGATCGAATCTTATTCTCCAGGAAAAAATGATAATATCATCAGTGAATATATTTTAAAGTTATATGAAAATGCAAGAAGCCACAGAGAACCAGAAAAATGGCTTGATCAGGCAGAAGAAAATATTTCAGTAGAGACAAAAGAACAGTTTGATCAGGCACCATTTATGAAGATCATCTTAAGAGATGCAAGATTTTCGATAGAGGGTGCATATGATACGATTCAGGAAGCATTAGAACTGGCACTTTCTCCTGGTGGACCATATTTTTATGAAAAAACACTGCGAAAAGATTTAGAGATCATCATAAAGATCAAAGAAGCACAGACATTTTCTGAATTATGTGAAAGCTTTGTAAAGATGGAGAAACCACGACTTTCTGGACGTAAGAAAAAAACAGATGAGATTGATGAAATGCTTCAGGATCAGTGTAAGTATGAAAGAAATCAGGCGTACAATCTGCTTGATGATCTGAAAGCAGCATATTTTTATGAAAATGAGTCAGAAATTTTTCATGAATTAAGAAGAATCAAAAGTCCATTAAAAGGATTGATCGATCTGACGAGAGAATTTATGATCCGTTATGATGAGAAAAAGAAGAATGAAAATATCATGGATTTCGATGATATGGAACATTTTGCGCTGGAACTTTTGATCGATCATTATGATGAGGAAGGCAATCCAGTGCCAAGTAAGATCGCAAGAGAAAAGTCCGATGGATACGAAGAAATCTATATCGATGAATATCAAGACAGTAACTATATTCAGGATGCAATCTTAAGGAGTGTATCCAAAGAATCCGAAGGCGGTCATAATATGTTTATGGTAGGGGATGTTAAGCAGAGTATTTATAGTTTCCGACTGGCAAGGCCAGAGCTGTTTCTTGAAAAATATCATGGATATCAGCAAAAGGGGGAAGAATATCAGCTCATTGAGCTCCGTAATAATTTCCGAAGCCGCAGTGAGGTCCTTACATTTGTCAATGACGTGTTTTACCAGATCATGCATGAAGATCTTGGAAATATCGAATATACTCAAAATGTTGCTCTTGTTCCAACGATGGAATTTGAACAGGGATGTGATGCACAGACAGAACTGTTACTGTTAGAATCTAATGAAGTCAAAGACTCGGAAGAAGATGCAGTTGTTTTGGAAGCTAGAATGATCGCAACAAGGATTCATGAGATGATCGATGGAGAAGATCCAATGATGGTCACTGGAAAAGATGAAGAAGGCAATATGATTTTAAGAAAAGCCAAATACAGTGATATCGTTATTTTGCTTCGTTCTATGAAGACAAATGCGGAAGTAATCCAGAAAGAATTGATGAATGCGGGAATCCCAGCATTTGCAAATAATCAGAAAGGGTATTTTGATACGGTGGAGATCCGCACGTTATTAAGTTTATTGTCTGTAGTTGATAATATATATATGGATATTGATCTTGCAGCTGTCTTAAGGTCTCCAATGATCGGGATGTCGGAGGAAGAACTAGGACGATTAAAGGTAGATGGAGAAAAAGATTCTCTCTATGAATGTCTTTGTGAGACGAAAGATAAGATGGAAAAATCAAAGAAAGCACTGGAATTGCTTGATCTGTTACGGGATGCCAAGACATATCTGCCATTAACACAGTTGATCTGGCTGGCTCTGGAAAAAAGTGGGTATTATCATTATGCAGGAGCCATGCCGCAAGGAAAAAAACGACAAGGAAATATCCTGATGCTCGTTGAACATGCAAAAGCTTTTGAAAGCAGCCAGATCAAGGGATTGTTTCATTTTGTGCGGTTTATCGAACAGTGCAGGGAATACGATATGGATTATGGAGAGGCAAATACGATGAGCGAAGATCAGGATCTGGTCCGTATTTCCAGTATCCATAAAAGTAAGGGATTGGAATATCCGATTGTTTTTGTATCAAAGATCCATCAGAAATTTAATTTAAGGGATGGGAATGGAAGTATGATCTTTCACGGAGATTATTTTATCGGAGCAGATCATATTGATCCCGTTTATCGTACAAGAAAGAAGACGATCTTAAAGAATCTGATCAAAAATCAGATGACAAGAGAGTCTTTAGGAGAAGAATTAAGAGTTCTTTATGTTGCAATGACAAGAGCAAAAGAAAAACTGATCTTGACTGGGATCAAGAAAGATGATATTGACTGGAATGCAAAAGGAGAGGTTACAGCAATTGATCGTTTGAGCGGAAGGAGTTATTTTGACTGGATCAAAAAGGCACTTCCGATGATTCCAAAACAGGATTATCGATTGAAGCTCTATACTCTAGAAGATCTTTTGTGGCAGCAGGAAGGAAATGAACTTCTTCATGAGATGAACCGACAGATTTTCTATGAACGTCTAAATGATCAGATTCCAAACGAAAATGTAAAAGCACTGAAAGAGAGTTTTGCATATCATTACCGCAATGAGGCAGAAACAAAAGGTCGTTTAAAATATTCTGTATCAGAGATCAAACGTATGAGTCAGGCAGCAGATACTGAGGAAGTGATGTATTCATCTGTTTTTATGGAGAAAGAAAAAAGGATACCATCATTTGTCAAGAAAACTGAAAAGATTTCAGCGGCATCCAAAGGTACGATCATTCACAAAGTTTTTGAATTACTAGATTTTTCCAAAGACTATACAATGAAAAGTTTAAACGAAGATATCGAAAGATGGATCTCTCTTGGAAAATTAAAAAAAGAATATGAAAAAGTAATCTATCGAAAAGAAATCCTCGCTCTGACGAGATCAGAACTTGGGAAGAGGATGAAAGAGGCAGCACAGAAGAAACTGCTTTATAAAGAACGGCAGTTTGTGACGGGAATTCCATTTTCTGACATGAACAAAGATGCAAAAACGGATGATTTTGTTGTTGTTCAGGGAATTATTGATGTATATTTTGAGGAAGAAGATAAAATTATTTTGGTAGATTATAAAACAGACCGGGTCAGAGAAGGGGAAGAGGATATTTTGATCAGACGTTATCGTGCACAGATGGAATCTTACCAACAAGCATTGGAAAAGATCACAGGAAAGTGTGTAAAAGAAATTTACATTTATTCTGTAACCTTGCAAAAAACAATTCCCGTGCATGTATGAAATTTCTGATTTGTCATATTCTAAGAATAGAAAATGACAAATCAGAAAGGAAGAAGATCATGCCAAAGGAAAAGGATTTTATAGAAAAGACATTCGAAGAAATGAATGAGATGGAACGGTTAAAATATGAAACTGCTGCAGAACTTGGTCTGCTTGATCAATTAAAGAAGAGTGGATGGAAGTCATTATCAGCCAGTGAAACAGGAAGATTAGGCGGGATCATGAACCGTAAGATAAGAAAGCAGAAGGAAAGTCAGGAAAATACGAAAGGAAGTTAAAATGAACAAACCATGTTTTATCGCAGTGACAAATAGAAATCTATGTAAACGACCATTTTTTGATGTGATCGAGGATCTGTCAAAGAAAGATGTGAAAACGATCGTATTAAGAGAAAAGGATCTGTCAGAAGAAGAGTACTATGAGATCGCAGAGAAATGTAAGGAAATCTGTGACAGAAATGGTGCTTCCTTAACCATTCATAATTTTATCGATGTGGCAAGAAGACTTGGAATCAAGAAGATTCATCTTCCATATCCGGTATTTTTAAAAGAATCGGGGAATCTGTCTGATTTTGAATCTGTCAGCACATCGATCCATAAGCCAGAAGAGGCGATAAAAGCACAGAAACTGGGGGTGGATTTTGTGTTTGCAGGACATGTTTTTGTGACAGATTGTAAAAAAGGTCTGCCGCCAAGGGGACTTGAATTTTTGACGGATGTAGTAAATGCGGTCAAGATTCCGGTGTATGGAATTGGTGGAATTAATGAAGAAAATATTACAAAGATCATGGAATGCGGGGCAGCGGGAGGCTGCATGATGTCAGGATTCATGAAATAAAAATTGAAATTGAATGGTATCTATGTTAAGATGAAAAGAAGTAGCTTTTGAAGAAGGTAAGGACGTAAGATGAAGATAGCAGAATATTTAACAAAACCAATTTCAAAAATTCTTAAATTTTTACTTCGAAGACTGGTATTCGTGACCGTTGCGATCATTTTACAGATGATCTGGATGACCTATATGGTTGTGGTGATCGGAGAATATTCCAAAGCGATCGAATGGGTATTTCGCATATTCAGCATTACTGTTGTGATCTATATTGCGAATAAAGATGATAATCCGGCGTATAAACTTGCATGGACGATACCAATCCTTTTGTTTCCGATTTTTGGCGGATTCTTATATCTGGTCTTGGGAGATAAGCAGCCAGCGAAGAAGCTCCGTATGGAACTTGAACAGTCGATCGAGGATACAGAATTTCTGCTTGGACAGGATTATGGAGTGATGGAAAGACTGGAACAGGAAGATTATCAGGTCGCAGGACAGGCAAAGTATATAGATCAGTATGGTGGATATCCGATTTACGAGAATTCCGATGCGAAGTATTATCCATCGGGAGAGGCAATGTTTGAAGAACTGATCGAGGACCTTAAGAAGGCAAAGCATTATATCTTTATGGAATTTTTTATTGTTTCAAGAGGATATATGTGGGATACGATCTTGGAAGTTCTGAAAGACAGAGTCAATGATGGTGTTGAAGTACGTTTTATGTACGATGATGTAGGATGTGTGGATCTGCTCCCTTATAAATATTACAAAGAGCTTGAGCGGTTTGGAATCATGGCGATGCCATTTAATCCGATCAAACCATTTGTTTCAACGGCATGGAATAACAGAGATCATAGAAAAGTAGTTGTGATCGATGGGCATACAGCATATACCGGTGGATTGAATTTATCTGATGAATATATTAATAAGGTTGAACGTTTTGGATATTGGAAAGATGCCGGACTTAAGGTGACGGGAGATGCAGTGTGGAATTTCACTGTTATGTTTTTGCAGGTATGGAATGCGATCCGTAAGACAGATGAAGGATATGGAGCCTTTCTGCCACATAAGCATTATGAAGATGCCTTTAAAGGAAAGGGATTTATACAACCTTATGCGGATAATCCATTAGATCATGAGATCGTTGGAGAGAATGTATATTTAAATATCATTAATACCGCAAATCATTATGTTTATATTTACACCCCATATCTGATCATTGACAACGAGATGACAACAGCTCTTTGCCTTGCTGCCAAAAGAGGGGTTGATATAAAGATCGTAACTCCTGGAATTCCAGATAAGAAGTTAGTATTCTTATTGACACAATCTTATTATAAGCAGTTGGTGGAAGCTGGAATTCATATTTATGAATATACTCCTGGGTTTATTCATGCAAAGTGTTTTGCAAGTGATGATAAGGTGGCAACAGTTGGAACGATCAACATGGATTATCGAAGCCTTTATCTGCATTTTGAAAATGGTGTTTTTATGTATAAGAATGATGCAGTTATGCAGTTAAAACATGATATGGAGAAAACATTTGAGATCAGCCAGAGGATCACAAAAGAGATGTGTCAAGGAAATTTAAGAAAAACATTGACGCAGAGTGTCTTACGATTACTGGCACCATTACTATAAGAGGATGAGATGGAAAGTTACAGAGATTTTGCAAGGGTGTATGATGAATTTATGGATCAGACCCCATATGATGAATGGCTTTTAAATATTTTAAATATATTCAAAGAATATAAGATTGATAAAGATGCACAGGTATTAGATCTTGGATGTGGGACAGGAAAGATGGCACGAAAGCTTGCAAGAGAAGGTTATCAGGTTACGGCTGTTGATAATTCTATGGATATGCTGGAGATCGCGGCTAGTGAAGAGGATGATCATATTTTATATGTATTGCAGGACATGGTGTCATTAGAGCTTCCGCAGCAGGTAGATGCAGCGGTTAGTATCTGCGATTGTATGAATTATATTCTAGAGGAAGAAGATTTAAAAGAAGCATTCAGAAGAGTCAGAGAATTTTTAAAAGAAGATGGTGTGTTTGTATTTGATATGAACAGTCATTATAAGTATAAAGAGATCCTTGCGTGCAATACATTTGCAGAAGACCGTGAGGATGCGAGCTTTATCTGGGATAATTTTTATGATGAAGAAGAACGTATCAATGAATATCAGTTGAGCCTGTTTATTCAGAATGAGCAAGGTACATATAACAAGTACGAAGAATTACATTTACAGAAAGCTTACGAACAAGAAGAGGTTGTAAGCTTTCTTTATGAAGCGGGATTTTCATCCGTGTGTGTTCTGGATGCAGAGACAATGGATGAAGTTAAAGAAGATACACAAAGATTATATTATATTGCAAATTGAAAGGAAAAAAGATGAACGATTATATTATCAGAGGAACAGCAGCAAATGACCAGGTTCGTTTTTTTGCTGCATATACAAAAGATGTCGTGGAGACAGCAAGACAGAAACATAATACAAGTCCGGTAGCAACGGCAGCACTTGGAAGATTATTAACAGCCGGAGCTATGATGGGAAGTATGTGTAAGAATGACAGTGATGTGATCACATTACAGATTCAGTGCAGTGGACCAATCGGTGGGTTGACAGTAACAGCTGATTCTAAGGCAAATGTGAAAGGGTATGTAAATAATCCAGATGTGATGCTTCCTCCAAGTAAAGAAGGAAAATTAGATGTTGGGAAAGCATTAGATCTAGGTGTTTTGACAGTGATCAAGGATATTGGATTAAAAGAGCCTTATTCAGGACAGACACATTTAGTATCTGGAGAGATTGCAGAAGATTTAACATATTATTTTGCGGCAAGTGAGCAGATTCCAACATCTGTAGCACTTGGAGTTTTAATGAACAAAGATAACACGGTTCGTCAGGCAGGTGGATTTATCATTCAGATGATGCCATATGCAGAGGAAGAGACGATCAGTAAGTTAGAGAAGAAGATCGCAGAATTCAAATCCGTAACTTATGCATTAGAGCATGAACATACACCAGAGAAGATGATGGAGGATCTCTTAGGTGATATGGATATGAAGATCTATGAGAAAGTTCCAACACAATTTCATTGTAACTGTTCCAAAGAGAGAGTAGAAAAAGCAGTGATTTCTGTTGGGAAAAAAGAGATTCAGAACATGATCGATGATGGAGAGCCAATTGAAGTAAACTGCCATTTCTGTAATACACATTATCATTACAGTGTGGATGATCTTAAGAGAATGTTAAATGAGGCAACAAGATAAGCCGTTTTAAATGTGTAGAATCCTGCTTTGCAGGATTCTTTTTGAATAATGGAGGAAAACTGATGAGAACAGCGAAGAATATACTTTTGTTTGTCTTCATACTGATCATAAGTTTGAATGTAACAGTATATGCACAGGAGAATGGAGAGAAGACAGAAAATCCGGTCAAGGTAACACAGGAATCTGAGAATGATAAAGATGTGCCGTTTACGAATAGTAAAGGAGAGACAGTATATACATTGTCTGCAACTACAAGGGACCGAGAAGGTGCGATCATGATGCCGAAAGACCGTATTTTATGTCTTACTTCGGAGACGGTTGATCTAAGTGACATCGAAGTTTTGATCGATGATTCAAATGAACAGGCCAAAAAGGATCTTGAGGTTGAGCTTATATTTGCGTCTAAGAATACCGCAAAGATTTGTGTGAATTTTTCGAACCGGTATGTTTCGACTGATTTAAACTGGGATGGGAAGATTCTTGTAAAAAAAGGCAATGATGTGATCAGGGAGATTGCGATCGCTTACATGACACCATACATAAGAGATGTGCATGATACAGGATTTCAAACGTTAAGTTCATGGTCTGGTACATGGGGCGTTTTAGATGGAGAGCAATATCGCTCCTCTGGGATTGTTGATGTGTATCAGGAAAATGCACAGATTTCTTTTACCTATCAGTCACAAGGAAATCAGGGAGTGAAAGCATTTCATTTATACCAAAGTGGGAATTATACATTTTCGGATGGATCATACGATATCAAGGCTCAGAATCAAGGTATCAAGGCTTATAATACAGTGAATATCCGTCTGAAACCAACTTATATCAAGCAGTTAAAAGAAGAACTGGTCAATGACCTGTATCAATACAGTTTAGATACAAAGCAGTGTGTGTTCGATGATCTGATGATTGAATATGAAGACGGATGTATCATAGGAGAAGTCACAGATTTTGTGAGACTAGGACATCAGGCAACGATCAAGCCGTTAGATAAGATGACATTAAAGGCAAATATAAAATCTACATCAAAGATTTTTCTTCAGTGGAAGAAACTTGATCGTGTCAGTGGTTATGCAATCTATCGTTATGATTCTGGGAAACAGCGATATGAAAAGATAAAAACAGTTTCAACACAGGAGACTTCCTATACAGATTCTAAGTTAAAATCTGGGAAGACATATTATTATAAAATTGTGCCATATCGTTCCATTACATATACAAATGCTGGAAATTTATGCAAGGTTGTGAATGGTTCATCTTCCAATATCGCAAAATGTATCACAAAACCGGGGAAACCAGTGATAAAGGCAAAGAAATCGGGAAGAAGAATAAAAGTAAAGATTAAAAAAGTAAGCGGAGCCAGTGGATATAAAGTATATTTAAGGAAGGGAAAGAAAGGCCGGTATAAAGTTGTTAAAACATATAAAGGCAATCGGACCCGTACGTATAAGAGTCGAAAGTTAAAAAGAAAAAAGATGTATTATGTGAAAGTACGTGCATATAAAACATATCAATCCAAGAAATACTTTGGAAAATATTCAAAAACGAAAAAAGTCAAAATTCCAAAGAAGTGATGATGTGAGAAAAAAGACAGATGAGGTGATTCTTCTCATCTGTCTTTTTCGATTTACGAATTATTCTTTTTCGTCAGATTCTTCGGATGGAGTTTCTATTTCTTGTGCTTCTTCTTCAGCTACGGATGGATCATCATCAGTATCTGTGATGTTGATAGAAACATAATCTCTGTCGTCTTTTGATGGTTCAGGGAAAATCTCATCATCATCAAAAGAATCATCATCAAAAGATTCGTCATCGAAATCATCGTCAAAATCATCGTCGGATACTTCTTTAATCTTTGCAATGATCGCTTTGATCTGATCACGGGCAACATATAAAATACCAGCAACGGTAGCGATGGTAGTGATCAGTTTAAAAAGGTCTTTTATGGTTTTCTTCATAACGAAAAACTCCTTTCTTTTTTATTATTATTTTATAATGAATCAAAAAAAAATGCAATGTAGGATTGACAAAACAAAATTTCATAGTAAAATAAATATATAAAATAAAACTTTGCAAAACATAGAGGAGGAATAAAGTGAAACGTTTATGTGCAAAAGCGGCACTTGATCTTGTGCCAGATCATGGGATTATCGGACTTGGTGGTGGAGAGACGATCAGTTATCTTGCAGAAGATATCAAAGAAGCAAGGAAAGATGTCAAAGTTGTGACACCATCAGATCATACAGCACAAGTATGTAAAAAGCTTGGATTAGAAATTGTTGATACCAAAGAAGTAAAAGAGATCGAAATTGCATTTGACGGGTGTGATCAGGTTGATTCTGATCTTGATGCATATAAAAGTGGAGGCGGAATTCACACATTAGAGAAGATTATTGCAAAGATGGCAAAAGAATATGTATTACTGGTCGATGAAACGAAAGTAACAGATAAGTTAAATAATAAAGTACCAGTTGTATTAGATATTATTCCAGAAGCAGTGAACTATGTGACAAGTCAGGTGGAAGCAATGGGTGCAACAGTGAAGAAACGTGATGAACATTTACTGGAAGTTTATTATGACACTTTACCAGAACTAGAAGAGATTGACAAAAACTTAAAGATGATCACAGGGGTGATCGAGACATCATTATTTTATCAGGTTGCAACAAAAGCATTGGTTGCAGGTGAAGAAGGAATCAGAGTGATCAAGTAAGAAAGAAGGAAAGATAAGATGAGTACATGGGGAATTTTAGGTTGTGGAACAATTGCGAATGAGATGGCAGCAACATTTCAGAAGATGGGACATGAAATTTACGGAGTAGCCAATCGTACACCAGAGAAAGCAGAAAAGTTTGCAGACAAATATGGAGTAAAACATGTTTTTAAAACATACGAAGAGATGCTGGCAGATGAAAATATCGATATTATTTATGTTGCAACACCACATAGTATGCATTATGAAAATATGAAGCAGGCAGTCAATGCAGGAAAGCATATCTTATGTGAAAAAGCGATCACAGTGAATGCAGCACAGTTAGAAGAAGTGTTGGAACTTGCCAAAGAAAAAGGTGTGGTAGTCAGAGAAGCAATGACAATTTCACATATGCCTTTATATAAGAAATTAAAAGAACGAATCAAAGAAGGTGCGATCGGTAATACAAAGATGGTACAGGTGAACTTTGGAAGTAACAAAGGTTATGATTCTACACAGAGATTTTTTGCATTAGAAGCAGCTGGCGGAGCTTTATTGGATATTGGAGTATATGCAACAGCATTTGCGAGAACATTTTTAAGTGAGATGCCAAATACGATTCTTACGACTGTAGAATATTTAGAGACAGGTGCAGATGAACAATCTGGGATCATTATGAAGAATACAAAAGGGGAGATGGTTGTTATGTGTCTGACACTTCGTGCAAAACAGCCAAAACGAGGAGTTGTGACAGGTGATAAGGGATATATTGAAGTATATGAATATCCAAGAGCATGCAAAGCAACGATCACTAATACGGCAACTGGAGAAGTTGAGACAGTTGAAGCAGGAAAGACAGAAGATGCTTTAAAATATGAGGTAGAAGCAATGGAAGCAGCGATCGAAGGAAACTTGGAGGATGATTGCCAGATCATTACAAAAGATACGATGCGAATTTTAACAAGTATTAAGACACAGTGGGGAATGAAATACCCATTTGAATAAGGATCTGAGATGATCATATAAGAATTTATCAAAAAGAAATGTGCCAAACACACATTTCTTTTTTTACTGGACGAAGCTTTTGCTATCAGTTATACTTAATAAGAATGAAGCAGGAAGGAGCGGTAAGATGATCCAGATTTATAAGAATTATGAAGGACATAAAGAGTTAGAAGAATTAGATCATATCGAATTGGAATCATGGGTGATGATCACAGATCCAACGATGGAGGAACTCATGAATATTTCGAGAGATTATAAGATTGATATGGATGATCTTAAGGCAGCACTGGATACGGAAGAACGTTCCCGACTGGAGAATGAAGATGATTATACAATGATCCTTGTGAATATTCCGGTCGTAGAGGAAGAGGAAGAAAAGAAATGGTATGAGACGATACCGCTTGGGATTTTTATTACTAATAAGATCGTCTTTACTGTTTGTTTGGAGCAGACGAATATCTTAAAACAATTTGTTGATGGACTGGTATCAAATTTTTATACATTTATGAAGACAAGATTTGTATATCAGATTCTTTACAATAATGCAGCATTGTTCCTGTATTATCTGCGTGTGATCGACCAGAGAGCAAATCAAGTGGAAGATCTGTTGCATGAGACATATGAGAACAAAGACTTGATCCAATTGTATGATTTAGAGAAATGCCTAGTTTATTTTACAACAGCATTAAAATCAAATGAAGTAGTATTGGAGAAATTAAGAAAACATATTGGCCTTAGACATTATGAAGAAGATGAAGAACTGTTGGAAGATGTCATCATTGAGAATAAACAGGCGATGGAGATGACGGATATTTATCATAATATCCTGCGAAGTACGATGTCTTTGTTTGGATCGATCATTGATAATAACCTGAATCAGGTTATGAAATTCTTGGCAGCGATCACGATTATTTTGGAATTGCCAACGATGATCTCGGGATTGTATGGTATGAACGTCAATGGTGTTGGAATGCCGTTTGCGACGAAAGCATATGGGTTTGCAGCAATCTCGATTTTTTCTTTGATCGTCTGTTTGATCGCGGTGTATATTTTGAAGAAGAAACATATACTATAAGATATTGAAGAATCACACTAAGTGGTTCTTCATGTGTTTTAGGGCGTTTTTTTCCAGACGGCTGACTTGTGCCTGGGAAATGGCGATTTCGTCTGCAACTTCTGTTTGTGTTTTTCCTTCAAAGAATCGCATTTTGATAATATCATATTCTCGATCTGGAAGATGTTCCATTGCTTCTTTTAAGGCAATGGATTCCACCCAGCTATCTTCTTTGTTTTTTTTATCTTTTACCTGATCCATAAGGTAAAGAGTATCACCTCCATCCTGATAAACAGGTTCATAAAGAGAAAGAGGGGTTGCGATCGCATCAAGTGCAAATAAGACATCTTCTTTTTTCATATCGATTTCTTTTGCAATGACGTCGATCGTAGGCTCATGATTTAATTTTTTGGTAAGAACTTCTCTTGCATTGATCGCTTTATATGCGGTATCACGAAGAGAACGACTTACACGCATACTATGATTATCACGAAGATAGCGTTTGACTTCACCAATGATCATGGGAACAGCATAAGTAGAGAATTTCACATTTAGATTCCGGTCAAAATTATCAATGGCTTTCATAAGACCGATGCAGCCAACTTGAAAAAGATCATCTGCATTTTCACTACTTCCTGAAAATCGTTGGATGATACTGAGAACAAGTCGTAGATTTCCTTTGATATAATGTTCTCTGGCAAGAAGATCACCTTGCTCGATCCGCTCAAATAAATCTTCTTTTTCTTCTTCAGAAAGTAAAGGGAGAGAAGAAGTGTTAACGCCACAGATTTCTACTTTTTTTCGTGCCATAATAAGTTCCTCCATTTGTGATTCGTATAATAAAATCATGTACAGATCTGGTGGAATTTATACGTTGAAAAAAATGGAAGAGGAAATTGACTTATATTTTTTCAGGTGCTATGATGAGGATAAATACGATCAAAGGAGAGTAAAGATGAAGAAGATATTAGCATCGCTTATGATGGTTGGACTTATTTTTTGTCTTGGTGGATGCAACGTTCCATGGATGAAACAAAAGACAGAGAAAACGAAGGCTACGAAAGTTATTCAGGCAGATAAAGTTGAAGGGACAATGAAAGGAATGAAATTAAAGGTTGGTGTATCGAATGATATGGCACCATTTTCATATTATGACAGTGAGCAGAAGAAGATCACAGGGTTTGATATTGATCTTCTTGATAAACTCAGTGAATATCTGGGCTTTGAATATGAATTATATCCAATGAATATGAAGAAATTAGAGCAAAAGATCAAGAACAAAGAATTAGATCTTGCAATCGCAGGAATTTCAATCACAGATGAAAGACAGAGAGAGTTTTCATTTACAGACACTTATTATGAAACATATCTTCAGATCGTGGTCAGAAAAGACAGCCAGATCACAGATCGTAAGGAGATTACAGAGAAGAAGATCGGTGTTGTAGAAGGAACATCCAGTGCACAATATGCGGAGGATTATTTGTCAGAGGATAACAAGATCACATATTATAAAAACATTACAAAAGTATGGAACGATCTTGAAAAAGGAACGATCGATGCAACGATTTATGATACAACAGGAATCCAGAATTATATGAAAGAACATGCAGATAATACGAATCTTAGTGTGTTGAATGAACAACTTAATTCCGAGGAAAGTAATTATGGGATTATGTTTGTGAAGGGATACAAATATCTGGATCAGTTTAATGTAGCACTTCAGGTTCTTAACAATGATGGGACGTATCAGAAGCTTAAGGAGCAGTGGATCAAGACAAAAGAATAAAAGATAAGAAAGTGGCAGGAACTATATGTAAGATGAAAAGTTCCTGCCATTTTGTTTGTTAAGAAAGGCTCTTGTAAGATTCAAAGTGTGAGTGTATGAAGCCATGCAGATTCTTCCTCGTTAAGGTGTGGAGAAAGTGTGTCATATACGAACTGTTGGTAATCAGCCAACAATTGTTTTTCTTTTTCGTTAAATAAAGAAAGGTCAACACCGTCAAGATCGATCGGTACAAGTGTCAGGGGTTCGAAATGAAGGAAAGCACCGTATTCATTTTGCTGCCATTTTTTACAGATCAGCATATTTTCTGTACGGATTCCGTATTTTCCGGGAACATAGACACCTGGTTCGTCTGTGATGACCATACCCGGCTGTAGTACTGCATCAAGATTTTCGGGATTTGATCTCCAACGAAAAGCGTTTGGACCTTCATGAACACCAAGAAAATATCCAACACCATGTCCGGTTCCACAACGATAATCAACGCCATCTTCCCAGAGAGGTTCTCTTGCTAGAATATCAAGATTACTTCCTCTACATCCAAACAGGAATTTTGCATTGGCAAGAGTCAGCATAGATTTTAATACCAGTGTAAAGTATTTTCTTTCTTCCTCTGAAATTGGACCAAGAATAAAAGTTCTTGTGACATCGGTTGTACCACCATAATATTGTCCACCGGAATCAATGAGAAGCATACCTTCAGCTTTGACATCGACATCGGATTCTTCAGTGGATTGATAATGCATCATTGCAGCATGATCTTTATAAGCACAGATCGTCTCGAAACTAGGGCCCATGTAATCGGGAAGTTTTTTCCTTTCTTCCTCGAGATGGTCAGAGATCATACGTTCTGTCATAGGGATTTTTCTGACGTTTTTCTTAAGCCAGTACATAAATTTTGTCATAGCGATCCCATCATTGATATGGCATGCTTTCAAATGATCGATCTGAATGTCATTTTTTATAGCTTTCATTAGTTCTGTTGGATTCTTATCTTCAATGATCTTGCATTTGAATAAGAGATTATAATGCAGATAGTTTGTAAGATCTGGATTTAACAAAACAGTTTCATGTTGGTCTTTTAAGAAAGCACTAACTTCTGTGTAATCGAGGATGGAAATGCCGTGTTCCTTAAATCGTTGAAAAGCAACTGCTGAAATACAATCTTTTCGAAGAAAAAGAAAACATTTGTCTATCGTGATCCATGCATAACTATAAAATAATGGAGTACATGCAATGTCATCTCCACGCAAGTTAAAAAGCCATGCAATATCAGGAAGAGAGGATAAGAAAAATGCATTGGCATCAAGTTCTTTCATTTTTTCTCTGACACGTGCCAGTTTTGAATCAGTATGTTCTCCACTATATTTGATATCATGACGGTAAATTGTGGATTTTGTGATCGCGGGGCGATTATCTTTGGCCCAGAGTTCTTCTACAAAACGAAGATCAAAACGAAAAGATGCACCATGCTGTTTCACTAGTTTTGCGATTTTTTTTCCGTAAGAAGCTGAGATCGTAAAGCCGTTTACCCCAAGTGTATCACCTTCCTGCAGGTGCTCTTTCAAAAATTCAAGAATCGTAGGAACACTAGAAACCCCTTGTTTCATCAATGTGATATCAGAAGAGATCTGTCCTTCAGCCTGCGTAAAATAACGTCCATCAGTCCAAAGCCATCCTTCTTCGCATCCAGCTAGAAAGGTACCAGCAGAACCAGTAAAACCAGAAATGTATTGTCTGCATTTAAAGTAATCATCTACGTATTCGGATTGATGCGGATCTTCACTTGGAACAAGATAATAAGAAACCTTTTGGTTTTTCATTTGTTCGCGAAGTTTCATAAAATTTAGATTCATGTCCAAAAACCTCCATTTTGTCGTATTAAAATCCTGAAAATATATGTTTTATATAGGATTTCAGGATCGGTTTATGTTAATTATAGTAGATGAATAGGGATTCGTAAAGAAAAAGCAAATGTAAAAATATATGGTATTTTGTCAAAAAAGTTGAAAAAAATAAAAGAAATACGGTATAATCGGGATTGAACAAATATAAAAGTATAAAGGAGAAACTTATGAAGAATTTACTAGTTGCTCAGTCAGGAGGACCATCTGCAGCAATCAATGCGACGATCACAGGAGTGATCGATGCTGGAATTGAGAGTGGACGTGTGGGCCATGTTTATGGTGCTCTGAATGGAATTAAAGGTGTGCTGAACGAGAATTTTGTAAATCTCGATGAAGTATGTGACACAAAAGAAAAAAGAGATCTATTAGCGATCACACCGGCAGCGGCACTTGGTTCCTGTCGATGGAAACTGGGGAATCCCAAAGAAAATGCAGAAGAATTTGAAGAGATCATCCGTATTTTAAGAAAGAATGACATAGGATATTTTATATATACTGGTGGAAATGATTCTATGGACACCGTATATAAACTGTCTGTTTACTGTGAAGAACATAATATTGATGACATTAAGGTAATGGGAGCTCCAAAGACGATCGATAATGATCTTGGAGAGACTGACCATTGCCCTGGATTTGGTTCTGCAGCCAAATTTATCGCGACTGCGTTTACCGAGATTGCGTGTGATTGCTTTGTTTATGATGTCCCATCCGTAACGATCGTAGAAGTTATGGGAAGAAATGCAGGATGGTTGACTGCCGCATCTGCACTTGCAAGGATCGAAGGGCGAAAAGTTCCTCAGTTGATCTATCTTTGTGAGAAAGCATTCGATGAAGATCGATTTATTGAAGATGTAAATGAAGCATTAAAAAAAGAAAATAACATCATTATTGCGGTAAGTGAAGGTGTAAAAACTGCTGACGGAAATTACGTTGGAGAAGAAACAAAATCAGGAAAAGAAGATGTATTTGGACATAAATATCTTTCTGGTGTCGGTAAATATCTGGAAGGACTGGTAGGAGAGAAGATCGGATGTAAAGTCAGATCTGTAGAATTAAACATCCTTCAGAGATGTGCTGGATATATGTTAAGTGAGACTGATATCATGGAATCAAGAAATCTTGGAGCATTTGCAGCTGTCAGTGCGATTCGCGGAAAGAGTGGAAAAATGTCTGCAGTGCGAAGAATTTCAGATGATCCATATCAGGTAGAAATCGTACTTTCTGATCTGTCAAAGATTGCGAATTATGAAAAGAAAGTTCCGATGGAATGGATCAATGAAGAAGGGAATGATATTAAAGACGAATTACTGACATATTTAAAACCGTTGATCCAAGGTGAAGTACAGATTCCATATGAAAATGGAATTCCAAAACGATTTATTTTATAAAAGACAAGAAAGAATCCTGCTGTACAGGATTCTTTCAGACTGTAGACAAAGTCCCGGTATTTGCCGGGACTTTTACTATGAGCACTGTTTTTCTGGTATAATAAAATTATCAGAAAGGCGGTGTTTTTTATGATGACGAAAAATGCAGACAAGAAACGAGAACAGATGATGATGTTCTCAATGGATTCCATGGTTCCGCAGGATCATATGCTAAGATTGATTGATAAAGCAATCAACTGGAACTTTATTTACGATCTTGTAGAAGATAAATATTGTCAAAACAATGGTCGTCCAAGTATGGATCCTGTTATGCTCGTTAAAATTCCATTTATTCAATATCTTTATGGAATCAAAAGTATGCGTCAGACGATCCGAGAGATTGAAGTAAATGTTGCCTACCGTTGGTTTCTTGGTCTGGATATGCTGGATCCTGTACCGCATTTTTC
>OBAM01000713.1_pt1 | contig 25953 bp, 26 predicted proteins | sample 1517751 | NCBI WGS metagenome assembly OBAM01 (sample SAMN04571703, study PRJEB22368) | human gut metagenome | biome: human gut; material: stool | host: Homo sapiens | place: Luxembourg | collected 2012-10-18
CTGAAATATCCTGACCTTTAAGTTTTTCAAGGTCTGCCAGTGTAAAATCCTTTACTGTATAATTGGCATATTGCGGATATTCACAAATCAGGAATTCAAAAAATCCTTTAATGTCCATTGCATAAGCAACCCTTGTCCGGGGCTGCTTGGAGTATTCAAGGCTGTTAAAATATTCCGTACAAAACGGCGGCAGAATTTTTAATAATTCGTTTAGCTTTTTTGTATATTTTATATTTTGTTGTTGAGCATATGTTTTTGTTTCTGCCATATTTCCTCCAAAGCTGAAAAGTAGAGTAGTGTTTATAGTAAAAATTCATAAAATTGAAATTGCTTTTTTGCGTTATATAAAACTTCGCTAAATTCGTGTTTAACGAAGTTTTGAAATTATATGGTTGTCCAACATTAGACAATATATGATATAATAAAAATGTGTTATGTACCCATGTGAAATCATAGGGTTGTCCAACGATTGGAAAGATAACCCCTATTTAGTTCCAGTTATGTACCCATGTGAAATCATAGGGTTGTCCAACTGTAAGTTTACCTTTTGCATTTTATACATAGTTATGTACCCATGCAATATCATAGGGTTGTACAACCTCAAAACAACATAGGCTTGGTGAGTGGAATCATTGATGTCTACGCATCAAGTCCCTCGCCACAAGGCGGCATAATCAGCCCGCAATTATTATAACATACGAAAGACGATTGTCAAATTATAGAGGTTTGTCTGGTGAGCTTGTTGGAAACTGGGAAATATCATCTTCTAAATCGGCTGCTTTACAATATACATAAGTATATGCAAGATATTGGCTCTGTCCATGATTATCTGTACATAATGAATTTAATTTATTGCCAAAGGAATCATATGTACTGTTTATTTTGGCAACTGTATTTGTAAGACCATCAATTTTTTTTGTTACACGGCATATATCATGATTATCGTTAAGATAGTAAATGGCATCTGAATTTACAGAATAAATGCTATCACTATCTTCAAAAGTTTGATCACTTCCAGCAACCACAGAATAATCAGAATTTAAAAGCTGCATCCATGATATGTTTCCATTGTCGTTCAAACAAAAATGCAAAATATTTCCGACTATAGTGTTATCACTAGTTTTTCTGCATTCCTGAATAATAGTTCCATCATCAGGATAGGTAAATGAAAAAGTTACTCCAGTAATAGGAAAGCCGTAATTATCGTCATATGAAAAGGACACAGGACTGTTTACTACTCTTCCACTGGTATCATATTCAATTTGTCCCGATGACATATTTCCATTTTCGTCCGAAAACATATATTTTACAGCATACCAGCACTTATCGCGTTCCTGGTCGGTAAGCTCTACCAATCTTTCCGATGGAAATTCAACTAAAGCATCAGTTTTAATTATAAGTTCGTGAATTTTTGTAGTTTCAAATTGGGATATATAAATCTCTAAAAGACGCTCATAAGCTTCACTTTTATCATTGAGTAATGTAATGGCATTTAACAACTCATTTTCGGCGGTAATATAATCGCCAGCATTAATATAATTATCAGCCGAAGAAATATAACTGTCATATTTTTTAATATTTTTTGAAGTATGGCCAGTATGCGTGTATATATCACTTGGACTGCAGCTGCATAAAATTGTGCTTAAAGTGGTAATACATATTAAAGTGGTAATTAATTTTTTTTTAATCATAATTTGAATAAATCTCCTTTTTAATAATGTGACATGGTATGTTTAGATATTTTCTATAATCTGCACTCTTCCAACCTGTCCGTCTGTAAGCATTACTTTAATGCCCCGAGGGTGATAAGTGGAATTTGTAAGAATTCTGTCAACGATGCCATGTGTAAGTTTGCCTGTAGGCTGGTCCTTTTTTAAAACGATTAATACACTTGCACCAGGTTTTATGCAGGACCTGATTTGGTTATTATTCATATTTTTTATTAGGGAATCCTTTCATAAATTTTTATCATGATAATGATTAAACAAAGATACTATATGTGTCAACAATAATATAGAAAAAGATGGGTGTATGCTAAAAACATACACCCAGAAAGAAAATAATTAAAATGTCATCCTAGTGAATTATTATCAGCAAAAAATTTTAATGCTGAACAATTCAGAAAATATTTCAGCGAGTTTGGAATGATAGTATAATCATTGCCGATTGCCATTCCTGCAATTACAAGGTAGATATAGTTTCCACAGTCACTTATAGTTATTTCTGTAGGAATTTCTATAACCCCGTCATACAGATTAAGATCTGCAAAATCAGGTATTTGATTTTCTGGGCAAAATTTTCTTGTCCGGAAAATGGTAAATGTGTCTATTGGATAGCTCATCTGTAAACGTGTAAGAACATGAAACAGATTACAATCTGCTATCCTGGCATCAACATTATGTGATTGCAAGTATTCTTTAAAAGCTGGCTTTGTTCCATGCTTTTTAATATCTTTTGCAAGCGTTTCAGCTTCTGTAGAACATTGTAATAAAATTGATTCAGAAGATTTGGATAATAATTGGGCATGCGTGAGAACGTCAATACATTTCCAAAAGTCGTCAGTATCAGGAATTAAACAGTCCCAGCCATATGCAGTGCATATGCCATAAAGGAGTTTAAGCTTAATATCTGAATGACAAAATGTTTGCATATTTGAAACGGGATCACCAGATTCTTTTTCCAATATGAAATCAGGTTCACCATCAAATTTAATCTGTTGGTGTTTTATGACCGAAATAATATATAGTAGATTAAGTCGGTCATAAAATTTCCACCCATAAGTATACAAACAATCCAAAACATCGGAATAATTATCATCTTCATCCCAATCATCAGTGTTTCCATAAATTTGGCGTTGTAAATCATAAAATTGCCATGCCAGCGTTAAAAAACACTCTCCTGTAATACTATTATTGCTCATGGGTTTTCCTCCTGCTGTCATTTAATCCCATTAAATAAATAGCCGTAGGGATGCACATATAGTCGTAGGTATTGGTTACAATTCCAGCACCAATATAATCAGCGGGCGACAAAATGCACAAAACAGCTAAAACACCGGGAATATCTTTATATGCTCCAGTAAAAGTGTAAACATAACTGTCGAACAGAAAAGGAACAGCGTCAAGAGAAAAACTTTCTTCGATAATATCAGTATCATCGGATGTTGCATATTGGAAAAAGATTGCTGTGTAAGTACAGTTTTCATATGCTAACATTTCGTAATCAGCAATATCAGAATCCTCTGATATATTAAAATCAAAGTATTCATATAATATTGATTGCAGACTGTCATTGTCAAGCCATTCGCAATTATCATATGAATAGACAAATTTTATGGGCAATACCTGCTCCATAAGCATTTCGACTGCATAACTTAAAGGATGATAGTCCAGATCGTCACAAAATGTTATCAATTCAAAATCCATTTGTGAACCACAAATGCTTGACAACAGTGTGACTAATACTCTTTCTCTTTTTAGTTCCTTAGATACATCGTAATCAAGATGTTCATTTGTCAAAGATGCTGTAAATGGTTCTGGAAACCACTTTTGATAAGAATCGCTATAATGCTGATAATTCCAAGTATCAGAAAATGTAGCGAGCATACGTGCCGCAGTCATATATTTGTCATAACGCATCGTAATTTCCTCCATTTAGATATAATCATTTACGCTTTTCATATACTCGTTGATATAATATCCAATAAGGATACATTCCGGCGTATAATTAAGCATATACTCATATGATGTTTCATTTATATATGCTGCATAATATACATTTTTTGATGTAAGTAACCAATATCTGTTATTATCAGTCCCTAAAATTTTTTCATCATTAAATACATAATCATCATTCCAGGTTAAGCTAAAACGTGAAAGTAATTTCATTAATGGTTCAGTTATTTTTTCTGAACGATTATGAAGAAATTCAGCCAGCTTTGGATTTGATACAATTGTCAACCATGCCTCATCACTTAGTGCTTCACTTTTTAAAGTGTCCATGTCAATGGCAGCTAACAATTCATCATCTTCATAACTATAGATGTTTTCAATCGTTGAAGAGATGTTATCCTGTTGGTATCCATCAACTGCGAAAGAGTTAATGTTAAATCCCAAATCATTTAGAATATAGAGATTAGAACAGATATCTTCCGCTTTTTCAATAAGAATTTCATCATCATATATATCTTCTTTAATGTGTTTTACATTAGGAAGATATATACTGATATCTTTAACATATGAACCGACAAGAACCAGCATCATTTGCCATAAATACCAATCAATAGTGTCTTTCCGAAAAATGTCCTGGTAACAGTCTACTTCAAGAGCAATTTGTCGGCACTGTTCAAGTGCTGTATCAATATCAAACATTTGTATCACCTGCCTTTATTTTATCTGAACATTGTTTGCTAAAATCCAGATAATTAGCAGTTAATGTTTTACAGTCGCCATAAACGTCAATATTCCGATGAACCATTGTGTTTGACAGCGGGTAAAAGGAAGTTACTCCCCCAGATACAGTTCCTTCTTCCACAAAATTGCAGAAATCAGAGAAGATGATGTTGGCCGCTGTCATATTTGTAACCAAATGTTGCGGAGCGGAAATATTAATTTCACCACAGCTTAATTCACTCGCACTCTTTCCTTTATCCTCAAGGATATCGGGAAAGAAAGCGGCGCGCGGTGGATATATTATCTCATCACACATACGGTATCCGCAGATGCAGGTACCAAAATCAAATTCGTTAGCGCTGTCGATATACAGCAGGTCAGATTTGTCGTTACAATGATTTTTAATAAAATAGTCATTCATGACTTGTCGAGCTCTGTGATTATCAACTGCGCCGATTATAATCCGGTGAGGCTTGAACTCATATCTCCACTGCCGTTCATACGGAATTGAATTGAAAATATTTTCAATATCTTCTGGTGTATCAATAAACTTTGGTACACTGGAAACATCAATTCCGTACAAATAACTGTACGCATCGCATAGGGAATCTGATTTAAATTGATTCAAGTCATCTTTCCCAAATGGCTGTCGTGCGATATTTTTTTCTTCTACACGGTCACCGTCAACCAATGACAGTGTAAAAGAACAGTTGTTTTGCCTGCTTTTATCATAGATATACCTTGACAAAAGCGTTGAGAGAAGACCTCCGGTGCCACCTAAACCTACCAGTATAATCTGGTATGCATTATATACATCTTTTATCATATTATTTTCCTCCGTGATACCGAAAATATTCGGTATAAAATAAAAAGAAGCGTTCCGGATATAAGGAACGCTTTAAAAATTTAGTTAAATGAAAATCTTTTTGATGAGAGAAGCTTTTTAGCATATACACTCTCATATTTGATTTCAGCCTGTTCAAACAACTGATCTTTTGACAGCATAATTTGTCTGTCCTGTCCAGAACAGCATCGGAACAGTGCAGATTCATTGCCAGATTCCTGTTTTTGGTTAAATGAAAAAACTCCGAAGATTCCATATCTGTTCTGCTCGTCCATGTCATCAATGGACGAAAAGAAAGCATCAAATGCACGTCCGTGCGAATGAAACTCCGCAACAGGAAGGTGCGTGAGGAGAAATTCCTCGTCTTCGGACCTTGATGGTTGAACAGATGATATCGTTGCTTGTTGATAGGGAAACAACAGCTTATAAGAGTTGTTTTCAAGGCTCCAGTAAACCCGGCATAAACATTCTTTATTATATAATTGTGCAACCGTTTTAAAAACAGTTACAATTTTATTATAAATATCTGCTGGAATTTTTGGAAGTCTTAATCCAAACCGTGAAATTCCGGATTCCTGTTCAAACAGCCATGCTGGATGAACTTTAAGGTACCGCTGCGCAGAAGCTTTTTCAAAATTGGAAAACGGCTGGCGTATTAATTCCAGTTCATTTTGGGTCAGAAAATCAGCAGCGCCTTTTGTACCGCCAAACTTGACCCCTGTCATGATTGTATTTCCAATTTGTTTCATAATTATGGTTGAGGTCATTTTGCATTCGGATATGCCTGCTTTTTCCATTGCCTTACAGATATCCTTTGCGGTATAATTACCCGGCTGTAAGCCTGTATCAATCGTCATACCATAAAATTTAATGACGGTTTTATCATCAACCTTATAAGTTTCCTCCTTTTTGTCGTTTTTTACTGAACTTTTTGAATCTTTGTCCGTATCAAGCGATATGCTGATGCAGACAAGATTGTCTTTGACTTGTGCTACACACCGGTCTTTAAATTCAGGATATTTTTTGATAACAGTATCTAATATTAACTGCTTTGATATTTCCGTCATATCAGTTACATCAATATCATCCCATTCATTTCCATAAAAATGTATTTTAAATGGCAATGTAAGAGCATTGAATTCTTCATCATCGCTGTTTTGTGGAATGGCAATAATGCTGTTTTCAATCTGAATAAAGTCGGTCTTTTTACCAAGCGGCAATCCTGCAATTTCGGCAAAGCTTATTAACTGTTCTGTACTTGCTTTACTTTCCTCAAGATTTTCATCTCCAAGCGGAACAGAAAAGTCCCCCAAAACCAAGTGGGATTTTGAGTTTACGGTAAAATCCGTATTTTTGTGAGTACAGCTGTATCCCAGTAAATATGTATCACTGCTTATTTTAACAGCCTGCATATTTTTAAGATAAGGGAATTTCCCCTCAGCAAAATTTTTTATCTCAAGGTCGCTTATTTTTGCTTGCTCAGCAAATGTGCTGCGAGTAATTGTAAACTTACCGGCACCCTGGATTACAACATGACCTGGAAGAGAGATGCTGTTTTTAATCTGAGAAGATTTTCGCTCTGTTTTGGTCTTTGAATTTTTAGATTCTTTTTTAGTTTCAACTACTGTTACTTCCGGGGCAGCCATGCCCATCATTTCAAAAATATTCATGATTTAACCTCCATATGTACCGGTCATTGCCGGTATATTATAATTTTTATTTAATGCAGCTAATAAAATCTTCATAGCTGATGGCTATTTTGTTAAGCCATTCTTCAGGGAATTTATCCTTTCCCTCAAGTTTTTTAAAAACACTCTCCATTTTCCTGCATCCTGCAGCGGCAAGAGTTACGCTGTTTGACAGGTCCGAATTACCTGTAAATCTAAGAAACAACTGTGGAATTTTTTCCGTCTCTTTTATGGATTTTACAAAAGGTAACTCACAACTTCCCCAGCAGATATGTCCATCATTATATACGTTGGTATATGGATAGGCATACAGCTGGTTTCCTTTCTTTGCATAACAGCGATCCTTAATAAGCTTGCCGTTAGATAGCTGGAGTTTAAAAACTAACTCCGGAAATGGAACGATATATGCCGATTTGTCAAATGACATAAGCCGGCATTCTGCCGGTGTGTTAAGAATAACAACACCAGAAAATCCTGAAATTTTATTATATGGCTGATTGGTCCAGCCTGTAACATATCCTTCAGGAAGTTCAAGTTTTGGCATTGATGCAACATCAGCGTCAGTATTTGTGATACCGGAATTTATTGCATTAATAAAATTCTCAAGTGTTAATACAAACGCAGAACGTTTGTTATTGTTGTCGATTACAGCACAGTGGACTTTTTCACCTGTTGCCGTATCGACTACTGCTTCTAATTTCATTTCTGTACCTCCTACATGCATGCAAAGTGTTTCCGTGCCACTTTAGGCATATTATTGGCCGTATCAATTATTCTTTCAGATTGAACGGATATCAGGTGCAGATCGTAACTTGAGTTTACGATGTATTGCATCAATTCCATGATTTTTTCAGGTGTATAAACTGAAAAGTCAATTTGTGATGTATTTGAAAATGCCATAAGATCACAAATAAGTTTTTCATTTTCCATCCTTTCAATATCTTTGTTTTCAAGTTCAGCTGCATCTTCTAATGCAACATAAACTTTTTGCATGTCTAAATTCATGCTTTTACCTCCTTCTGTCCGATATAACCGGACTAAAAACTTTATTTTTGAAATAAAAAAAAGCGCATGGCATAAAGCCATACGCTTTTTATTTCTGTTAAACAAAGCATACCCCGTCATTTTAACCGGACAGTACCAGAAAAACTTCCGGTAAAATAACGAAATATACAATATATGTAGTATATCATATATTGTATATTTGTAAACTGAAAATTTAAAATTCACCATCGTAAAAATATAAATCACCGTTTACAATTTCATATGAAAGACCGGCTGCTGTAAATGCAATATAATTCCAGTCTGTAGAATAATAAAAAGGTTCACGGTCTTCAGTTCCACATTTACGCAGACAACCGTGCCTGTCTTTTTCATAGGCAGGAATTTCTGTCAGTATTTTTATCCGGTGAACGTTAAAACCAAAGCACTGTGAAATCCAGTCTGAAGCCTGCTGTGGTAACATAGCTGCTGAATGTGTGGCAGATTTTAACTCATTGTAATCATCTGCTGACATATTACTGATTGTAACAGGTGCCCACCCCTGCTCCTGCGCTAAGTCACGGGCAAGTTTTTCATTCATTTCCTGAAGAGAAGATATTTTCTGTTTCAGAAGTTGTATCTGTTTATCAGCTTTAAGAAGAATCTCTTTTATAAGGGTATCTTCCTTAGTGGCTATGCGTTCAGCAAGCCCATTGGCATTTTCCTTATATGCCTTGCAAAATGTCTGTTTGTTTCCTTCAAATAACATATATTCTTTTTCAATAACCTCATATAATGCTGTTGAAATAGGTATATTTGTCATTTCTTCAAATTCTTTTTTTTGCATACTCGTTTCCTCCAATAAATAAAAAAGACTTCCATATCAATACCTTATATCAAAAAATATAGGATTAATATGGAAGCCTGCAGTTTTTCCTAAATCATGTCCATTAAATCATTTTCAGATATGATTTTTACGCCAAGCTCTTTGGCTTTAGCGAGTTTTGTCGCACCGACATTTTCTCCAGCAAGTAGATAATCTGTATTTTTACTTACAGAACTGGTGGCTTTCCCACCGTTTGAAGTAATAAGTTTTTGAAAATGTTCACGACTTTGTGAAAGTGTACCGGTTATAACAATTGTCAGACCGGTTAACGGCTGTGAATCTGATGAATTGAAATCATCATAGCATGTATTGACAGTACCTATATTATTGATAAAATATACTGCAATAGTAGAAACTCCTTTCGGAGATTTTAAAAATCCTTTAATGTTCTTATTAAGAACAGGTCCTATGCCGTCAATCTCATCGTAGTTGCCGTCAAATTGGATAAATTCATCCAGATTTTTAAAACGCGCTGCTAACAGCCGTCCGTATGTTATGCCGATTCCTTTTATAGGAAGGCTGGCGATTACGTTTGGTAAATCTGCCTGGCAGCAGTTTTTTAACTGCATACAGATAGAATCAAAGCTTTTTACTCCGAATCCGTCTACATTTAACAGTTGTTCTTTATGCTGCCAGATGTCAAATACATCCGGAAAATTCTTAATAATGCCACAATCAACCATGGCGCTTATTGTCTGTTCACCAAAACCTTTTAAATTAAAGCATGGCTTGGATGAAAAAGTTTCCAGTTGTTTTTTAAGAACACCGGGACAGTCTGCATTGCTGCAGCATAAGTCCACACCATCCACATATGTAGCGGAATGGCAAACTGGACATACAGAAGGATATTCAAGCGGCTGTACATCTTCGGTGTAATACACCTCACCGCACTTTGGAATAACCTCACCTGCCCGCTCAAGGCGGATTTGGCTGCCAATGCCAATAGCAGGTGCTATCTCTTCAGACTCTCTGTTCCCAAGTACAAATGACAGGTTATGTGCTGTACATCTGCATACGGTAGCACCTTCAAACTCAACTGGGTCTACATTTAGAACCGGTGTGAGCTTACCAGTAGAGCCTATCTGCCATGCGATGGAACGGACATATGTTGTGGTTCCTTTATTCGGAAACTTGTATGCCATTTTTCCGCCCTGCGTTTTTACAGTATCCGGAACTTTATGCTGAAGTTCAAGATCATCGATGACGAAAACCAGTCCATCAATATCAAAGCCAAGACTGCTACGCTGTTCCTTGATTTTGTCCCTGTAACGGTCAATATCATTTTCAGATATAACTTCGTTTGGAACAATTCTAAAGCCCTGTTCTTCGGCAAACTGCAGTTCTTCAGTATGGGTACTGAAATCAAGTCCCTCATGAGTTACTACTTGAAATGTGCGGGCAGTAAGCTGCCTGCTTGCCGTAAGCGTTGGGTTTAAATTTCGTATTGTGCCAGAAGCCAAGTTCCTGCACGACTTATACGGGAGTTCTCCATTTTCAAGTTGTGCATTTATAATGGCGAGCATATGCTGCGGGAGCATAACTTCTGCTCTTACTACAACTTTTCCGGCAGTATAAGGTATTTCCTTTGGGATATCCTCATCAGGAAGATACATTGCCTGACGAGTAAGGTCGTTCCCTTCCAGTCCGCCTCCGCGGCTGCAGGCCTGTACCAGTTTCCCGGAAATGTAAGTAAATAAAACCGTAAGACCATCGCACTTTACACTTGCATTAACAATATTTGCATTGTGCGAAGTGAAATAGTCTTTTATCTCGGTTATATCATATTTCTTTTCCAGTGACAGCGCCGGTTTGTCATAATGGACAACCGGCAGTGAGCTTAAAGGCTTTGCACCTACACGCTCAGTTATACTGCCATGACGAACAAACTGAGGATAACGGAGTTCCAAACTGCATAGATAATCATAACGATTGTCGTATACGCTGTCATCCATCCCGGAGTCAAGCCCGTTGTAATATTTATTAGCAGCAGCTTCAAGTTCATCATAAAGTGCTGCCATAGTATTTTCAATGTTCATAACATTACCTCCCTGCAGTTACTGGATTACTGGTAACAGTTCATCCAGTGTATAAATATCTTCTGTTGTATAAAGGATAATGGAATGGCTGTGATGATCATCCCAGAAATTATATGAGTCCTCTATAACCCATGACGCATTAGATACGTTGACGGTTATGCTGTTTTTGTATAAATTAGGATTTTCCCATTCATAATTCCTGCAGTCTTCTTCAGTTGTATCCTTTTTGCCATCTGTGTAAATGTTATGATAGGCATTCCCCCTCGCACTGTATATATCCCATCCATAATAGGTCTGGTTGGGATTTACTTTTCTCACTGAGGACAGGCCATGCCGACGTAAAAACTCTACGAATTTTTTATCACGCACAGAGCAGTATCTGTCATAGATTGCTCCGTTTGATAAAACAATTTCAATTTCTGGATTTGTTCCAGATGTATTACAATGACCTTTCTTTTGGAAGTAGACGACCCCATCTTTCTTTTTGGAAATAGTCCAAAGACCATCTTTGATACAAATTCTTAAACAGATTTCATTTAATCCGTCATAATAGTGCTTTTTTGCACTTAAAATGACAAATTTATCTGTAATTTTTCCTTCCCAAAGATTCCATTCAAAAGTGGAAGTCATCGAATTTTTAAATTGAAAGGTTCCGTTGCTTTTAATAATTGAAATATAGTTGTTCATGTTAGTTTTCCTCCTTAAAAGTGAATGCTTCTAAGCATTCACATAATGTTAATTTTAACTGCAGTTCCGGGTTTGCTCCGGACTTGCAGCTTCTAATACCGTTAGTAAGCGCATTAAACGCTTTTTCTAACTGTTCAGCACTGTACTTCTCCGCATTGCGGGGTGGGTATTTTACGCCCATTGCTGTCAGTGCTTTTTCCCGGCAATCAGGGAAAAAAGATAGCTTATATGCCTGTCGGACATCGATAAGCATAGCGGAAAGTATGCTTATTGGGTTGCCGCTTTTCTGCCGGCAGATGGTATCGGCCATCTGCATGACTTTTGCAGCATTTCCTGCCATAAGGGCAGACTTCATTACCCAAATGTCGTCGGGCTTATGCTCTGGGACAACAGCAATAATATCATTTTCGGATATAGGATTTGACAGCATTGAAAGCTGTTTTACATATTGGAAAATGTCATTTCCATGTACAACAGCTTTATAATCAAATCCCAGCCTATGCCCTAAAAAGGCAGCATTATCATTACTGATATAGCTGCCACACTGCTCTGCTGTTTCCTGCGCAATACTTTTAATAAGCGGCATTGTCAACGTGAAGTCAACAATAGCCTCTCGCTTCTTCAAAGCATTATAAAGCTTGCGCCCCTTTACAATTCTGTCACATATAATGAACAGTGTTGCATCAGGGATATCGTCGTCTAGTAAAGATAGCAATGTATCATTACTTTCAAGACTTTCAGTAGAGAAAACCAGTGTTTTCGGGTTTCCTGTAAAAGAAATGGAACTTAAAAAAGAAATCTCATCAATATCAAATGAATCACTTTTCATCAAATCCATCTCTGTTAAATTAGATAATTGGGGTTGCAACTCTCTATTGATAAGAAAGTTGTCTCCCACATAACACTTAACCTGCATAACTTGTCCTTTCTGTGTTTGTATTTTCAGTATAATCTAATTCTCTGCAGCAGTGGCGGAATTCTTGAACCATATTTTGGCTTTCTGAATTCTGAACGATGATAAGTTTTTCTTTTGCACGTGTAAAACCAACGTATAAAAGTCTTCGTTCTTCTTCATCGGGTTCAAATTCATCAACACCATATAAAATGACGCATTTGAATTCTTTACCTTTTGAGTCATGTGCTGTAAGCACATTGATTCGGTCACTGCTTTCTGTATAACCAACCCGTGTGTCATCTTCAAACTTTACCATGTTGGTCATATGGATGAACATATCATGGCAATTTTGTATGTTACGCTCCTCTGCAACATCAGAGAGCACGCTTAAAACTGGATGGCTGTTAAAGCCATATAAAACAGCACACAATTGATTAAATATTTCAGAAATATCTTCTTTTTTTTCAGAAAGAATCCGTAAGCATTCTCCCAGTTTCACCCCGGCATTCCATAAAAAATTGCCGGTTTTTATACTTGATTTTTCACGTTTAAAATCAGGTATAAGGTGTTCATTAACTAGGTTTTTGTACAGGGAAATTGATTTATCCCGGCGTACAATTGAAATTTTATCTGCACCGGCATATATAAGAGCACGATACAGTATTTCATCATCATTTTTAAAAAAGAGTCCCATGCAAGTATAAATTGCATTAAACAGTGAGTCCTGTATAATGTAATCTTTGCTTTGCAGTGAGCCGTCCGGAGCAATTAAACGTCCGAAACGGTTTAAAACTGCATTATTCCGTGAAATTACTGCGATTTCTCCGGGAAGATACTTCTGTTCAAGAGTATGAACCAGAGCAGCAAGTTCATTTTCCGGCATATTGTGATATAAAATAACCGGCTCAGTAGCGGCTTTATGGGTTACGATTTCCTTTTTATATCTACTTTGATTGCCGGAGATTAATTCGTTTGCAACAGATACAATGCTGTCTGTACAGCGATAGTTATCCGTCATGAAAACAGTTTCTGCTTCCGGGAAATACTTCCGAAAATTCAAACTAAATTCCGGACTACCTCCACGGAATTTGTATATGGACTGGTCGCAGTCACCGACAACAACCAGATTTCCTTTTCCGGAAAGCAGGTGAATCATTTTGAATTGAGCCTCATTTATATCCTGATATTCATCAACCATAATATACTTATAACGGTTAATGTATTTTAGGGCCATAAACGGATCAGATTGAAATAATTCATTTACCATTTCGATCTGATCATCATAATCGATGAAAAGACCTTCATGGCATAATTTTTGGTAACAGTTATGCACTTTTAGGATGTTTTCTACATCCTTATTTGCATTATTTTCAGCAAAAGCCTGTTCACCAATGGTTTCAATGGATTTAAACCATCTGAAAACCGTGGGAATCAAGCCATATTTAGAATACAAATCAGAATAATTGGTATTTCTAATAAAAATACCGTTGTTATCGGCACAAATTTTTAAGGCTTTTTCGGTAAGCGATTTTTTATCAACATCTGATGCTAATCGCACGTTACCGCCTAAAGCTTTAGAATTTTCCCTTAATATGCTGTATCCAAGCCCATTAAAAGTCTGGATGTTCGGGAGTTCTTCTGTTTTATCTGCACCAAGTGCAGCTGCTACCCTGCTTTTAATTTCCATACAGGCTTTATTTGTAAAAGTTACCATTAAAATATTTGATGGTTTTATGCCTGCGTGGATTAACTGTTCAAGCCGTTTTACAAGGCAGAAAGTTTTTCCAGCGCCCGGAACGGCTTCGATATTCATATAGCCGTCCTTAAAGTTGATTACTTTCTTCTGTGCATCGGATAACTTGATATCACCCGATGGGGCAGCAGATATTTCACTTTCCATACGGATATTTGCGTTTGTATGACAGGTTGTATTAAAAATACAATCTGCGCAGTTTCCCGTGGATGTGAATTTACATGCTGCAGCAATCCTTGTTACAGGATTTTCACCCGAATTGAATGTTACAGAGACAATATTTTTGCCTCTGCGTTCTTCATATGGCGCATAAGTTGTGCCTCTGTCGTCTTTAGACTTCAGATAACATTTACTTATTTTAATATTTGAGCTTCCGTAAACCAAGGAAAGCCCTGCATATGCACACGCAATTTCAAGGCTGTTTTCCGGAAGATTTTCCGGTTTTCGTGCGTTTGCAGATTCCGTAGGACTTCCGGAAGAAAAAATAATTCCTTCAATATAATCATTTCGTTTAATGATTATATTGATGGCTCCTGTAAGCTCTTTTATAGTGGCGCCTCTGTATTTTGCCTTTAACGGGAATTTATAATTCCAGTTAGCGGAAAGTATACTGTCATTTCCAATATACTGTACAAGATAGTTACCCATCCTGTACAGCTGGGAAAACAGCTTATCTTTTGCCGCTGCATATGAGATATCAAACTGATACCAGTCACGACTGACAGCCTGCTCTACAAACTGAGCAAGCCCATTTTTAATGTCCTTTTTTTCTTTAAGAAGCTGTGCTAGAAAATGCCAGCCCTTAGAACTAACTTCATTTAGTTCCCTTTTTGGGCATTTTAACGAAAGTTTTAAAATGTCAAATTTGCGTTTGCCACATTCTTTTAATGCAGCAAGTTCAGATACCTTTACTGTATCCATATTACCTCCTTCTGTCCGGTAATACCGGACTAAAACTTTATTTTTTGAAATAAAAAAAGCGCATGGCATAAAGCCACACGCTTAATTAAATCGTATAAATAAAGTATACCCCGTCATTCATATCGGACGACATCGGGAATCCCCAATGAAATAACGAAATATACAATATATGTATTATATCAAACTATAAAAATTCTTGCAACAATAAAAAAAGCTGCAGCGAATGCTGCAGCTAAAAAAGCTCATGAAATGTGAACATGGTCATTAAACCATGTTAAGAGCTTTGTTATTTTTTTCTGGATGCCATATGCAACAATGCATGGCAAAAGCAATACGGCCGGGCTGAAATCAAACAACTGCGCATCTGCATCATAAAACAGCTCCATTAAATGAAAATGTTCTGTGATGTATACAAGGCAACGCGCCTGTATTTGAAATGCAGCAATTCCAGCAGCAACTGCTCCTGCAAAAACGATGCAAGAAAAAATAACTCCTCGCATCATACCTGCCATGTCGTACATAACATGCCATCTGTATAAACAAGCTCTCAACTTGTTCAATGTTTCCTTATTCAATTTTTTCATACTTTTTCCTCAATGTCTGGCTCTTTGGCACATGACATTCCCAAGATATGGGTAAAGAGGCTCCTTTCTTATATTTTTATTTTTACAATCCCGGATTCCAATGCGCAACTGGATACGGAAATTGTTTTTATAAAATAAAAAAAATAAGCTCGGTATAAACCGACCTTACAATATATTCCCTCAAAAGGGAGAAAATATAAATAAAAAACGATTGTGGGAAAACTCCCCCAATAAAATAAAATAAAATAAACTATAATATGTATAACATAATAAATAATGGAATGCAAGCAATTCTTGTTAAATATGTTATCAGAATGACAAAATCCCGCCACTTATGAAGTGACGGGATTTGTGCTTAATGTTTGAAAAGTTTTAAAAACAAGTTAATAATTAGAGATAATAAAGACTGTAATTGTTGTGAAATATCGTTAATCTGATCAGACAGGGTATGTAAAAAAGTATTCCATATAATACATTTTGCTGTCTTTAATACATCACAATAAGTTAAAGTTACGATATTTTGAATGCTGTAGCATATGATTCGTGTATCCTGCTGTATTTCAAGCTGTTTGCCCTGTTGCTTAATATTTTTTGTAGAAACATATAATCTGTTGTTATTAGTGTCAGTAAGACAAACTCGCATATACTGGATTTCGGTCCCAGTAAATAGTGTTGAAACAATAAATAAGATAGCAAAAAACAAAAATATAAGAAATGTGACTATATACGGTCCCCAGTAAATTTCTTCTGAAAAAATAAAAAGTTCAACTATACTGGCAAATAATAAAGAAAGAAATCCAGTAACATATCTTATTGGATTAAGTTCTGGCATATATGAAAAAAATCCGCAGAGCTTGTAACCAATCAATAACATTAACGAAAAAAAAGTAATTGGTAAAAGAAAGACAATCATAACAATGTTTGGGTTACTAATAATGCCGTCCAAAGGACAATGTGATTTGGCCAGAATCATAATTATGCAAGCCAATGAACCCAATGGAATGACCAAAGTTGCTACATATGTTGCAAGCATAAAAATTAATCTAATAAAAGAATTGTGATGTGAAAATTTTTTAAAGTAGAAATTAATCAGTTTATTTTTTTTGCCTATTATGGGAATGTGATTTTTAAACTTAGACAGAATTCCTAAAATACCAGAACACAAAATAGATGCTCCAATACCACAAAGAGTTTTTTGAATTAATTCTATTAAAAAATCTTGTGTAATAAGTAAATTGAAAAATTGATGAAAAATTTCCATATGCAATATATCTCCTGTTCGTACATTAATAAAACAGACACCCTCCCACCGACATAGAAAAAAGTTGTTTATGCTTTTTTAAATTAGTAGTGTATTTTGTTAAGCTATTATTTTTTGTCATCCTGAAACAATTTATCTGTCATTTTTTTAGCTTTGTCATAATCAGCGGCGGATAAATATTTGTCAAGATAGTCTTTCACGGAAATTTCCTTTTGATTTACAGTAATGGAAATATCGGATTCTGTTACAGTATTAGCTTTTCCAGAAAGCCGGTTAATTACCATGAATAGAGCTGCCTTATCCGTATCGCTTACCTTATCCAGTATTTTTAGAAAATCTATAGCTTTATAGATATTTTCATTGGCTCGTTTTGTAATATTCTGTTGAAGTTGTTCTTCTGTTGCATATTTTATATTCTCTTTTTTTATCTGGTTTTTCTGCGTCTGTTTAAATAGAAGTATGTATGCTTCGTTCAGTAACTTTACCTGATATTCCTCATCAAGCTGTGAATATAGCATAATCAGTTCTTTTATCTTTTTAGGATCAACGTTCATAAAATATCTCCCCATTGATATGATAAATATATTATACCACACTTTTGAATTTTGTAAATATAAAAGCCTGTACATAGGTGATAAATGTACAGGCTTTGAAGTATCATATTAAGTTGTCAGCCATGAACTGATAAAATGGAATATTCAGCCGGATTGTTAAGCGATACTGCTGCCGCCCGTTTATATCTGGATTTAAGTCTTGCAGAATCCGTCAAACCGACATATGAAGAAATGTCAGCACTGTCGGCACCGCCGGCCATCATATAGATGATACCGGCATGTCTCATTTCGGCAATAGTAAAATCTTTTTTGTACAGGCTGTCTTTAACCTGCATTATGTATTTTTTTAACAGCCGCTGCAGATCGCGTTCTTTTAAAGGCTTTTTACGGCTGTTAAGAAATAAACTGCCTTCGGACTGGAAATTCTCCAGGTACTTTATCAAAATGTTCTCTACATCTTGAGGAAGGGAAATGTGATGCTTATTATTGTTTCTGGCATAGAAAACACTCAATACAAGATGATCGTTATAATTTAAAATATCATCAACGGTCAGCATACATATCTGCCGGGTATTCAGTGCACATTTCATCACCAGAACAAATATAAGGTAATCACGTATATTGTCCCTGGCAGCTTTTAAAAGAATCTCAAGGTCTTCCAGCTGAGGAATTGTATAATTGTCTATTTCAAGTGAATTACGTTCAACAAGAGCCATACTGAAAGGATTTTTATAGTTATCGTAAAATCCACACTTTTCAACAAAATTGGCAAGTGACCGAAGTACACTTATTTTTGTATAATGTGTCGAATGCGTTATTTTGTGATTATTTTCCATACTGTTAAGATACTTCTCATAAGCCAGAACATCTGCATCGGTACATTCAGGAAACGTTTTCCCTGTAAAACGGGAAAACTCATCAAATGTAATCCTGTATTTTGCAGCGGTATTTGGCTTTAACGTTTCGGCAAATGCAGTCCATACTTTTTCAAATTCCATAAGCGTCCTCCAGTGAGCATATTCAGGTTACATATATATTATAACATATGCAACCTGAAAGAACAAGTGTTTGTTTATTTATCTGTAAGATCAATTACGTTTTTAACCGATTCGATTGAAATGGTGCCGGTATCTTTCCAGTAGTTACGGAATCGGGATTTTCCGTCCGCAACGGCAGTACTGACCGCCAGTTCGATAACCGCCGGATTCAATCCGTTTTTAGCAGAACGTTCAAGTATAGTTTCAACTATGCAGGAAACATCGTCCAATATTTCAGGTAACTGACCGTTTAAAATCACGGAATTACTATCACTTTTAATCATTGGTGTTTCCTTTCTTAATATCCGCTGTTATGCGATGGTACATAGTTTTTTATAGCTTCAGTATCTTTTACAAGACCGTGGGAAACAATGTATTTGTGCAGCACTGAGAGATTGATATTGAGTTTTTTAGCTGTTTCAGACATGGTCATATTCTGGTCAATATAGCATCGTTTAATTTCATCTTCAGGCATTTTGAAGTACCTCCTCGTTTTCAAATTTCTTTTCATGCTCTTTAATCTGTGAAATTGTAATTTTTACGGAATCATTTTCAAGCCGGTCATTTGCAATCATGCTGATGGAAACTTCGTATCTTCGTGTAGAAACCAGTATATCAATTATATCATTCCAGTTATCACATTCATCGAGTATGATACAGCCGCCCTCATCCCTTTTACCATCATTAAATTTTCCGGTTGCTTCTTTGAGTGCTTTTTGTAATCGTTTGTTTTCTGCCTGCAGATGACGAAGTGTATTTTTTGAGTTGTTCTTTTTCATAAAAACCTCCTGTGTTTTAAGTTTCAATAACCATATAACAAAGGCAGACATTACGTCAACATTTTTAAAAAAGGCAAATGAGCCGGAATATCTGCTGGAAGTTCTTAGCGTGCAAAGACCGTGGATGAGTGGGAAATATCCTTATGACCGTTGGTCTCATCCGGCCGGTTTTGGTAAAGATATGCAGTACAGCTGCCGTGTGCCATACATCCCACAATATTTTCTCCCTGGGCATTCCGGCCAAGGAAATATATGTGCGGACAGCTGCCACAGTCAGAACGTCCGTTTATATTGAAATTTCTGGTACCCATAAACTCCTCTTTTCAGACAGGGAATAGCCGGCTGCTGCCGGTGTGCTGTATATAAGGATAAAGCCTGCTGCCCTGTCGATTTATTTATCCGCGGTAATTTTAAAACAAAGATGGTGAGCATGTAAAGAAAAAGATAAGAAAATTATACAGATATCCGGCATGGAGAGTACAGTATAAAAAAAACGTACTAATTGACGGTATATCTACTGTATACCGTCAATTATCGCCCCGCATACTCTTTCTCCCACCCGTACATTCCTCTGCTGCCGCCACACACCGTAAATTTCCTCGTATCCCCGCCTGCTGCCACGGCATTCCCGTCCACACTCATCCTCTCTTTACACAAAGGATTTCTTCACTTCCGATATAGAAATGTAAATCCTTACCCGCAAGTTTTATCAGTATTTACCTACATTATGAGCAACGTAAATCCTTACCCAAAACAATCCGGTGCTTTTTTTAAGAAAAGTAAAAAGAAGAAGAAAGAAAAAAAACACATCCAAACGTAAAGATAATGATAACGGACGTACAGCGTGTAAACCGCTGTACTGAATTTACAATATTCTACCTTTGAATATAAAAGTTAAAATACTACTACTGCTTCTGCCGTCAGAATACGTGTATCCGGTAAGCCATAGGCTGTCCGGTGCACTTTTTTTAAAGGAAAGGGAAAAGGGAAAGGAGAAAAGAGTGCTGCGTGTTGCGGGTAAGGAGTTACACGGTGTCATATAAAATGAATATTACAGGCAGTGAAACGTATGCGGGTAAGGAGTTACGTTCCACTGCCGGGAGCGAGGAAATTTATGGGAAAAAGAAAGCAGTGCTGCCGACGGCAGCAGGCGGACGGATGAATTGTGGCATGCGGGCAGGAAAAAGCAGTCCGGAGAAGCGAGGAAGCTTTAGATGAGTGGCGGCAGCAGAGGAATGTACGGGTGGGAGAAAGAGTATGCGGGGCAACGATTGACGGTATACAGTAGATATACCGTCAATTAGTACGTATTTTTTATACCTTTTATAATTCTGTTATATGTGTTGTGTGGTATGGATATGATTGAACAGACCGGTACGACGGATACTCCGGAAACAGAAAAAAAATACCAGCCTTCCGGCTGGTTAAATAATTATGCACGGCTTCCTGCATCGCCTTGTAATCAACGCTTTCTGCCGTCATATTTTTTCTGGCTGTCCTCTTGGGACTGCCGGTTCGGGCCGGTCTTTGGGCGTCCCCTCTAACCGGTCCGGGAGTGATCACTTGCGGATTGACACAACGGCCATTGTGAGTCACCGCAAATGCTCACACCCTGTTGAAAAATACTGCAGGTGCTGTGCATGCACCTTCTTCTCTTTCTCACGTAATACAGACATCATGATTATCTGCACCGTTCTGATGTTCCAAGCCACCAGACAGCTCCGGCAAAAACACTGAAGCTTCCATGCTCACTCCACTGCTTTCCCTGCGGTTCATTCGATCTGCACAACCGAACTTCCCTCTGTGCCTTCGGCACTAAAAGCAACAGGCATCCCCCGCATCTGCACAATGCGTTCGCTGCGCAGCTGCCTTTCCGGGCATAAAAAAAATGCCCTTTTTATTTTATCCCATGTGGGATAAAGGCGGAATCAGGAAAATCTCCCGAATCCTGTCAGACATCAGGAAAGTCTCCCAATATCAAAAATAAAATAAAACAAAGCATGTTGTTATATTATCACCTACGGGATTTTTTTTCAAGGGGATTATTGAAAATTTATTTTTCACACCGGTATTCATTGAAACATAAAATTCTTTATATTATAATAATAGTGAGTTATATTTAGTTTCCCCACTCTGATCTCCGGGATGTGGCACCATGACGGTGAAAGTGAATCATTGCTTAATGATTATCGGAGAAACTACAGTTATATTAAGGGTTATCCTTAGATGTAAAATTCACAGGGATAATTCTTTTCCCTGTTTTATTTATAGATATCTTACAGGGAAAGGAGCTAATTTATGAAGGAAATGAACAGGACTCTTGAAAAAGTCAGGGCTTTACGGCCAATTGATGATATTATGTTCCAGAAGCTGGCTGAATCAGAAAAAGTATGCCAGGAAATATTACGGGTCATTCTTGAAGATGACAGGCTTATTGTAAACCACGTTATCTCCCAGGCCTCTCTTGGCAATATTTTCGGCAGGGCTGTACGGCTGGATGCCTTATGTACGCTGGGTAATGGAACATTATGCAACATCGAAGTCCAGAAGGAAAATACTGATGACGATTTGAAAAGATCACGGTATAATGCAGCAGGCATTGTGTCACACTTTTCAGATAAGGGCAGCTTATTTTCCCAGACCCCGAATGTCATGGTGGTTTATATTTCCCAGTATGATGTTTTCGCACAGGGCAGGACCATTTATCATGTGGATTCTGTTATCCGCGAAACAAATACTGCCGTTGACGACGGATTGTCCCGGATATTTGTCAATACCAGGTACTGTGACACGGATAAATCGGATATCGGGGAACTGATGAACTGCTTTTTACAGACAGAAATCGCCAGTCTTAAATTCCCGGAACTGGCCGGAAGACTTTCTTATTTTAAGAACAACCAGAAAGGAGTGCATACCATGTGTAAAATTATTGATGATTACGCTGATGAAATTGCTGCTGAACGGGCTGCTGAGGATTTAGTAAAATATATTGAAACACTGTCCAAAACAGCCGGAAGCATTGATAATGCCTGCAGCCTTCTTAAAGTAACGCGCCGTCAGTATGATGATGCCAAGGCACTTTTGGAAAAAAGCCTTACTGTTTAGTCCGGCGGTATAACTGCTTTGAGGGTACACTACAGTGTACCCTTTGTTTTATCTGTTTTTCTGTACAGGTCTTTTCGTAAATATACGCTTTTACGGACAGAACATATTTTCTTTTCTCATAATATGTCAGCGGCATAAGCACTCTGAATATTTTTTCAATTAACGTATATACGGCACTATATTATATTAAGCACCTTTCCCATAACTAACACAAATATTATCATTCCTACAAGTGCAACAAATTTTTCTAGTTTCCTTTCACCGCCACTTACTATCTTGACAATTATAGCTATGGTCAATAATATAATCAATAGTACAATACTATTTGCAATGATATACATTCATCGTTCTCCCTTCGCAATATTTTCATTCCCTGTCAGCCGGAGTATCCGCAGTAATATCATCATAGATATTCCATGAAAAACCGGCTGTATGGCAGGAACAATCAACAGATTTCCCGTATACATTCGGTATATGACACAGACCGCAACCGCTATAATTCCATTAGCATATGCCGAAAACGCTCCTGCTTTTACAATATTAATCGTTTTCTTCCGGTCGCCTGTTTTCATCATATATAAAAATGCAGCAGCCAGTACCGTTACCGAAACCATCTGCAGAATAACACAGACTGTACATATTCCAAATGATGCCGGTCCGAAAAATTCTTTTAATAACTCACAGTTCATCCGCTGTTTCCTCTTTCCATCACTTATTCTAAAATAAAGGCATTTTTCATGTCAACATTTTTACATTGTTTCTATTTTACAAAAACCGTACCGCCGTTACACTACTGGCAGCGGCGGTACGGTTTACAGCTTAAACTTTTACGGACAGGTATAACCTGCTTTTTTCATCTTTTCCTCAAGTTCTTCAACACTGATGTTTAAGGCATCGGCTCCCTGCTGTAATGTTATGGTCTGATTCCTTACTAACTCATACACCAGCATTTCTCTGCCTTCTTCTCTGCCTTCTTTTCTGCCTTCTTCTCGGCCCTGCTGTTCCAGTCGTTCAGCTACTTCGCACATATTCTTCACCGGTCCTTTCCCATCTGATAGAATGTTTTCATACCTGCTGTCTCCGGTTACTGCAGACAGCATTTTTAATACTGCATCCACATGGCGGATTTCAGATTCATCGTCAGGCCTGTAATTTTTATTCTTTCTCTTTTTAACAAAGAAATTTGCCACGATCCTGAAATCACTCTTAAACATGGATATCTGCTCATCTGTGAGCCATGAAATTTCAAATACGTTAATCTTTAAGTCATTAACGTATTCTTCCATGCCCTCCGGAATGTCAAGCAGGTCTTTTAAATGCTTTCCTGCCTTCCAGTGTCCATTTCCGAAGTACAATACCAGTGTTATTACCGGTACGGTACTTTTTTCTTCCAGCTGTCCACGGTATGATGCACCCTCATAGCCAAACACCCTCAGCGACATTTTCGGCTCAACGGCAGTCTGATTTTCCAGTCCGCAGATGGCAAGCTTTACTTTCCCATTCAGCCAGTATTTTGCGACATCACGTTCCTGCTCATGCAGTATTCCGGTTCTGTCGCTTCTGTACTGGGAATGCAGTGCCGTATTTTCAAGGTCGTCCGGCTTTATGCGCTGCTTTCCTTTAAACACAAGTACATTGACAATATCAGCAAATATGTCGTTGTAGTCCTCGAGTATCTTTTCTGTCAGGTCTTTTTCACCCATTCTCTCCTCCATTCCCCGCCTTATGGCAGTTTGTAATATCTATAATAAAACAGGGAATGCCAAACATATCCCCGTGAATTTTCGCAATCCGTTACTTATCCATAGGGATATGTATTCTTTTTTCTGCTGTCATTTTCCTGCGGACAAAAGCGTACCGTTTACTTTCCTTATGCAAAGTCTGCATGCAGCCCGGATGCCGGAAAATATGCATCCCAAATCATAAATGTTATTATAAATATAATACATCCTTTAACGATTCTGCGCAACAGCTATCCAATAAAAAAAGCAGGATGGCTGCCCATCCTGCAGATAATCAGATATAAAACATAACTGTTAAGGATGGGCGGTGTATCCATCATCTCAGGTACTCCTTTCAGAGTGTGTCGGGAACCATTTCCGACCTCAGAACAATTATGTATATCTATATATACCATATAATGCCGTCAGTGTCAACTTTTTTATATCTTGAGTTTCCGTACTTTTATCCACAAAGCCCCGGTTTCTTAATCATCGTCATAAACAACTTTCAATGGCACATATAACCGGCATCCTCCATATCTTTTTTAAGACCAGCGGCAGTTGTTTGAAGCTTTGCGGCGCCCTGTTCTTCTGTTATGAGTCCGGCCGCAACAAAATCATATACTGCTCTTTCATACCCTTCCGTCATTCCTATTTTAAATCCCCGCTGTATAAGCCTGTCCGTTTCCGGAACGGCTTTTATCCCGTTCCCACTGTCGTTATCTTCACTTATACCTTCCAACATGGGGTCAGAATCATTAATCTTTGATATTTCCACACATTCGCCAAACAGTCTGTAAATATTATTCCACATCCGTACATGTTTATCTGTGCTGCATTCAAACAGACTTTCAAGGTCCATATTGTATTTCAGTCCCCGGAAAGAAAACGTAAAAACACCGTCCTCATAAGAAGTCTTAAACTTATCCCGGTATTCCGGATAGTTTGAGTTAAAGCGCTGCGTTATTTCCTCAATTAATTCATCAATATTTTCTTCCAGATTCTGTTTTACATCGTCTGTACCCCTCCATCTTTCCATCAGATCAGTGCCATTAATTTCTGATATTTCAACAAATTCATCAAATTCATAGGAAAAGGCAGTCCATATCTGTATGGGCTTTATCATTTCTTTTCTGCCGCTTAACAGTGCATCAATATTCATTCTGACCCTCATATCTGCAAAAAGAAACGTAATGGTATCATCCGCATAAGAAACTTTCCATTTGCTGCGGTATTTTCCATATTCCGGATGGCTCAACCGCCATTTTTTTGTCACTGCATCAGTTAATTTACCCATATTTTCTTCCAGGCTTTGTTTTGTGTCATTAATCTTTGAAATATTTACAAATTCCCCATAAATACTGTGCCATATTTTTAAAACCTTACCGGCTTTCATATCGCCTTTAAACAAAGCATCCACATCCATATCCACTGTCAGATTCCGGAAATATAACCTGATAATTCCGTCAGCATAAGAGCTGACCCATTTACCTCTGTATTCCGGATGTTTTGAGTTAAATCGCTTTGTCAATTCTTCAATTAAGTAATCCATATTTTCCTTCATGTCTGCTGTGTCCTTTCATTCCATCCCGGTTTTACTTGAAAACCTTTTTCTGTGTTACATATGATTTTACGTTTTTCTTTTTAAGCCGCCGTACAGGTGTATCGTCTGTACGGCAGCCGGTACTGCTGTTTTTATTTCTTCTTACATCTTTGGTATTTTATTTCCACTGCTTATCCCGGATTATTTCTCCTATTTCACCCGTGTGATATTACCCTGCTTGTCGATATGCCATACCTGCTCGCAGAGTTCATCCGGGTAGTTTTTCA
>OBAM01000714.1_pt1 | contig 25948 bp, 21 predicted proteins | sample 1517751 | NCBI WGS metagenome assembly OBAM01 (sample SAMN04571703, study PRJEB22368) | human gut metagenome | biome: human gut; material: stool | host: Homo sapiens | place: Luxembourg | collected 2012-10-18
CAACGGAGCAATTCGTGGATATCAGTTGGGGGCAAAATACCTTTTGACCCCAACATCATATTTTTATTTTTCGTCTTTATTTTTATCCGGATCTGCAAAACCATTATCTGAATCTTTTGAATCAGACATATCTGCCCGTTTCGCTTTCTTTAATGTTTCCTCAGAACTATTTGATGCTCCATTTGAGTCTTCATTTTTTTGCGCATTCTTCTTACGGCGAAGTGCAATAAATACACACAGCCATATGCCAATAATTATGATAGCAGCAATCAGTACAATACGAAGTGTATACGGATCATTTTTTAACTGGTCAATAATCTTTTCAACTGTATTCTGGCTGTCAGCTTCAGGCGCAGATGCATTCTGGCTGGAAGCACTCTGACTCAAAGCCCCATCTGTTTCTTTCTCACTTGACGCCGCCTCAGAAACGGTTTCATTCTTGGAAGCTTCATTCTTGAAAGATTCGCTTTCTGAAGATTCACTCTCTGAAACAGCTTCTTCTGATTCATTTTCAGCAGCCTCAGATGATGACTCCTCTGACATACTGCTTTCAGCTTCTTTTGATGCTTCTTCAGAGGCATTCTCAGACTCTTCTTCTGACGATTCGTCCTCTTTAGAAGCAATTTCATCTTCCATTGTCAGATAATCAGTCTTAATATAGCCTTCCTGACCATCTACCTCGACGCGGCACCAGCTTGCATGATAACCTGTCACAGTAACCTCAGTGTCTGCATCCAGCAATGTAACTGACGGACTGTACTGTGTCGGTCTCTCTCTTAAATAAACGGAACTAGTTGTAGTTGCCTTTGTATTAGTATCCTCGAAGGTATAGCCAGTTGCGTACTCGCCCTCCTTCATATTCTCAAGCAGATAATCGAGCAATTTAGCGTATGCCTGAAGGTGCTCATATGCACGCGTTCCAAACGTATTCTCAATAAATGTCAGATTATCATACTCAGCCTTATGCATAATAGTACCGCCGTCAACGGCCGAATTGCTTGTCTGATAGAAATTTGTGTACGGCTCACCATTCCAGTTTGAAGCTTCACAATAGATATAAGGAATACCTACATTAGCAAATGGCATCTGATCACTCGCTGTTGCTTTTGTAGGTGTCGGGAAACTGTCGTTTACATCTGGATGGAAAGACATATCAATACCAAGAAGATCTGCTGCTGACTGTGCCTGATAAACAGCCCAATCCTGAACAATGCTTCCACTGTCATCCACTGTACCTCCATAGAGATACATATTGTCGCCAGCTGCAATCGTATCAATATTTATCATACATGCAATGCGGTCGCGCTCTTCCTGACTAAGATTATCTACATAATACTGACTGCCAAGACAACCCGGCTCCTCTGCTGAAAATAGGATGAAGCGAATAGTATACGGAGATTCTTTTGTGCTGTAGATACTTGCAAGCTCTAACAGTACGCCGACTCCCGATGCATTATCATCAGTACCAAAAGTCTGCTCCACACAGTCATAATGCGCACCAACTACAATAACACGATCACTTGCTCCCTGTTTTGAAAAAATAAGATTTTCTCCATAGCATGGTGTCACACCATCAGCTGATGTCATGGTAAACGGCTGTGCCATATACTCATAGCCCATCGTAGCAATCTGTGCCTTTAACCATTCCTCGGCTCCTGACAGCATTCCGTTTGATGAATTGACCTGACGATATGGATAATTAGACTGCAGCTGCTTCATAAACGCATATGCATTATCGCCATACTCAGCATGAACGGTCTGTGGAAATGAAACTGCACACATACCAATTACCAGGCACAAGGCCAGAACTGTTGCTTTTATCCTTTTGCAAATCTTCATAGAAACCTCTTTTCCGAAATCTGGTAAATACTCAGAGCCATGCAAAATTGCATTCTGCGTATAGACCTGAAAATCACAATACTCGTTTCAAAAATTGTCAAAGCCGCAGCACTGCCGCATTATGCGACTGTATGCTGCGGCTTTATTTCACATTATTTCATAACGATATTGATAATTCTTCCTGGAACATAAATCTCTTTGATAATATTTCCAGTCAGCTTATCCTTGATTACTTCTTTTCCTGCTGCAATAGCAGTATCCTTATCACAATCTCTTGCGATAGAAACAGTACCCTTTGTCTTTCCGTTAATCTGAACGGCAATCTCTACTGTATTTTCAACAGTCTTTGCCTCATCATACTCTGGCCAAGCCTGCTGATACAGACGTCCGCCAAAACCGCAGTCTGCCCACATTTCTTCTGTGATATGAGGTGCAACTGGATTTAACAGAATTAAGAATGTCTTTAACTCGCCCTTTGTGATGCTGCCCTTCTTGTAGAAATCATTTAAAAGTGCCATCATTGCAGCGATTGCTGTGTTATACTTTAAGGTCTCAAAATCTGAGGAAACCTTCTTCATAGTCTGATGCATCTTAGTTTCCATATCCTTAGAGAAACCTTCCTCATCAGTCAGCATATCCTGCAACTTCCATACACGCTCTAAGAAACGACGGCATCCCTTTACGCCCTCATTGCTCCAGCTTGCTGCAAGCTCAAATGCACCGATAAACATCTCATAAGTACGAAGTGTATCTGCACCAAACTCGTTTACAATATCATCCGGGTTGATAACATTTCCACGTGACTTAGACATCTTCTCACCGTTCTCACCAAGAATCATTCCGTGAGAAGTTCTCTTCTGATATGGCTCCTTGCATGGAACAACACCCTGATCATACAGGAAACGATGCCAGAAACGAGAATACAGAAGATGAAGTGTAGTATGCTCCATACCGCCATTGTACCAGTCTACCGGCAGCCAATACTTCATAGCTTCCTTGCTTGCCAGTGCATCGTTATTGTGCGGATCAGTATAGCGTAAGAAATACCATGATGAACCTGCCCACTGAGGCATAGTATCAGTCTCTCTCTTTGCCGGACCGCCGCAGCACGGACATGTTGTATTAACCCAATCAGTCATAGCAGCTAATGGAGATTCACCATTATCAGTCGGCACATAGCTTTCTACATCTGGAAGCTCCAGCGGCAGCTCGTCCTCTGATAACGGAACATATCCACACTTTTCGCACTTTACGATCGGGATCGGCTCACCCCAATAACGCTGTCTTGAGAATACCCAGTCTCTTAACTTATAGTTTTTCTTTGGTGTACCAATCTTATTCTCTTCAAGATACTCAATGATCTTCTTCTTTGCATCAGCAACCTCAAGTCCATCAAGGAATCCTGAGTTTACAAGTGTTCCTGTCTGAACATCAGTAAATGCAGCATTCTGAACATCTCCGCCTGCTACAACCTCAACAATTGGAAGGTTAAACTTCTTTGCAAATGCCCAGTCTCTCTCATCATGAGCCGGAACTGCCATGATTGCACCAGTACCATAGCTCATCAGTACATAATCAGAAACCCAGATCGGGATTTCTTTTTTATTTACCGGATTAACTGCCTTTAAGCCCTTGATCTCAACACCAGTCTTATCCTTTGCCAGCTCAGAACGCTCGAAGTCAGACTTCTTTGCTGCTTCCTCACGGTATGCAACAATCTCATCCCAGTTGGAAATCTGATCCTTATACTTATCAAGATATGGATGCTCCGGGGATACTACCATGTATGTTACACCAAATAAAGTATCCGGGCGTGTTGTATAGATGCGAAGCTTATCATCTGCACCAGCGATTGAGAAATCAACCTCTGCACCATTTGAACGGCCAATCCAGTTTCTCTGAGAAACCTTTACCTTCTCAACATAATCAACGCTGTCAAGACCATCGATCAGCTTATCTGCATATTCGGTAATCTTTAACATCCACTGGCTCTTCATCTTACGAACAACAGGGCTTCCGCAGCGCTCACATACACCGTTTACAACTTCCTCGTTTGCAAGACCTACCTTACAGGAAGTACACCAGTTAACAGGCATCTCTGACTTATATGCCAAGCCTGCTTTGTACAGCTTTAAGAAGATCCACTGTGTCCAGTGATAGTAATTCGGATCAGTTGTGTTAATCTCTCTGTCCCAATCGAAGGAATAACCTAAAGACTGCAGCTGATTTTTGAAACGAGCTACATTATTCTTTGTAACGATCTTCGGGTGAATATGATTCTTAATTGCGTAGTTTTCTGTTGGAAGACCAAATGCATCCCATCCCATTGGATACAGTACATTGTAGCCCTGTAATCTTCTCTTTCTGGCAACAATATCAAGTGCTGTGTATGGACGCGGATGACCTACATGAAGTCCCTGTCCTGACGGATATGGGAACTCAACCAGCGCATAATACTTTGGCTTGGTGTAGTCATCTGTTGCGGCAAATGCCTTCTCATCCATCCAGACCTTCTGCCATTTTGATTCAATTTCTTTTGGATCGTAATTCTTGTTCATTGTGTTTTGTGTTTCCTTTCCGGGTCTCTTCTTATGAAAAAAAAGAGCCCTTTCTTTCTCTTTGTATAGAGACGAAAAGACTTCGCGGTACCACTCTATTTCAAGGCAGCCATCTGCCTTGCCCTCGATCTTCTATAACGGGAATACCCGCCGCCAACTACTCCGTCTTTATATAATGACGTTTCCCTGCCGGTGCTCTAAGGTCAGTTCGGCAGTTATAAGCTGCTGCCTTTCACCTACCGGCAGCTCTCTGAAGCTCTCCCCTGCTTACTATTCCTTGTCATTGCATTTTTTTCACTTTTTTACAATACCATAGAAAAAGGGGGCTTGTCAACCCCCTCTTTCTTTCAAAACTCTTAATGTTAGATTGTTGTTCACGAAGTTATGTTACGAAATCCCTTCACCTTCGGAATTTGCCATAATCATTAACTACACCGTAAACTGTAACATCATTGCTCTTCCTTCTCAGCTGCCTCAATAATCTTCTTCTGAACATCCTGAGGTGCCTGCTCGTATCTTGCAAACTCGTAGGAGAACTCGCCCATACCACCGGACATTGCACGAAGATCGGTGGAGTAACCATACATCTCTGCCATTGGCACATCTGCTGTTACCATCTGCTTGCCGCCTGCTACGTGATCCATACCAAGTACTCTGCCGCGGCGCTTATTTAAGTCACCCATAACATCACCGACAAGTTCATCCGGAACGGTGATGGAAACTGATACGATTGGCTCTAAAATTGTTGGATTTGCCTCTGCAAAACCCTTCTTGTAAGCAAGAATTGCAGCCATCTTGAATGCAAGCTCTGAAGAGTCTACCGGATGATAAGAACCATCAACAAGTGTTGCCTTTAAGCCAACTACTGGATAACCTGCAAGTGTACCCTTTAATACAGACTCCTGAATACCCTTTTCAACTGCCGGGAAGTAGTTCTTCGGAACAGCGCCTCCTACTACCTTCTCTTCGAATACATATGGCGTATCAAGATCACCTGATGGCTCAAATACCATATGAACATCGCCGTACTGTCCGCTTCCGCCTGTCTGCTTCTTATACTTACCCTGTACCTGAACCTTCTTTCTAAGCGTCTCGCGGTATGCTACCTTCGGGCGATACAGCTCGATCTCAACCTTATAACGATTCAGAATACGGCTCGCAACAACATCAAGCTGCTGATCACCGATGCCATAAATAAGTGTCTGGTGATTTTCTACATCGTTCTCAAGACGAAGTGTCTGATCTTCCTCTACCATACGTGCAAGTGCACCATTGATCTTATCTTCATCTGACTTATTCTTTGCACGGTATGCCTTGCATGTATATGGCTTACTTACCTGCGGTCCATCATAAACAAGTGTCGCACCCTTTGTGGAAATGGTATCACCTGTGGAGATCTTTTCGATCTTTGCAAGTGCACCAATATCTCCTGCGCGAAGTTCTGGAACCTCAATGGTTTCTTTGCCGCGAAGCAAATACAACTTAGATGCGCGATCTTCTGTTCCCTTATTTACATTATAAATGCCATCACCGGCCTTTAATGTACCTGTTACGACTTTAATTAAGGAATACTTTCCAATAAATGGATCTACTACAGTCTTAAATACCTTTGCGGACAGATGCTTGTTCTGATCACACTTTACCATTACAAGCTCTCCAGTAGATGTTTCCTTTCCATGGTTTACTGTATATTCAGGTGATGGGAAATACTTCTTAATTACGTTCATCAGCATACTTGTACCCTGATTATGAACACCTGATCCAACTAATACAGGAACGATCTGGCAGTCCATAACGTGAGTTCTAAGTGCAGTAGAAACTTCCTCATAAGTAAATTCTTCACCTGCAAAATAACGCTCCATCAGTTCCTCGCTTGTATCAGCAACAGCCTCAACAAGTGCATCACGGCTGATATTTAAGTGCTTATCCATGTAATCAGGAATATCGCACTCTTCATATTCGCTTGTATCATTGATAAAACGGCGGCCCTTCATCTTTACAACATTTACAAAGCCGACGAACTTTTCATTCTCACGAATCGGCACATGGAACGGTGCTACCTTACGTCCAAAACGATCATTTAACTCAAGAACGATCTTACGATAGCTGGCCTGATCATCATCCATGCCCGTTACAAAAAACAGTCTAGGCAGCTTATACTTCTCACAAAGCTCCCATGCCTTTAATGTACCAACCTCTACGCCAGATTTGCCGTTGATCACGATAACAGCGGCACCTGCTGCGTGGCAAGCCTCCTCTACTTCTCCTACGAAGTCAAAATATCCAGGTGTATCTAAGAAATTGATCTTGATGTCCTCGAACTCGACCGGAACTACGCTGGTCGAAATGGAAAACTGACGCTTCTGCTCTTCCTTATCATAATCGCTGATGGTGTTTCCGTCCGTCACCTTTCCCATCCTAGCTGTAATACCGGTCTGGTAGGCAATAGCCTCAACAAGTGTTGTCTTACCACATCCGCCATGTCCCATTACTACAATGTTGCGGATGTTTCCAGTTTCATAAACCTTCATAAGTCACGTCCTCCAATCTTTCTTTGCTTTTCAAGTTTATTTTGTCTCTTTTGCAGTATACAATTTCGAGACCTCTTGAAATCTGATAGGTATATTATATAAAATATTTCAAATAATTGCAACTATTTTTTCACATTTTTGATATGGTTTTTATTATAATTCATGTTACGAAAGCCATTCGGTGCAATGATTTCGTCGTTGAAACTATATTTCGCGCTTTAAAGTGAAAAAGCTTGACTTTCCACTCCACTTTCGCTACAATACGTTCAGACACTCTGGTTTTCCTATACTGCCAGAGCACGGAAAGGCAAAATTATGAAGCTTAAGACAATAGGATTTATCGGGCTTGGACTGATTGGCGGTTCAATCGCCCGCAGAATAAAGCAGGTTCACCCTGATACCGTAATTATGGCTTATATGAGAACACGCAGCACGCTTGAAGAGGCAAAGGCTGACGGCATTGTTGACATAATTTTAGATGGTGTAGATGAGACACTTCGCGCATGTGACATGATCATCCTTTGCACTCCCGTTTCTTTTAATGAATCGTATTTAAAGGCTATTCGGCCATTTATAAAGCCTGGCTGCATTGTGACTGATGTTGGCAGTACAAAAACAGCTATTCACGAGACGGTAATCGCACTTGACATGGAGGACTGCTTTGTCGGCGGACATCCAATGGCAGGCTCTGAGCGCACTGGATATGCATGCTCAAAGGCTTCTCTTTTGGAGAATGCATATTATGTAATCACGCCAACTTCAAAAACAACGAAAGATCAGCTCGACACAATGATTCAATTTGCCGCTGATCAGGCAGCTATTCCGCTTGTACTTGACTATAAAAATCATGACTATGCAGTTGCAGCAATCAGTCATGTACCGCACGTTATTGCATCATCTTTAGTAAATCTTGTTGCTCAGTCTGATTTTCCTGACGGGACAATGAAAAAAATTGCTGCAGGCGGTTTTAAGGACATCACAAGAATTGCATCTTCTTCTCCTGTTATGTGGGAGCAAATTCTTTTTACAAATAAGGACAATATCATTTCCTTATTAGAGGATTACAAAAAGGCAATTGACCAGACAATAACCGATCTAAAAACAGACAATCATAAAGACATTTACGATATTTTTGAGCAATCTGGTACATACCGCAGCTCCATCAGCAATAAGCGCGGCAGTGCAACAATGAATCCTGAATATGCCATCTTTTGCGATATTCCTGACCAGCCAGGTGCTATCTCTGTCATTGCCACTTTGCTTGCCTTTGAAAATGTCAGCATTAAAAATATCGGAATTAACCATAACCGTGAACATATGGCTGGTACAATCAAGATTGAGTTCCATGATCAGGCTTCCTGCGAACGAGCAACAGAATGCCTTGAGTACCATCATTACCCGGTTTATCAGAAAAAATAAATATATTCAGAAAGAATTTTTATGAAGATAGTAATTGATTCTTTCTCCGGGTGCAAAGCCAACACAGCTGACGTAGGCTTTATCGGACTTGAATATTGCAAATCTTGTCGAGAAAGAAACAGCTTGTGGAATGGATTTATAAGTTTCTTACTTGCCAGTGGGGACATTAATTCAGCCAACGTACCTGTCCCCCTGGTCTTTGATTATGTATTCCATCTGTGTTTCTTTTGGCTTCAGTCCCATTTTTTCATAAAATGCTTTTGCTGAATCGTTTCCTTCCCAAACATTTAAAGTAACTTCATAGCAACCGAGTCTCACCGCCTCTTTTTTTACATATTCAAACAGCTTCTGACCGATATGCTTTCCTCGAATCGTTGTGTCCACACATAAATCATCAATAAATAGTGAGGTAAACTGCACCATATTGTTTGAAAATGGCTGCTGTCTTAATTTGCAAAATGCATATCCTACCACTTGATCTTTTTCATCCACTGCTACATATACCGGATTTTGATCATCCTCAAACATCTGTAACAATTCTGCATCTGTATATTTTGTTGTTCCACTCACAAAAACATCTGGTCTTATTTTTGCGTGAATTTCAAGAACCTGTGACAACAGATCCATTACTTTTTTGATATCTTTTTCTTCAGCTCTTCTAATTTCAATTTGCTTCTCCATAATTTTTCCTCTCGATTATTTTATCGTATCTTTATCGTGACTCTGCCTTTTTCAAAATCAACACCCAATCATTTGCTTTCTCTTTTCTTAAATCAAGCTTGAAGCAGGTGTTCCAAGACCAATCTGAAACAGCTTCACTCCTGATATATGGCTCATCAGCAGGACAATAGGAAGTTATACTTTTCATTTTCCTCCACATTTTCCACACCAATGGCATCCATTACAACTATATCTTCTTTTACAAGTTTTGCATCGCGGCTGTATTGGAACATCGGTCTCTCCAGACGGATACGACAAACCAGAACGCTTTGCCTGTACACTTTGGTATGCTTTCGGTATACGATAAACTTTTCCATCTTTAACAAATACATTGCCTGTTCCGATAAAGTCAAATCGAACATTTTCCTTTTCACACTGATCATGTAGCGATTTTACCCACTCATATCGACAGGGACGATTTCCGTCATAGTTTTCTCCATCACAAAGAACTTGTTCAAATTGCTTTGTTGCAAGATAAGATTCAACATGCACCTCAGATAAAATCGGTGCAATCATAAAAGCCTTGTGTTTTGCAGGAATATCAAGTAATATCGGCAATCTTTCATCGGCTCTTTTTTGATTTTCCGTCGTGACACAAAGTATTACATTCTCCCAGCCATCATTCCAATCGAACGGAAGACACTGCTGGATTCGCCCAGCTCTTTTGGTCTGAATCCAAAAAGAAACATCCGAACGAATCCGAATCATATCCCATATTTCATTACGCCAGACATCTGCTTCTTCCAGAAAAAAATCAGACGTCATGCATACATGCAGCATTGTTCCAGACGGTATTTTGTAGATTCCCTGACGTGTTTTCTTTAAGGGAAGATTAAAATTCGTTTTGGTTTTATATATCGAACTTCCATCTTGATCCCTCTGTGCATCTAAATAGTACATATAGCAGTGATCACAGCCTTCGCTGTATTTGTTACATCCATGCCACGGATTCCAGATATTCATTTTCATAATTCCGCTCTTGTTTCCTCTGGCACTGCTTCAATATCTTCGATCGTTTTCAATGCTTTTTCATCGCAAGACGCATTGATCTTGTCAAACAACTTTGCACATGCCAGTGTATCCTTCCACGGCACAACATCACTTTCCAATTTTCCAGCTTGAATACAGCGAATTGCATCTTGAATCTCATAGACGAAACCATTTTTCGTTTCTTGATCCACAAAATGCTCTTTTAATTCCCCATCATTTCCATACAAATATGCCTCTGATGCATAGTGAGGATGTGGAAGAACGATTTTTCCAAATCGGCCATAAATTACCATCTGCTCCTCTAACTGTGCAACAAAGCTTGTCAGCAAATCAGCAAATGTATCTTCAAAGCAAATGGCAACATGGTCTGTAACATCGACACCTGTATCGCTCCAAGTTGCCGACACGGATATATTTTTAATTGCTTGATTTAAAATAAACGTCGTGATTTCATATGCATAGACCGTGATATCCTTTGTCGCGCCACCTCCCAACTTTGGATTAAAATACCGATTTTCTTTGTCATCTGGCGCTACAAATCCAATATTACACTGCAAAACGGTTGGCGTTCCGATCTTTTCTTGTTCCACCCATCTTTTTGCCTGTTGCACAGCAGGAAGATACCGACTCCACAAAGCTTCCATGACAAAAATCTTTTTCTCACTCGCTAGCGTATACAAGTTCTTCGCTTCCTCTGAATTTTGAAACATCGCTTTCTCACACAAAACTGGTACATTGTGATTTACGCAGAGCACACTCAAGCGATAATGATCATTTGTTGTCACTGCAATATAGGCACAATCTGGTTTTTCCTTCTCCAATAACATCTCATAATCATCATAATAGCTTTCAACACCATTCTCTTTTGCAAAATTTTCTGCTCGCGCAAGACTTTTACTGGCAACTGCACATACCTCGCATCCATCAATTCTCGATACGGCATCACAAAACTGCCTTGCAATATGACCTGCTCCTAAAATGGCAAAACGAAATTTTTTCATAAGGTTCCTCCTAGTATCAACTTCTAAGTTCTTCTGTAATAATTACATCTCTGTCAAACGGCTCACCAAATATTTCCTCTACGTAACTTAAAATATTGCTCAATGTCATTAAGATAAGACATTGATTCAGCTATTGCACTATCCCCCTGGTCTGATAAATGCTTCTTTAGCTTAGATGTAGATTGACACCCAAGCTGTCATCAATGTGATCTTTATTTACAATATAATCATGTCATGATGTTGGGACAAAAGATGTTTTGACACGGCATTTCTTGTGATAAAATGCAATGCCATATTTCAATATCTTTGTATATCCCTTCTCACGCAACTCTTGATCATAATTTTTATCTTCGATCTGCTGCAGTGCATCATCGCATTCCTTATCAAGTGCGTTTTCTGTTTTGCTATATTTCAGCTCCAATACCATTCCAATGCGCAAATCATCTTCATTGACTTCAATTAAAATATCGCTAAAGCCATCACCAGATTCCTTATTTGACGTAGCCTTCCAAGCCCCCTGTGATCCGAGAATGCCAATTAGTAATCCATGATAAAAATTTTCACGAATCGACTTGGCAAAAGAATCACGAATACTGATTGTTTTTCCCATATACTCTGTCAATGCGTGCTCCATAGTACTAGCATCAGATGCTAACATTGCGTTGCAAAAACTTCTAAGAAGTTCTCGATTTTGAGAAACGGATCTTTTAAATAGTGCTAATACACGGCGAACCATACAATCACAAATCTCGCGGTTTGGAATTGCTAAATGATAACGTCCATCTGGCTCTTTTCCACGCTGTGTTAAATATCCTGTCATAAAGAGTGTACTCCACATATTATCAATATTGGAATACAATTCCTTATAAGTTATCATTTCATCCACCTGTTTAACAACCGTATCACCACTTACCAATAATTCCAGTTCGCTTTTCGTCAACATATGCGGATCGTTCATACTGTCAACAAAATGCTGAATAACCTCATTCCCGCTGGTATTCATCCAATAATTCTGAAGTTCAGCATTCGTATTCTCCTTATGATCCTCACAATAGTTAACAACATCCCATGGACAATACACGTCTGCATTGCCAAAGCGATAGCCATCGTACCATGCCTTTACTTCCTCAAAATGACTATCTAATCCATAATAGACAAGCATTTTCCTAACTTCCTCATTTGTAAATCCAAAGGTTTCGTCAAACTCTGTATTCGTAATGGAATAGACTTTAAAATTATTCAGACCAGTAAAAATACTTTCCTTCGCAATTCGTAAGCATCCTGTCAACACTGCAAATGCAAGGCTGTCGTTTGTTTTCAAAACATTTCCAAACAAATTTCTGATTAAAAGAACCATTTCATTGTAATAACCATTTTCATATGCTTTCGCCAATGGTACATCATATTCATCAACCAGCACAACTACCTTTTTTGAAAAATGTGCCTCCAATAATTCTGTAAGCTCCTGAAGACTGCTTGTGATTGTATCCTCTTCCATATTTCTGCTTAAAAGCTGTGTTAGCAATTCTTTATCAAAAGAATCCAGCTTTTCGCTTTTTAAAAGAAGGCGGTGACGTCTAGCTTCCCTGTTAATTATTTTGATAATCTGTGCTTTTGCTTTCGTATAGGAATCTGCATCCACACCTTTTAAACTGATTGCAATAACAGGATATTTTCCCATATATTTTTCGCACAGCTCTGCATTTTGTGAAATATAAAGTCCATTAAATAATTTTGAATCTGTTCCTGTTTCAAAAAAATATCGCAGCATACTCATGTTCAATGTTTTGCCAAAACGCCGCGGACGAGTAAACAATGTCACCTTGCTTCTTTTGTCAAGAACCTGCTCAATCAATGCCGTTTTATCAACATAATAATAACCATCTGTTCGTATTTCTTTAAAATCTTCAATTCCAGTTGGCAGCATTAACTTATTATCCATCTGCATCCGCAGGATACTGCGTGGTACCCTGCTCCTCCTTTCTTTCCAAAATAGTTTCTGTATCGTTTACAATCTTCAAAACCAACTTCTCATACACTTGTTCTTTTCATGTACTCAGTATAGTATATATTAGGTTCATATGCAAGAAAGACAATCAATTTACAAATCAATATTTCTTTTAGTCCTCCATGTCATTACTATCTGTCCACAGCTCACATTGTGTCATCACGATCTGAACTGCATCCTCTTCTCCTTCTGGCGGATATCTATGTCGTTTTAGCAATCGCCTGATCATAATACGCATTTTCGCTCTGGCTGATTCTCGTTTCTGCCAATCAATCTGCTTATTTTTACGCAGCGTATCAACCAACTCTTTTGTAAGCGCAATCAATTCTTCATTTTTATAAAAATCTTTGATAGCGTCTGGTTTTGTCAAAGCATCATAGAATGCCAATTCCTCAGATGTAAGTCCCATCTTATTTCCTTCCTGATGGGCTGCTTTCATTTGCTTTGCCATATTTAAGAGTTCTTCTATTACCTGCTCATTTGTCAGCATTCCGTTCAAATAAGCATTCATGACTCGCTGAATTATTTCACTGAATTTCTGTGACTTTACCACATTCGTGTGTCGATAAATATGCACCTGCTCTGCGATCAATTTCTTAAGCAATTCTACAGCAAGATTTTTTTCTTTCATCTTTGAAATTTCTTCTAGGAATTTAGGATCAAAGAGAGAAAATTCTTTGTCGACATCTGAAAACAAATTGATAACGCCATCACTCTGAACACTTGATTTCAAAAGCTCATTAATTCTTGCATTCATCTCCGGAAGAGAAATCTTTTTTCCTACTCCCTTATTCATAAGTCGTGTCACTAACACCCTAACTGACTCAAAAAAAGCTGCTTCTATGCGTAACTCCTTCTCTGCAAGAGATGAGCAAAGCGACAATGCCTGTTTCAGCATCATACTTTCCTTTAGAAAAGTATCTCTCTCATCTATTTTATCAACAGCAACAATAAAGTTTACTCCACCACTAATTGCCTTTGAACGTTCCAGATTTGTGCCGTCTATAAACTTTGAATAATCATACCCATAAAAGATATCCCGACATACTGAAAGCTTTTCAAGAAACTTTGGATATGCAATTTTCGTGATATCTGTATCTCCATAGTTCTTTTTATCTCGTGCAGTATAATCATTCATAGCTTGTTTCAAGGCTGCTGCAATTCCCACATAATCAACAATTAATCCACCTTCTTTATCGTTAAATACGCGGTTTACTCTTGCAATCGCCTGCATTAGATTATATCCCTGCATTGGCTTATAAACATACATAGTTGCTAATGACGGAACATCAAAGCCAGTCAGCCACATATCCACTACGATTGCAATTTTAAGTTGACTCTCATCATCTTTAAATTCTGCTGCCAGTTCATCTTTATGATGCTTATTTCCGATAATTTTACTCCACTCTTCTGGATCTTTATTGCTTCCTGTCATTACAATAGCAACTTTTTCTGTCCAAGAAGGTCGCAAAGACAAAATACGCTCATATATCTTCATAGCAATTGGTCTGGAGTATGCCACAATCATAGCCTTTCCAGTAAGCAAGTTTTGACGATAGTTCTCGTAATGATTTAATATGTCATCTACAAGAGAATTAATAGTTTTCTCATTTCCAAGAATTGCTTCCATCTGACCAAGTTCTTTTTTGCTTCTCTCTATGACCGCCTGATCAGCATTGTTTGCCATGAGATCATATTCCTGATCAATTCGTCTTAATGTTGCTTCATCCAATTTCAACTTAATGACACGGCTTTCATAATAAACAGGACGTGTTGCACCATCTTCCACTGCCTGAGTCATATCATAAATATCTATGTAATCACCAAACACTTCTCTTGTATTTCGATCCTTCATAGAAATTGGTGTTCCAGTAAATCCGATATAAGTCGCATTCGGCAGCGTATTTCTTATAACACGCGCCGTTCCAATTTTGATTTCACCAGTCTTTATATCTACTTTCTCTTTTAGACCATACTGGCTGCGATGCGCTTCATCTGCCATAACAATAATGTTTCTACGCTCAGAAAGACAATCAAATGCTTCCTCAAACTTCTGCATAGTTGTAAAAATGATACCATTTGCTTTTCTTCCATTCAGCCAGTCCATCAAACCAATTATAGGTTTCTCTCCTTTTCGTAGATGTGCATTTCTCTCCCTATCCTGATCAGACAGTTTTCTTTTATCTGCCTGAACTGCATCCTGCCGTAAAAATCTTCTGCACTTTGCAAACTGTCCATAAAGCTGATCATCCAAATCATTACGATCCGTTATCACAACAATCGTAGGACTATCAAGTGCATCCTGTAACAAATGCGCATAAAACACCATCGACAGTGATTTTCCACTTCCTTGCGTATGCCAGAAGACGCCACCTTTTCCATCTGTCTGTGTAGCCTTCTTTGTTGACTCAATGGCCTTTTTCACTGCAAAATACTGATGATATCCTGCCAGAATTTTTGCCTGCTTTGTTCCTTCATTAGAGAAGCAAATAAAATTCTTTATTATATCCAACAGTCGCTCTTTTTGAAATATACCTTCAAAAAAGGTATCAAACTGCGCATGCTGTGTATTTTCATAATCACCGTCTTTCGTTTTCCACTCCATGAAACGATCTTCACCAGAAGTAATTGTACCTGCCTTCGATGTCAGCTGATCACTCATAACACAAATACAATTGTAAATAAACATAGATGGAATTTCATGCATATAATTGCGAATCTGTGTATATGCCTCCGAAGCATCCGTTTCCTCTCTCGATGGAGATTTAAGCTCCATAAGAACAATTGGAAGACCATTTAAAAACAGTAAAATATCCGGACGCTTCGTACTATTTTCAACAAAGCTCCATTGATTCGCTATAATGAAAGAATTTCTGTCAGGATTTTTATAATCTACAAGATACACTAAACCAGAGCGCTCCTCATTTCCAACAAAGTAGCGCACTTCAATTCCGTATTGAAGATATTCCATAAAAAGCTCATTCTTCTGAACTAACTCCGCGTTCTCAAAGTTTTTCAGCTTATATAATGCATCTGAAATCGCCTCTTCTGGTAATGTTGGATTCAGGCGATGAATCGCATCATCTAGCTCGTCCTCATATAACGGACTTCTGAAATCTCGCTCTAGGTCTGGTGCATATATATGCTGATATCCCATATTTTGAAAAAGCTCTATAACAGAGCTTTCATAGTCTGCTTCTGTATAAAATCCTGACATAATTCCTTCTCCTTATCTCAAGGTTTATCTTATGTAAATAATTTATTCATTGATAACTTATAGCTTCCACATTTTTCATAAAATGTTAGCAACATATCTTCCGTTCTTTTCGAAAAAGATTACCTCTGCCGGGAAACGCTTCATACCTTCATTTGACATTTTAATAACAGTTAATGCCCAATCAGTTAATTCATCTGGCAAAACATAGCATTGAATTTCTGTTTTCATATCTATAGTCACCAAAGGTACTCCACTACGATGATATCCTACCGATAAAACCTTATATCTCATACTTCCTTCGATATGTAAAACCGGCTGTTTCTTTATATCAAAGTATATCTTTCCACCTCGATTATTGAAAAAATATTCCTCTGATTCATCTGATATCACTTCAACTGGCAATGTCTCTGACATAGTTTTATATCTATCACCTAACATTTGACACACAAACGCATTAAAGTATTCCGGTTGCATTTCCAGTTCTCGGTTCTGCATATCTTTTGCATTATCGACCTGCTTCATATATTTTAATAACGCAACAAATGATACTAAATCATCTGCATATACACCTGCGTAAGATTTATACCATGCGTTATTTAACTCACAAATGATATGATACAATTTCTTATACAAATTAAGTTGTGCATCATTCACCATGAACCATTCCTTGCTCAATAATCTTTTTTCAGGCTTCTCAGTTGTGTTGCTTGATCGAAGTGATTCACTCAATGACTTCATCATCCTAGCAATTACACCAGCCAGCATATCCGAAATTCTAATACCAAAATTAGCCTTGGAATCCTCTTCCGACACATTTTTTACTCCCATCCGTAATGCTGCTTTTAATGTATTTTGGCAATCTCCTTCTTTGTCCAAAACTAATTTATAATCATCAATATTATTTTCTACCAGAAATAACTGCAAACCTTCAAATGATATTTCATAATTCCACTCAATCTGCTTTACCTGTTGCACTGATTCTAAAATCCATACAATTTGTATAAAAGCATTTATTTCCATTTCCTTAAGTTCGTAATTTCCTTTGTCGTACTCTATTCTTTCTTGAAAGAACTTTACTAATTCTTTTACTATCAATTTTGAATCTGTTTCTTCATATATGGCCTTTAAAACACTCTCCGGTTTATACGTCAAAATAGCCTTTGTCATAGAGTACTCCATTGCCCGTATGCTTACAAAAGGATTATCTGCATAGTCCTGCAAAATTTGCCGTACTATATATTCAATTTTGCTTATTACCGAAAAGTATATATATGTATTATCCGTAAACAATGATAGAAAATCGTCGAGAAATTGAATATTTTGCTTATTCAAAGACGCAAAACCATATTTAAGTTGCTCTTGCTTAATTGTTGTACTTTTTAATTCTCCATGAGAAGCCCTTTCTCTGTATTTTTCTTCAAAAGCTTCATGATTTTCCCTTATTCGATCTTTTTGCGCAGTATTCCACCCCACAATAACTGCAACAAAATTGTCATAGTAATTTTGTGCAGCTATTGTCTTATAATTGATTTTTCTACTATGTTCAGCTTCATCATAAAAAAATTCATATTCCATATACCTTTCCTCCATATAATAAACAAGAATTTAGAGCAACAAGCACAAGCAATTTATGCAAAGATGTTTGCTGAAAATAAGACTACTACCCCCGCAACGATTGCTGACGTTTCAATTAATGTTACTGATGGTGTGCATAACACAGTACATGATGACCCCACAGGTGAATATCTGCTTTTGAGTTGCAAGAATATCAAAGGTGGTTCCCTTAATATTGGATCTTTAGAGCGCAGAATTAACATTGAAACTTTTGAAAAGCTTCGACGTCGCACTAAATTAGCTAAAGGAGATATTCTTATCTCATCTGTCGGTACCGTTGGCGAGTTACTCCTGCTTAACGAAGAACCTTTCAACTACGAATTTCAGCGAAGCGTTGCTATGATCAAACCAAATTCGAACATTGTGAGTCCTGCTTATTTGTATGAATCTCTTATATTCAAAAGATCTGAGCTTATCAATGCTGCTCATGGTGCAGTTCAGCAATGCTTATTTATTGCTGATATTGCAGGATTTCCTATTGAAGTTCCACAACAAACGGATCTTCTTAAATTCGACGCCATTGTTACACCTATGTTAGATATTATTTCAGCAAATGAAAATGAAAATCATAAATTAGCTGAAATAAGAGACTCCCTTTTGCCCAAACTAATGTCCGGTGAATTAGATGTCACCGACCTTGACCTCTAAGCCGCCAAATTCTTGTTTATTCTTTGATTTATTGCCATTTTTTCTTGAATCTTATCAAGAATTGCTACTACTTTTTGCTGAATTTCAAGATTAGGAAGATCTATAACAAGATTTTCTATCATTCCTTTAGTCAAAGCATTTCTTGTTGCACCAGCTGAAGCCGACTGTAATAAGTATTCTTTTCTCCACTGCAAAAAATATAAAAGATAAGAACTAATTGCAACACCCTTTTTTGCCCTAATAATAGTAACATGCTGATTAACGCGAGCAGGCAAATATACTGGATTTATCATTGTAGCTCGAGCGACAGAATCACCAGTAATATTCAAAAGCACATCTCCCTCCAAAACCTCAACGTTATTCATTTTTTTTGCCTGATCTTGGTTAATATAAACTAACCCATCATCTGAAAATGAAAAGTCTAATATATTTTGACTTCTAACAAATGAAACACCATTTTCACAATATACTTCCTTTCCACCTCTAGGCGTTGACCCACTTCCTATTTTTTCACATATATCCTTAAACTTAACTCTTTCCATGTGAATTACCTTTCTATCCAATATATTTCCTATGAGCTTGTTTTACATTACTCTGCTTGACCATGGCATATTGCAATGTCGTATCTATGCGCTTATGACCCAACAACTGCTGCAATTGCTCTATCGGCATTCCTTTGTCAATCGCCATTGTCGCAAGTGTTCTTCTAAACTTATGCGGATGTACATTTTCAATTTCTAATTCCTTACCCATTTTCCGCAGTCTTGTTTCAATACCTCCAATCTTAATTCTTTCAAATGGAGAACGCAACGTTACAAATAATGCTAGATTTTCATCTGTTCTGCTATTGATATAATTCTGCAAATGGATCTTTGTTCTGGCATCAAAATATACTACTCGTTCTTTATCACCTTTACCAAAGACAACGCATTCTCGTTCATTGAAATCAATATCTGCCTTATTCAGCAGCACCATCTCGCCAATACGCATTCCTGTTGATGCAAGCATATCTATAATCGCAAGATCGCGAAGCTCTACACAATTATCGCGCATTTTCTCCAAGTCTTCATCTGTATATGTTTCTTTTACATTAGTCGCTGTTTTCACCTTATGAATTCTGCGAACTGGACTTTTTATGATGTAGTCCTCATCTTCTAACCATGAAAAAAAGCTAGACAAAATTCTCCGGATATTATCAATGGTTACTCGGCTTGGACTATTTTTCTGCTGGTAATTAGTTAAATATGTTCGCAAATCTTCCGTCTGTATATGACGAACACTTTTTCCAACTGCTTCGATCATATTTTCTATCGTGGTTCGATAATATTTCAATGTTTTTTCTGAGCAACCTTCAATACGTTTTGCCGTTATAAAGGAATCAAGCAACTGATTACCATCATCTTCATCGCTTTTTATTTGCGTTTTTATTTCACAATCAAACAATTCGTTCTCCAACACACTTTTTAATCGCTGTAGTTGTACATTATCAAGATGCTGCAACATTTGCTGAATGATTGATTCAATAATTTGCTGTTTCATAAATAGTCATCCTCCTTCTTTTCCAGAGAACGACTCAACGGCAGTTCTATTGGTTTTTACTTCTGCCGTTGCTAGAAGTGTTAATCAATCAGTAAAAAATATCCTACTATTATAAAGAAATTTATTCTCCATAGTATCCTGTCTTAGCTAACTCGCGCCACTTAAAATACATTTCCTTATAATTTTCCTTTATAAATTCTCTTATTTGTCGAACCTCTCGATCATTTAATTGTCCCTGCTTTTCTACAGTGGTATCGCCATTGCTCTTAACAAAAAATTTAGCTGATCCTGCTTCCGTAAGTCTTCTATCACTTGCATGTACATGCATTGCCTCAATGACACAGCTTGCAGTGTAATAAAGGTAATAACCACATACTTTAAATCCGTAATATTTAGGCATCTCACTCCTCCATAAATCGCTTATTCTTTTCGTAATAATCCAAAGCAATCTGAGTTTCAATATCGTCCATATTCGTTTCAACTACTCTGTCATTAAGAATCACTGCTGCATGATTCAAATAATCAAGATTCAGCACTCGAACATATTCACCATCTTTTGTAAAAGCATACCCATTAACTATCATATCAGCTTTATCAGCAATTTCTTTAATATCAAGCCGCATAATCAATTTTCACCTCCTTAATTGGTTCTAAAAATTTATCTACGTCATAATACAACTTATCCAGTATCGGTATCAAATCAATATACTCTTCTACTTCACCTATATTTTTATATTTCGCCATCACAACCAGATATCCATGATCCCATTCTACAATCTTCGTATATCGTTCCAAGCGCGCTGATGTCATAAAACGAATAATATCATTATTGAACTGAAATATTGTGTACTCGCCTTTACTTTTTAAAATAGCACATCTGTTCATGTTTCACCTCCATTTTTAACATATTGATCAATTTCAAACAAGAATTTAGCGGCTTAAAGGTCAAGGTTAGAAACATCCAGTTCACCGGACATCAGCTTTGGCAGTAGTGAATCTCGGAAGGCTGATAATTTTCGATTTTCACAGGTGTTTTGAGCGATCATATCGTACATAGGTGTTACAATTTTGCAAAAATCAGAAACAACTTCATGGTTTGGAAGTGCAATCTGAAATTCCAAAGTTGTACTTGGTGTAGTGCGCTGACGGCTATTTGTTGAACCAGTGGTATGAGCACACATCCAGTCAGAAAAAGCAGCGCTGTCAATAACTGAAAAAACAAAATCTTTGTAGGTTGGATCATTAGCTTCAAAGATAATAAATTCAGTTGAGCTGACAGCAAACGCAGAAATGCATATAGGACGCCATACACGTTTGGTGTCTGGATTTAGCTTTGAAATCATGACTGAGTTATTTGTTAAAATATATTTGTTACTCTTTACGTTTGATGCCAACTCAAAAACAGGATATTTTTGTTCATCAAATGCTGGGATACTATAATGTTCCAACATTACAGTAGGATTCTTTGTTGGAGAAAAACTATTTGTTTTAATGGCTGCTATATCCCCAAGCTTTGCAACATTCCAGAAAGATGGCATTTTGCCACCGAAAGCTTCGAATGTAACAAACCAGGCTTTAAAGAGTTCTTGTGCCTGCTGCTCTAAATTCTTGTTTATCTTATTATTCAGTTCAATCTTATCTTCTATTAGTGCAAGAATACTACTCACTTTTTTCTGTTGTTCTAACGATGGCATATCAATTTCCTGCTGTGCAAGTACTTTTACAGAAAGTCCTGGCTGCGCAGACTGTCCTGAAAGCCTTCCTAAATTCATAGCCCCTAGTAAATATGCTAAGTATCTTGTATCATTATTTTCATCCGCACATACTACAACAGCATGTTCTGTCATATAGGCTTCACCTGAAAAGAATCTAACATTCCCACAAAAAGCACCTTGTCGTCCTATAATCGCACATTCTCCTGCAAAATTACTCTTTTCTGTATATCCACGCAAACCATTGCCTCCATACACAGGAAAGTTTCCAGTAGAACTAATCAATTTCGCAGAAATTCCTTTGCCACTACTAAGGCGTGAACAAATATCACCTAATTTATATCTCATACCCAATCGCCCCCAGTTTCTTTCGTATTTCTTCCTCAAGCTCATGAGACTTTTCAAACAATCCTGCCAATTCACTTGTCAATCTCGTCATTTTCTCCTCAAAAGGCTCTCCGTCATCTTCCTGCTCTTCGATTCCTACATATCTTCCCGGAGTAAGAATGTAATCTTGTTCTGCGATATCTTCAAAAGTTGCCACTTTGCAGAATCCTTTTACATCTTCGAGTGTTCCATTCTGAAAAGATTCAAATGTATCGGCCAGTTTCTGGATATCTTCATCTGAGAAATCGCGATGCTTACGGTCTACCATATGACCCATTTTACGAGCATCAATAAAAAGTGTTTTTCCTTTTTGTTTCTTGCCCTTCGTGATAAACCATAAGGTCACAGGAATGGTTACGCTGTAAAAAAGCTGAGTTGGCATCGCAATAATTCCCTCAATTAAATCATCTTCGATAATTTTCTTGCGGATTTCTCCCTCACCACTCGTCTGGCTAGAAAGTGCTCCATTTGCCAATACAAGACCAATCTTTCCATTTGGTGCAAGATGATAAATCATATGCTGAATCCATGCATAGTTCGCATTTCCCGCTGGGGGTAATCCATATTTCCAACGCTTATCCTCAAGCAATTTATCCTGATTCCATGGATGATAATTAAACGGTGGATTCGCCAGAATAAAGTCTGCTTTTAAGGTCTGATGCAAATCATTTGTAAAGGTATCCGCATTGTATGGACCAAGATCAGCGTCAATTCCACGAATTGCCATATTCATCTTCGCCATTTTCCAAGTATCTGGATTTGCTTCCTGTCCGTATACTGAAATATTTCCTCTTTTTCGGCTGTGTGCCTCAATAAATTTTTCACTCTGAACAAACATACCACCAGACCCACAACAACAGTCATACACACGGCAATTATCAAATGGGCGCAGAACAGAAACCAATGTCTTAACAATGCTAGATGGCGTGTAGAACTCACCACCACCAACACCTTCCTTTTCTGCAAACTGAGCAATACAATACTCGTATGTGCGACCCAAAAGATCTTCACTCGCTTCTGTATCACTCATATCAATATTGTTGGTGAAAATATCAACTACATCACCCAAGATTCTTTTATCCAAATCTGGACTTGCGTAATTCTTCGGCAATACATTTTTTAATGTCTTATTTTCGCTTTCAATTGCTCTCATTGCATTGTCAATGATTGTTCCAATTTCTGGAGTATGTGCATTTGACGCAATGTTGCTCCATCTGGCTTCCTCTGGGACAAAAAATACATTTTCCATCGTATAGGCATCGCGATCATCCTCAAAACCATCGCCTTCTTCTATAAGTTCCTCACGTCTTTTGTCAAATGCAGCTGAAATATACCGAAGAAAAATTAATCCAATGATAACCTTTCTGTATTCTGCTGCCGGGATATGACCCCAAAGGACACAGGCTGCATCCCATAATTGCTTTTCAAATCCAATATTGGCATTTGTTTTATCCGCCATTTTATATTTCCTCCATCCGTATCTCACTTTTTTTCTTATGTACTCTTATATACTTACTTTTGTACTTTCAATCCAAGTATATTATAAATATAATACCAAGTAAAGTCAAATTTTTTGCATATTTCAAGACACTTCCTGGTTGCCACACAAAAAACGGCACAGCCCACTTTCGCAGGCCATACCGTTTCTGGTTGTCACATTATCATATTGTATAGTGTAAAGATTACTGCTGCTTTTTGCTGTCGTTTAAAATTGCCGTAAAGAATGCCAGCGCCAGACCTTGTCCCCATCCCTGGATCCAAGCCTTCGGTACGCCCATATATCCCTCGCGGTCTTTCATAACTGCTGTGCCGCCTGATACGTTCAATACTCTTCCATCTGCAGAAACATTATCTAAAATGCCTTTTAATGCCTTCTGAACATACTTTGCATGAAGCGGATTGTTCATCTCTACCATTGCTGCTGCGATACCTGCTGATGCAGATACTTCCTCGTATGCTTCCTCATCATCGAGAATTGTTCTCCAGAGACCATTTTCTGTCTGAACGAGTTTCAATGCTGCAAGCTGATCGCGAAGTGAGCACTCTACGTCCATGCAAGGTGGGAACAGATACCAGTCATACAGATTCTTCTTTACCTGAGACATGGTATATGCTGCCCATGCATTAGCACGACCCCAGTAAAAACCTGACATGTGATCTTTATGAACATTGTTGTAGCCATGATACCACAGGCTTGTCTCTTTGTTCTGCAGATACTGAATATGCCAGTAATATTGATTTAAAGAATCGTTGATGATGTCCATTGCCTGCGGCTGATACTCCATAAGTGCTGCATCTTTCGGATCATCTGGATTAAGCATACGAAGCTTTGAACCAACGCGAAGCATTAAGAAAGCTGCCATAAAAAGTGTATCTGCCCAGCACTGCTCTGGGAAATCGTTGTTGCTTGAAACAGTGTGCTGCAATACATGATCGCCAAAGCGAAGTGCATCGTTTCTAAGGTAATCAATCTTACTCATAACAAGATCCCAGTACTTCTTGTCGCCTGTGTACTCATAAAGAGTGATCAGGCAGTGACCCATTGCGCAAGTATTTACATTCCATGACGGCAGACCCATCTCGATGTACTCATCTACCCAGTTCTTTAAAAATTCCATGTACTCTGTTTTTCCGGTTGCCTTATATGCCTCTGCCAGTCCATAATAAGCTACACCACACGGCCAGTCCCATGTCAGATCCATGGTCATCGTCTTCTTTGCCACACGGTCAATCGCAGACAAAATTTCTTCATTGTCGAATGAAACCTTCATGTTTTCCTCCTGATTATAAAATCTTTGTTGCAAATGGTGCAAGCTCTACAGTTACATCACCCTTTGCAGTCTTAATTACTGTCTTCTGTGTGTCACCACTGTTGTTGATGACTACCAGCTTATCAATTTCCTTATAATATGCACACTCAGTATACAGATTGTCACAGATATAATCTCTTACCTTATCTTCCTTGCCAAGAAGTGTTAACAGAGCTCTCATTAAGAAACGTGTAGACTCCTTTGATACGCGGAAGGATGACAGATACATTGCCTTACCTGCACCAAACTGATTCAGTGTAATAAGCGGTGTCTTTCCATTAGCAGCCAGTACGCTTACATTTGCGCTCTTGCAGTAAACGCCCGGATTTTCTACCATTGATTCACCGATATTTGGTGTATCTTCCATCGCAAATGTGCCTTCTGTAACTGAATTTACATACTTTCCGATACACTTTTTGGTGCCAAGATCCTTGTCGATGCCAAAGACAGGTGCTAACTGGAAGAAGCTTCCATTTGCCCATACAGCAGACGGATCATTTACGCCAAGCAGACCTCCGCCGTTGTGAACGAATGCAGTCAGTGCTTCGATTACACCAGCTTCCTTCCAATAATCGCCGCCGCTCCATGCACTGTTTGCAACACCTGCGTTAATGATAACCTTTACATCTTCTGGAATACCATTTGCTAAAACATCATCAAAGCTCATAAACTGTACATCAAATGGAAGACCTGAAATTGCATCAAGAAGATTTGTCAAATCGACCTCTGGATGCTCATGCAGATGACCGCTGCAGATCCATGAACGAAGTGAACCCCATGCAGTAAGCACTGCTACCTTGCCTGGCAATGTGTATGGCTCACATGATGCGTTGAAGCTCTTTAACAGACGAAACTCATCTGCTACCTGTGCAATGTAATCACAGAAATCCGGGAATGGCTCTACAAGATGCAGATATCCGCCCAGACCAATACGGTCTACTGGCTTACGAAGAAG
>OBAM01000740.1_pt1 | contig 25384 bp, 17 predicted proteins | sample 1517751 | NCBI WGS metagenome assembly OBAM01 (sample SAMN04571703, study PRJEB22368) | human gut metagenome | biome: human gut; material: stool | host: Homo sapiens | place: Luxembourg | collected 2012-10-18
TCGTTAGGGGGTGCAGGGGGCGAAATCGAAACGCCCCCTGCCTTTCTCTTGGGGGATTCAAAGGGGGAGGTTCTCTTTTGAAAGAGAATCTCCCCCTTTGTCCCGTGCAGCGCCGCTGGCGCTGCCATCCTTATTGATGTTTATAAATCCGCCGATTGTCGAGCGCGAAGACACGCTGGCTGAATTCGCCCGCTTTGAGCGGCGCGAGCACCTCGCGGTAGATCTCCATGCGGCTGTCGATCTGGTCGACGAGCGACAAAAGCTCTGCCTCCGCGCACTGGGGCAGCACCGCCGCGCCGAATTCCGGTTGGCCGTGATGCGAGAGAATCAGGTGCTCCAAAAGCGTCGCCTTTTCCTCGGGCAGGTCGAGCTCGGCGGCAATCGCCGCGACCTCCTGCGCGCCCATGACGAGGTGGCCGAGCAGCTGGCCCTTCGTCGAATAGTCCGTCACAAGGCCAAGCTCGGAGAATGTGAACTCCTGCTCCTTGGCGAAGTCGTGCAGCAGCGTGCCGGTGAGGAGCAGGCTGCGGTTCACAGTGTCCGCGTACTGCGCGGACAGAAAATCGGCAAGGCGCAGCATGTTGAGCGTGTGCATCAGAAGACCGGACAAAAAGCCGTGGTGAACGCTCTTGGCGGCGGGAATGGTGCGGAACGCTGCCTCGTGGCGGCGGAGCATTTCCTCGCACACGGCACGGTAGTCTGCGTCCTCGATGGTCGAAACGAGTGCCTTGACCTCGTCATAGCCGGCCTCGCGGTCGATGGGCGCGACGCTCACGAGCTTCGAGACGTCGACGCAGTCATTGTCTTCGGCGAGGCGCAGCTTGTCGACTGTGAGCTGGGGCATGCCGCGGTAGTCCGATACGCTCCCACGCACCTTGAGCACCTTGCCTACGTCGCGCTCGCCGACAGGGCCGCTGTAATCCCAGACCTTTGCTTCGATCGTGCCGCTCGTGTCGGCGAGCACTGCGCTCAAAAACGGCTTGCCGCTGGCTGTCACCTTGGCAAAGGCGGCCTTGAGCAGATAAAAGCCTTCCACGTCCATACCGCGCTGCATCTGCGCGATGGAAAGACCAACTTCCATGATAAAAACCTCTTTCTGCCCGCGCGCAGCGGACGAATCTTTCTTCTTTCGTTAACGAACAGCATTATAGCATGCCTGCGCGGAAAGTGCACGGAAAATTTAGTGTGCGGCCTTTTCCCTCTGCGCACGCTCGAGCCAGTCCTTTCCCTCGGTGAAGCGCGCGACGAGGAACGTGACCACGTAGTCGCCTGCGGCGTTGATCATCGTCGCGGGCGGGTCGACAAGGTTGCCGATCGTCACGGCGATGGGATAGGCGATGGCCATCTGCGCGGGGAAGAAAAGAGAGCAGATGATGTACTCGCCGATGTAGCCGCCGCCGGGAATACCGCTCATCGCGACCGAGCTGAACACGGCGACAAGCAGGATCTTGACGATGAGCCCCGCGCCCTCAAACGGGATGCCGAACACGCCGAAGAGGAACGCGATCTTCAGCACGCAGCTGAAGCACGAGCCGTCCATGTGCATCGTCGCGCCCAGCGGCAGGACGAGGTCGGAGATGTCACGCGGCACGCCGCTGTCTTCCGCGGCCTCTAAATTTGTCGGGATCGTCGCGACGGACGAGCAGGTGCCGAGCGCCGTGACCGCGGGGCGCAGGATGTGCCGCCGCATGACGCGCATGCCCTCCTTTCCGCCGCCGAGATAGGCGTAGAGCGGAAACGCGACGAGCGCGTAGACAAAGCAGAGCGGATAGTAGACGAGCATCGCGCGGCCATAGGCCGCGGTGATCTGCGCACCGTAGGTCGCGACGAGTGAGGCGAAAAAACCGAAAAACGCGACGGGCGCGTAGTAGGAGATGAGCGAGACGACCTTCAAAAGGCAGTTCGTCATGTCCTGCAGGACTTTTGCCGTCAGGCAGTCCGCGCCGCCGCTCAGATTGACGCCAAAGCCGATGAGAAGCGAAAACACGATGAGCGGCAGCATCGCGCGGCGGGACAGCAGCGCCGCGAAATCCTCGACCGTGAAGAAGTTGACGAGCAGCTGTGCGACGCTCGCCTGTTCATCGACCGTGCCCGCCGCCGCGTCCGCCCACGGCTCGAGGACCGGGGGATAGAGGCGCATCGCAAAGAGCATGATGACTGCGGCGATAAGGCCCGTGACGATGAAGACCAAAAGCGTCGTGCCCATGATCCTCCCCGCGCGCTTCGGGCTTTTCATGCAGGCGATGGAGCTACTCAGCGAGCAGAACACGAGCGGCACGACGATGCAGAACATCAGGTTAATGAAGATCGTGCCGAGCGGGGCGAGACACGTCGCCCCCGGCCACAGCGCGCCCAGCACGCATCCGAGTACGATGGCGAGCAGCATCGCGCTCAGAAAGCCGTAGGTGCGGAAAAAGGAACGAGACATAGAATTCCTCCCTTAAAAATTGCGTTCAACACAATATAGCGGGAGAACTTGGACGATATGCGAACTCAAAAAAGGACACATCCGTACGGATGTGTCCTTTTTTTGAGTTATTCAAGCTCGAATGCGCCGGTGTAGAGTTGGTAATAGGTTCCTTTTTCCGCGATCAGCTTTTCGTGGCTGCCGCGTTCGATGATGCGGCCGTGGTCGAGGACCATGATGACATCGGAATTCTTGACAGTCGACAGGCGGTGCGCGATGACGAACACCGTGCGGCCCTCCATCAGCTTATCCATACCGCGCTGGACGATGGCCTCGGTGCGCGTGTCGATGGACGATGTCGCCTCGTCGAGGATCATGACCGGCGGGTCGGCGACCGCCGCGCGGGCGATGGAGATGAGCTGGCGCTGACCCTGCGAGAGGTTTGCGCCGTTGTTGGCGAGCTCCGTCGCGTAGCCCTGCGGAAGGCGCGTAATGAAATCGTCCGCGCCGGCGAGCTTTGCCGCGGCGATGCACTCTTCATCCGTTGCGTTGAGTTTACCATAACGGATGTTGTCCATCACCGTGCCGGTGAAGAGGTTGACGTCCTGCAAAACGATGCCCAAGCTGCGGCGCAGGTCGGCCTTTTTGATCTTGCTGACGTCGATGCCGTCGTAGAGGATCTGACCGTCGGCAATGTCGTAAAAGCGGTTGATGAGGTTCGTGATGGTCGTCTTGCCTGCGCCCGTCGCGCCGACAAAGGCGACCTTCTGACCGGGCTCCGCGTAGACGGAGACGTCGTGCAAGACCTCTTTGTTCGGCTCGTAGCCGAAGTCCACGTCGATGAGGCGCACGTCGCCGCGCAGCTCGCGGTAAGAGGCCTTGCCGATGTCGTTCGGATTCTTCCACGCCCAGTGGCCGGTGTGATGGTCGCTCTCGGTGATCGTGCCGTCGGGGGCGATGTTCGCGTCGACGAGCGTGACGAAGCCGTCGTCTGTCTCAGCCTTTTCATCGATGAGGGAGAACACGCGCTGCGCGCCTGCGCCCGCCATGACGATGGAATTGATCTGCTGGGAGAGCTGGTTGATGTTGCCCGTGAACTGCTTGGTCATGTTGAGGAACGGGACGAGAATGGAGATATCCAGCGCCTTGCCGGAAAGGCTCAGGTTCGGAACGCCGATAAGCAGCAGCACGCCGCCCACGAGCGCCAGAGCCACATAGAGGAAGTTGCCGATGTTGCCGATGATGGGGCCGAGCACGCTGGCATAGGCGTGGGCGCGGTAGCTGTCTTCAAAGAGGGCGTCGTTGATCTTGTCGAACTCCGCGATGGAGCGCTGCTCGTGGCAGAAGACCTTGACGACCTTCTGGCCGGTCATCGTCTCCTGAATATAGCCCTCGGTTTTGGCGACGGCCTGCTGCTGGCGCAGGAAGAATTTGGCGCTGCCGCCGCCGACGCGCTTGGTGACGACGATCATCAGAATCACGCCGAGCACCGAAATGAGCGTCAGCCAGATGCTGAAATAGAGCATAATGCCGAACACGGCCAGCACGATCGCGCCAGACTGGATGAAGGCGGGGATGGCTTCGGACACGAGCTGGCGCAGCGTGTCGATATCGTTGGTGTAGAAGCTCATGATATCGCCGTGCTGGTGGGTGTCGAAGTAGCGGATGGGAAGATCCTGCATGCCGCCGAACATCTCCTGACGGAGCTTGTCGAGAAAGCCCTGCGTCATATAGGCCATGAGCTGCTTGTAGACCAGGATCGCGATGATCGAGAGCACATAGAGCGAGATGAGCAGCGACAGGATGGGAATGATCTCTGCTTTGGCGGAGACCCAGTCGCGCGAGACGTACCACTTTTCGATGACCTGAATGACATTCTGTACGAAAAGCGACGGGATCGACGTGACGATGGCCGAGAACAGGATGCACGCGAACGTGACGGGCGCGAGCACAGGATAGTAGGAAAAGAGCTTTTTCACCGTGCGCTTAAGCATGGCGAGGTTCGCCGCGCCGTCGTTTGGGCGGCGGGAATTCTTGGGATCACGCTTCATCCTGCTCACCTCCGTTCGTCTGGGATTCGTAGACCTCGCGGTAAATTTCACTCGAAGCGAGGAGCTGATCGTGCGTGCCCATGTCCGCAATATGGCCGTTGTCCATCACGAGAATGAGGTCGGCGTCCTGCACGGACGCGACGCGCTGGGCGATGATGATCTTCGTCGTCTCGGGAATATAGGTGCGGAAGCCCTCGCGGATCAGCGCGTCGGTGCGCGTGTCGACCGCGGAGGTCGAGTCGTCGAGGATCAGAATCTTCGGCTTTTTGAGAAGCGCCCGGGCGATGCAGAGACGCTGCTTCTGTCCGCCGGAGACGTTCGAGCCGCCCTGCTCAATATAGGTGTCATACCCGTCGGGGAAGGAGCGGACGAATTCGTCCGCCTGCGCGAGCCTGCACGCCTCGATCATCTCGTCGTCGGTGGCGTTTTCGTTGCCCCAGCGCAGGTTATCCTTGACCGTGCCGGAAAACAGCACGTTCTTTTGCAGCACGACGCTGACCGCACCGCGCAGGACCTCGAGGTCGTATTCGCGCACATCTCTGCCGCCGACCTTGACGCAGCCCTCGCTCACATCGTAAAGGCGCGGGATGAGCTGCACGAGGGTCGACTTGCTCGAGCCCGTACCGCCGAGGATGCCGACGGTCATGCCCGAGTCGATGTGCAGGTTGATGTCCTGCAGCGCGAATTTCTTCGCCTGCGCGGAGTACTTGAAGCTGACATTTTCAAAGTCGATGGAGCCGTCCTTCACGTCCATCGCGGGAGATGCGGGATCGGTGAGCGCGGGCTCTTCCTCGAGTACCTCGCAGATACGGACGAACGACTCATACGACATCGTCATCATCACGTAGATCATCGAGATCATCATCAGCGACATTAAGATCTGCATGCCGTAGGTCAGCATGGCCGAGAGCTGGCCAACGTCGATGGTCGTGCCGCCGTTCGTGATGATGATCCGCGAGCCGACAAATAGCACGAAGATCATGTTGAAGTATACGCAGAACTGCATCAGCGGCGCGTTGAGCGCGACGACGCGCTCGGCGAAGGTGAAGTCCTTGGCGATATCGTGCGAGGCAGCGGCGAACTTCTGCTTTTCATACTGTTCACGGGCAAAGCCTTTGACCACGCGCATCGCGCGCACATTTTCCTCGACCGATTCATTGAGCTTATCGTACTTGCGGAACACCGCGCGGAACGCGGGCATTGCCTTACGTGCGATCAGAAGAAGTCCGATTACCAGCACGGGAATGATAATGAGGAATGTCGTCGCCAGCGCGCCGCCCATGATATAGGCCATGATGACGGCGAAGAGGAACATCAGCGGTGCGCGTACCGCGATGCGGATGCACATCATAAAGGACATCTGCACATTGTTGATATCGGTCGTCATGCGCGTGACGAGCGAGGCGGAGGAGAATTTGTCGATATTTTCAAACGCGAAGCTCTGCACGCGGGTGAAAACATCGTGGCGGACGTTTTTGGCAAAGCCGGCGCTCGCGCGCGAGCCGTAAAGCCCGCCGAGCGCGCCGCAGCCGAGCGACACGAGCGACATCAGGATGAGCCCAAGGCCCATGCGCACAACGCCGCTGATCTCCGCGCCGCCCTTGATCTCATTGACGAGGTTGGCGGTGAAAAACGGGATCAGCACTTCAATCGCGACCTCGCCGACCATGCACAAGAGCGTCAGGATCGTGGGCTTTTTATACTCGCGGATGCAGCCCATGAAGCGATGGATCATATTCATCGGCAGTGGCCTCCTTTCTTAGTTTGTGGGGGACAGTCGGGCAGCTTGCCCTGCTCGATCATGCGCTTGCGTTTGGCCTCAAAGGTGTCGTGGATGGTGCGAAGCGCCGTGCAGAAGGTCTCGCGCTCTTCGCCTTCGAGCTGGTCGAAAAACGCGCGGAACTCCGCCGCATCCTTCTCTAAAAAGCTCGCCACGTATTCGTCGGCCTTCTCAGTCGCCCGCAGGCGGATGACGCGGCGGTCGTCGGGGTCGCTCAGCCGCTCGGCAAAGCCGCCCTCGACCAGCTTGTCGACGAGCTTGCTCATCTGCTGCTTGGGCATGCGGGCAAAGTTTGCAAGCTCTGTCATCGTCATCGTGCGGCCGCTGCGGCGCATCGACTGGATGCAGTAGTACATGTCAAGGCTGACGCCGTCGTTCAGCATGCGCTTGAACGGACGGGCAAACCAGTAGTGCCACGCGGGGATCGTGTCGAGCAGCAGCTCCTGGATCTCGTTGGTCTGCATGTGGTTCTCCTTTCTTGAAAATACTTAGATAGTCAACATGAATTGACTATCACTTTGAATTGACAGTGCTTAGGATACAACAATTAAAAACGAATTGCAAGAGGAAAATGCGCAAAAAGGGCGCAAAAAAACGGCAGCCTTTCACTGCCGCTTTAGGAAAATATGAATGAGGAATGCCGCGCGATAAGTCTGTAAGAGGTCGGTTTGGCGCCCTCAGCGATAAGTTTGTAATAAGAGGGTGGTTTGGATCCCTCAGGAGGTGAAAAGGGGAACGAGACAGTGCTCGTCTTGCCATCTACGGTGCTTTCGACCGTTAGGGTCTGCGCAGCCGCGTCCAGATGGCTGACGGCGCATGCGTCCGCGCTTTCGACGCGGATGGTTTTGTCGCCGTTGCGGCAATAATGCTCCGTGAAGTGCATTTCCTTGCCGCAGGTAAAGTCGGTGTAGCTGACTTCCGTACAGGCGTCCGCCGCAAAAACGGGGACGAGCAGCGCAAGCGAAAGGACCAGTGACAACAACAGGGAAGGGAGCCGTTTCATGGTATCGTCCTCCTATGCTGATTTTTGATCGCTGACGGGAATGCTTACATCAACAGCATGGCATAAAGACAGGAAAATGGCAAGAAAAATTTGAATTCCACAAAAAATCCGGCACTTTGACAAAAATGAAGGCCAAAAATGAGCAAGAATCACGAGCAAGGCCCGCGCCGGAAAAGACGGCGCGGGCCTTCTGTTATTGCTTGAGTTTTACATTGTTTCTGATCGTGCGCTCACTTCTGGGGCGGTTCGTCAGGCTTTGCAGCACGGCGCTGATCTGCCCCTCGGCGGCTTCGACCTCGGCGTGGAACGCGCGGGCGGAGACGCGCAGCGCCCCATGGCCGAGGATGATGACCTGCTCGGAGCCGTCGGACGTCGCCACGCGCACGCGGCGTTCGCGGCGCAGCTCGTAGGTCGCGCGCTCGATGTAGGTGTCGGCAGTCTCGGCCTCCTTGGTGTAGACGACCTTGACACCGTGCACCGTCTGTACGCTGCCGGGGTTGCCCTTGACCTTGTAGGCGTCGAACACGACGATGACGCGGCACTTGTGAAAGCCCTGATAGTTGGCAAGAATGTCGATCAGCGCGCCGCGCGCCGCGGCGACATCCTGCGCGGCAAGCCGCTGCAGCTCGTCCCACGCGAAGATGATGTTGTAGCCGTCGACGAGCAGATATTCCGTGTCCTCTGAGTGGATCGTGACGTCGTAGTGGTCGGCAAGCGAGGTGCGTGCGGGCTTTTTGCTCGGTTCGAACGCGCGGCGCTCGACCTTGCCGTATGTGCGCTCGAAAATGTCCTGCAATTCCTTGTCCTCGGCATATGCGCCGCCTGCGCCGACGCCGCGTCGGGGGAGCGGCGCGGGCGCTTTTTCGACGGCCTCTTCACCAAGGCGGATGCCGCTGTCGCAGTGAACATGCGCGGGAACTTCATTCCACGGGACCGTGATGCTGCCGCCGTGGTCGCAGAAGACGGAGGACGCGGGATTATCCGTGTCGCGCTCGGCGTCGTAGCCAAGGGACGCGACGATCTCGTCCTGATTTTGGCAGGCCTCATACCCGCGCACGGCGCAGGAGAGCTGTCCGCGGCCGCGGGTGTAGGCCGCGACGTCGGCAAAGTAGTCGCGCAGCGTGCGCACCGGCGCATAGCCTGTGAGCACGGCGTTTTCCCTCTCGTTCTGCGGCGGTTCGACGGTGCCACCCATGTTCTGGAGGTCGGTCATCGCGCGGCCGACGCACTCGGCGGGCACCTCGAGACGGAAGTCGTAATACGGCTCGAGCAGCACATTTTCCGCCTGCATCAAGCCCTGCCGCACGGCACGGTACGTCGCTTGACGGAAGTCGCCGCCCTCGGTGTGCTTCAGATGCGCGCGGCCCGCGACAAGTGTGAACTTCACATCCGTCAACGGTGAGCCGGTCAGCACACCCGCGTGCTCGCGCTCTAAAAGATGGGTGAGAATCAGCCGCTTCCAGTTGAAGTCGAGTGCGTCCGTCGGCACGTTTGACGCAAGCTGGATGCCCGCCCCGCGCGGAAGCGGCTCTATTAGAAGCTGTACTTCCGCATAGTGGCGCAGGGGCTCGAAATGTCCCATGCCGAGGACGGGGGCGGCGATGGTCTCGCGATAGACGATGCTGCCCTCGCCGAAGGTCACGTCGAGGCCGAAGCGGTCGAGGATGCGGCGGCGCAGAATTTCGAGCTGAATTTTGCCCATGAGCTGCACGTGGATCTGCCCGTAGCGCTCGTCCCAGACGATGCGCAGCATCGGGTCCTCTTCTTCAAGCTCGCGGAGCTTTATAAGCGCGCTGTGCGCGTCCGCGCCGTCGGGTAGGATGAGCTGATAGGTCAAAACCGGCTGCAAAAGCGGGGCGGACGCCTCCGCCTCCGCGCCGAGGCCGAGACCAACATAGCTGTGGCTGAGGCCCGTGACGGCGACGACGCTGCCCGCGCCCCTCTTCGAGCGCGCGGAATTTGACGCCGGAGTAAAGCCGCAGCTGATCGGCCTTTTCATTGTAGTCCTGATTCTGCGCGCGATAGGTGAGAGGTGCCTTCACGCGCAGCGCGCCGCCTGTGACCTTGAGCCACGTGAGCCGCGCGCCCTGCGCGTCGCGCGAGATCTTGAAGACCTTTGCGCCGAATTCCTTCGGATAGATCGGCTCGCGCGTGAAGCACGCGAGCGCGGTGAGAAAGTCCTCCACGCCGTCCAGCTTGAGCGCCGAACCGAAAAAGCAGGGGAAGACCTTGCGGTTTTTGACCATCTCAGCAATCAGAGCGTCGTCGATTTTTCCAAGCTCCAAAAGCTGCTCGAGCGCCGCCTCGTCGCAGAGAGCGAGCGCTTCGTCGCGCGTTTCCTGCGATGCGGAGAAATCGACGCATTCCGCGCTCAGTGTCGCCGTGAGCTGGCGCAGAAGCGCGTCCTTGTCCGCGCCCGCCAAGTCCATCTTGTTGATGAAAAGAAACGTCGGTACCTCGTAGCGCGTGAGCAGGCGCCAGAGCGTTCGCGTGTGGCTCTGCACGCCGTCGCTGCCGCTGATGACGAGCACTGCGTAGTCGAGCACCGACAGCGTGCGCTCCATCTCGGCGGAGAAATCGACGTGGCCCGGCGTGTCAAGCAGCGTGAACTCCTTATCGCCCGCAAACAGCATTGCCTGCTTGGAAAAAATCGTGATGCCGCGCTCGCGCTCGAGCGCGTCGGTGTCGAGGAAGGCGTCGCCGTGGTCGACGCGGCCGAGCTTCCGCAGTGCGCCGGAGGCGTATAAAAGCCCCTCGGACAGGGTCGTTTTTCCCGAGTCGACGTGGGCGAGAATGCCGAGCGTGACCTTCTGCATGGCGCACCTCCTTTGTGAAGAGCTGATTTAAAACTAAAAATGTTAGACCAAAGTGCCGGAATACCAAAACGAGCGCATCGCGGAGCGATGCGCTCTGAAATTTGTGGAATGGTGCGGGCATGGGGACTTGAACCCCAACGCCTTGCGGCACGAGAACCTAAATCTCGCATGTCTGCCAATTTCATCATGCCCGCATATATTTTACTATATCATATCTCTTTCACGGCGGCAAGGAGAAAATTCATTGCAATGCGCGCCTGCGAGATTTATAATGAAGCAGCGCGCGATATATGACCGCGCAGCACCGATCATGGGAGGACTCCGCCGTGCAGAACGCTTATCCTGATTATTACCCGCTCTTCCGCTGCATCGCCGGCCGCTGCCGACACAACTGCTGCATCGGCTGGGAGATCGACGTGGACGGGGATTCCCTTGCCGCCTACGACCGGATCGGCGGCGAGATGGGCGAGCGCCTGCATAAATGTATCGACCGCAGCGGCGAGATGCCGCACTTTATTCTCGGCGAGCACGAACGCTGCCCGTTTTTGAACGGCAAAAACCTCTGCGATCTCATTTTATACGGCGGGGAGGGTATGCTCTGCCAGATCTGCACCGACCACCCGCGCTACCGCAGCTTTTTTTCGGAGCGCACAGAGATCGGCGTTGGCCTCTGCTGCGAGGAGGCCGCGCGCCTCATTTTGACCAAGCCGGAGAAGACAACGCTCGTCGTGACGGGCGAAGGGGAGCTCGACGAAGAGGAAACGGCGCTGCTCACGCTGCGCGACCATCTTTTCGCCATCGCACAGAACCGCGAGGAACCGATCAATCAGCGGATGGAACAAATTTTGTCGGCCTGCGGTGCGCACGTGCCGGACGTCCCGCTCGTACATTGGGCAGAGTTTTATCTCTCGCTCGAGCGCATGGACGAGGCGTGGACAGGCATTTTGGAATCGCTGCGCGAGCACGCAGATGAGTTGCCGCTCGACGATTTTGCCACGCACATGAAAGGACGCGAGACGGAGTATGAGCAGCTGCTCATCTACTTCCTCTATCGTCACGTGCCGACGGCGCTCGACGACGGGGACGTGAGCAGCAAGGCGGCGTTCGCCGTGCTGTCTGCCCGGCTGCTTTTTGCACTCGGTGCGCTTCACCTTTTGCTGCACGGCGAGTTCACGGTGGAGGATCAGATCGAGCTCTGCCGGCTGTACAGCGCGGAAGTCGAGTATTCCGACGATAATATGGACGCGCTCTTCGACGCGCTGCTATAACGAAAATGCCGCCCGGTTCGACACGGGGCGGCATTTTTTGCGCTTTTTGGTTGATTCTTATGTAAACCTGTGGTATCATGGAAAAACATTATAGAGAGTGGGCGTTTTCGCCCGATCCCGGTAAAAGGAGAGAACGAGATGAAGCAGAACATGAGAAAGAGAACGCCGCTGGCCGTGCTTCTGGCGCTGTGCCTTGCCATGCAGCTCTGCGTGCCCGCCGCGATGGCGAGCAATCGGCTGATGCGCGCGGGCGACGCGGCCATTGCGCAGATCGAAGAGGAAGAGGGCTTCCGCGCGGAGAAGTATTCCTCCGGCGGCAAGTGGTACATCGGTTACGGCACGGAGTGCGATGCCGAGGACTATCCCGAGGGCATCACGCGTGAGGAGGCGGAGCTTCTTCTGATGAGCAAGGTCGAGGCGTATGAGGCCAAGCTCAACGACTTTTTTGACCGCTACGACGTCACGCCCACGCAGGGGCAGTTCGACGCGCTGATCTGCTTCAGCTACAATTTCGGCACCGGTTGGATGAGCGGCACGAGCGACTTGGTCAAGATCGCCCGCGGCGAAAAGGACGCGACGCGCCTTGAAGTGGCGCATGCGTTCGGCGAATGGTGCCATTCCGGCGGACAGGCCCAGGCGGGCCTTGCCGACCGCCGCCTGCAGGAGGCTGCCATTTATTTAGATGACGACACCCGCGCGGCGGAGGACGAGTTTGCGTATCTCATCATCAATATGGAGAGCGGCGCGTCCTATGAGACAGACTTCGCCGTCTACGAGATCGGCAAGGCCTATGGCTCATTCCCGAAAGCGGAAAAGCTCGGCTACAGCTTTGCCGGCTTCCGGACGAGCGACGGCAAGACCATCACGGAAAACAGCATCGTGAACGGCAACGCGGTCGTCACGGCGCAGTGGACGGCGACGAGCTACACCGGCAAGACCTATACCGACGTCAACAAGTCCGACTGGTTCTATAACTATGTCATGGAGCTGAGCGAGCAGGGCATCGTCGGCGGCAACGGCGACGGCACGTTTGCCCCCAACCGTCCCACGAGCACGGGCGAAATGCTCAAGCTCGTGCTGCTCTCGACCGGCTACAAGGAGCAGAAGCCCAGCACGGCGCACTGGGCAAGCGGCTACGCGACCTACGCCTATTCCATGGGCTTTGCCGCGCAGAATTACAGCGACAGCCAGCTCAACAACGGCATCAGCCGCCTCGATGTGGCGCGCTTTGCGGCCAAGGCGCTGGGCTACGGCGCGTCCAACACGGCCTCTCCCTTTGCCGACGTGAACGATGGCTATGTGACGGCGCTCTATGAAGCGGGTGTGTTCATCGGCACGAAGGTCGGCGACCTGACGTATTTCTACCCCAACAGCAGCATCACGCGCGCGGAGGTGGCGACGATCGTTTACCGCATCTATCAGCTCAGCTCGCTCGACCAGAAGCAGAAGATCTACTACAAGGACTATACGCTCGACGTGCTCGAGGGTGTGCCGACGAACACCTATAATCAGTCTGCGTTCGTCAAGAACGGCAGCATCATGACCTACAACGATCCCAGCGTGCGCACGCGCGTCGGTATCGACGTGTCGCAGTATCAGGGCGATGTGGACTGGAACGCGGTCGCGCGCACTGATGTGGACTTTGTCATCGCGCGCGTGGGCGGCCGCGGCTACACTGTGGGCGCGATCTATGACGACACGAAGTTTGACGAGTATGCCGACGGCGCGGCGAGAGCGGGCCTTCAGGTGGGCGCTTACTTCTTCTCGCAGGCTGTGAGCGTGGCAGAGGCGCAGGAGGAGGCCTATCACGTGCTCGACAAGCTGCGCGGCCATGAGATCACGGGTCCCGTCGTCTTCGACTGGGAGGTCATCGGCAAGAGGGAGGCGCGCACCTACGGCATCGAGACCGGCGTGCTCTGCGCTGCGGCAAACGCCTTCTGCAAGATCATCAAGGACGCGGGCTACGACCCAATGATCTACATCACCGACTACGCGGGCTACGTCAAGTATGACCTCAGCGAGGTCATGGATTATCCGCTGTGGTACGCGCGCTACGATGTGGACGCGCCCTCGTTCTACTACGATTTTGCCATGTGGCAGTATTCATCCAAGGGCAGCGTGGACGGCATCAAGGGCAACGTCGATATGGACATCTGGTTCATCAAGTAAAGAAGCAAAAGAAAAGGCGATGGCCGTGCGGCCATCGCCTTTTTCGTTGCGATTTTTCTTAGAGCTCGATCAGCTCATACTCTCTCGAACCGAAGCCGAGCTCGGCGGCGGCCTCCACGGTGTGGACGCCGTTGCGGCTCTCGATGCGCTCAACAAGGTGGTCGCGGCCCGGATCGTCGGACGCGTAGACAAGGTCGAGGCACGCCTGGTCGATGGCGATGGGGTCAAGGGAGGCGAGAATGCCGATATCTTTCATACACGGGTCCTCCGCCACGGCGCAGCAGTCGCAGTCGACGGACATGTTCTTCATCACGTTGATGTAGACGATCTTGCCGTCGAAAAGCTTGACGACGGACTCCGCCGCGTCGGCCATGGACTCAAGGAAGGCATTCTGCTCGGTCGTCCACATCTCTTCGGGCTTGCCCGCGCCGTGGATATTCGCCTTGCCTGCGCTGGACGCGCATCCGATGGAGAGCTGTTTGAGCGCGCCGCCGAAGCCGCCCATCGGGTGGCCCTTGAAGTGGGAAAGAACGAGCATGGAATCATAATTTTTGATATCCTTGCCGACCAGATTCTTCTGGATGCGCTTGCCGTTTGGGATGGGGAGCTCAAGATCGGGACCCTCGGCGTCAAGAATGTCGACATCGAAGAGCTTGCTCCAGCCGTGTTTGATCATCGTGCGGCGGTGGGCGTCGGTCGTGTTGCGCTCGCCGGGATAGGCGGTGTTGCACTCAACGATGGTGCCGTGTACGGTCTCGACCATCGGCTGCCAGAATTCGGGCGTCAGAAAGTTCTGGTTGCCCGGTTCGCCGGAGTGCACCTTGACGGCGACCTTACCGGGCAGCTCGAGACCCACGGCCTTGTAGAGCTCCACGACCTTTTCCGGCGTGATCTGCTTGGAAAAATAAACCTTTGCTTTCATATTCTGATCCTCCTGAGGCGGATAGTTTACTGCTTGGGGCACATCTAATGCGAAGCGTCCCTATAAAAACAGCATAAAGCAAAAGTGCGCCGGATGCAAATGAAAAAAATGAATGGACACGTTTTTCGGCTGAATTCCCGCGCGGAGGTGTATATTTCTGAGGCGTTTGCAGAGGAAATACTTGATTTTGATGCGGGGAGATACTATAATTATTTTCTAATTGTGATATGACTGTTTCTGATAGATTGCGAGGATTAGCTATGGACAAAGCAAAAAAGAACACCGTCATCCATGCGGCGGCTGACCGCATGGCGGCGAACTACAAGAGCTCTCAGATCCCCATGTACGGCGATGCGCTGCGCATGCCCAACCGTAATGCGGTCATCGAGATCATCCGCGACTGTCAGAAGCTCATTTTCCCTGTTTACTACGGCGACCGCGACCTCTTAAAGCTGCCGCCGGAGCAATACAGCGCGCTTTTGATGGAGCACATCCACGAAAAGCTGACGCGCCAGATCACGCTGACGATGCCGGAGTGCGACGAGAACTGCGAAGTGGCCTATGCGATCAGCACGGCATTCATCGAGCGCATCCCGGCCATTCAGAAGTTGCTGCTCAAGGACCTGTCGGCGAACTTTGAGGGCGATCCTGCGGCTTACAGCAAGGAGGAGGTCCTGCTCTCGTACCCCGGCATGTTCGCCATCTTCATCTACCGCATCGCACACGAGCTGTATGAGAACAAGGTCGCGATGATTCCGCGCATGATGTCGGAATACGCGCACTCGCAGACCGGTATCGACATCAACCCCGGCGCGAAGATCGGCGAATACTTCTTCATCGACCACGGCACGGGCGTCGTCGTCGGCGAGACGACGATCATCGGCGACAACGTCAAGCTCTATCAGGGCGCGACGCTCGGCGCGCTCTCGCCCGCGGGTATGGCGACGAACCCGAATGTGCGCCGCCACCCGAAGGTCGGCAACAACGTCGTCATCTACGCAAACTCCACGCTGCTCGGCGGTGCGACGGAGATCGGCGACAATGTCGTCGTCGGCGGCAATGCGTTTCTGACCTCGTCGGTCGCGCCCAACACGGTCGTGAGCGTCAAAAATCCGGAGATGACGTTCCGCGGCAAGCACCACAGGGGATGATCCTGACGGAGGGGGCGCGCGTCCGCCTGCGGATGATGCGGCGGGAGGACGCGGACGAATTATACGCCCTGCTCTCGGATGAAGCGGTGATGCGCTGGCTGGAGCCGCCGTTTAACCGCGCGCAGGCCGAGCGCTTTTTGGAGCAGGCGGGACTTTCCGAGCCGCCGCTCATCTATGCCGCGGAGAATATGGCGGGAGAATTTCTCGGCTACGCCATCTACCACGACTATGACGAGTACAGCCGGGAGCTCGGCTGGGTGCTCAAGCCTGCCTTTTGGCACAAGGGCTATGCGGACGAAATGACGGACCTTCTGGCCGCGCTTGCGCGGCGGGAGGGAAAGAATGCCGTGATCGAATGTGTCCCCGAACAGACGGCGAGCGCGCACATCGCGCGCAGGCACGGCTTTTCGTATGAGGGCCGCGCGGACAGCTGTGACGTTTACCGCCTGCGCTGTGAAAAATAAGAAAGAGGGCGCTTCCCAAGCTGGGAAGCGCCCTCTTTGTGCTGCTGTTTTGCTTTGCGCCGATGGATAGTGGATGGAAAGCGGCAGAAGAGCGCACAAAAGCCGGCGGGGAGGAGGACCTGCCGGCTTTTGTGCTACATTGAGAAAAAGAGAAAAAAGAATGGTGACAAATTAAAATATGCTTTACAGCAGCATGACGTCCGCATCCTCGCAGGTCTTGCGCGTGGCTTCGTCCCACAGGGAGACCTGTACCTCGCCGATGTGCGCGGTGCCGATGAGCAGCATGCACAGGCGGCTCTGGCCGATGCCGCCGCCCATGGTCAGGGGCAACTCGCCATTCAGCAGCATCTTGTGGAAGGGGAGCGCGCGGCGGTTGTCGCAGCCGGCGATCGTCAGCTGGGAGTCGAGGGACTTGGGGTCGACGCGGATACCCATGGAAGAGATCTCGAACGCATGGCCGAGCACTTCGTTCCAGTAGAGGATATCGCCGTTGAGTTCCCAATCGTCATAGTCGGGGGCGCGGCCGTCGTGCTTGATGCCGGACTTTAAGATCTTGCCGATCTGCATCAGGAAGACGACGCCCTTCTTCTTGCAGATCTCATCCTCGCGCTGCTTGGGTGTCAGGTCGGGATAGAGGTCTTCGAGCTCCTGCGTGGTGATGAAGAAGACCTCACTGGGGAGCTTGGTGTGCAGGGAGGGGAAAGCGACATTCAGCGCGCTGCTCGTCTCGCTGACGGCGGAGACGATATCGCGCACGGTGCGCTTGAGATAGGCAACGTTGCGGTCGTCCGCGGAGATGACCTTTTCCCAGTCCCACTGGTCCACGTAGACGGAGTGGAGGTTGTCGACCTCTTCGTCGCGGCGGATGGCGTTCATGTCGGTGAACAGGCCCTTGCCGACCTTGAAGTCGTAGCGCTTGAGCGCAAGACGCTTCCACTTGGCCAGCGAATGAACGACCTGGGCATTGGTGCCGACGTCGGGAATGTCAAAGGAGACGGGACGCTCGACGCCGTTGAGGTTGTCGTTCAGACCAGAATTTTCATCCACGAACAGCGGAGCAGAAACCCGGCGGAGATTGAGGGCATTGCTCAGATTGACCTGAAAATTGCTCTTGATGAATTCGATGGCGCGCTGCATTTCATAGACAGACAGCGGGGTGTGGTAGTCCTGCGGAATAAAGACTTTGCTCATACCGGTTTCACTCCTTAAGAAAAAGTATGCGCTAATTATAATCAGGCATATTAGGAAATTCAATAGTGAAATTTTAAGTAGTTGAGCTTGCAAAATGAGAAATTTTTGTCGACATGGTCAGCAATATGGAAAAACTTAATCCTTTTGCCCGTTGCAATCTGAAAGCACGCGTGATAGACTGCATAATGAGATAAAATGCAGATAGGAGGCTCTTTTGTGAGAACACTCTTGAAAGGCGCGGACATTCTGCTGCGCAAGGAAAACGGATATGAAACGCTGCACGGCGCCTATCTCGGCGTCGATGAGGCGAAGATCGACTATATCGGTGAGGAAAAACCCGAAAAGGCCTATGACCTTGAAAAGGACATGAGCGGCAGGCTCCTTGCCCCGGGACTCATCAACTGCCACAGCCATATCGCCATGACGCTGATGCGCGGCATCGGCAGCGGACTGCCTTTGCAGGACTGGCTCTTCAAGGCCATTTTCCCGATCGAGGACAAGCTCGTGCGCGAGGATATCGCCGCAGCGAGCCGCTTTGCCCTGATCGAGATGATCGCGGGCGGCACGACGAGCTTTTCCGATATGTACTTTTTCCCCGAGGAGACCGTCTGGGCGGTCGAAGAGGCAGGGATCAAGGCGAACCTGAACCGCTGTGTGCAGTGCTTTGACGAAAACCAGACCGTGGAGCAGAACACGCAGATCCCCGAATCGCTCGCGCTTTTTGAAAAGTACCACGGCGCGGCGGACGGGCGCATTCACATTGACTTTTCCATCCACGCGGAGTATACCTGCAAGAGCCATATCGTCAAGGCGTACAGCGACCTCTGCCGTGAAAAGGGCGGGCGCATGCACATCCACCTCGCCGAGACCGCGCGCGAGCAGCGCGAGTGCATCGAGCGCTACGGCAAAACGCCGACGGAGTGGTTCGAATCGCTCGGCACGTTCGATTCGCCTACGGCGGCGGCGCACTGCGTCGCGGTGACGGAGCGCGACATGGACATTCTGAAAGCCCACGGCGTCAGCGTCATCCACAACCCGACGTCGAACTTAAAGCTCGGCAGCGGCTTTGCCCCCATCCACCAGATGATGGACAAGGGCATCAACGTGACGCTCGGCACCGACGGCACGGCCAGCAACAACAATTTAAATATGTTCGAGGAGATGCACCTCGCTGAGATCATGCACGACGGCTATCACAACGACCCGACGCTGATCTCCACGCAGGAGGTGCTCGATATGGCGACGATCAACGGCGCAAAATTGCAGGGCCGCGACGACACCGGCGTGCTGGCCGTCGGCAAAAAGGCCGACATCATTGCGCTTGATTTAAGCAAGCCCCACCTCTATCCCAATTTCGACACGCCCGCGCTCCTGACCTGCTCGGCGCAGGCGGGTGACGTGTGCATGACGATGGTGGACGGCAATATTTTATATGAAAACGGTGAATTCAAGACGCTGGACGAGAACAAGGTGCGCGCCGACATGGAGCGTGCCGTTGAGCGCCTTTATAGAAAGTGAGAGAGAAGAAACATGGAGAGAGCGGACAAAGACCTCGCCTTTTTGCTGCGCTACGAGAATGTCGCGTGGTTTGAAGACGGCGAGGTGCGCATCTTGGACCGGCGCATTTACCCCGCAAAGGTCGAATTTGTCACCTGCCGCACACATCAGGAAGTCGCGCGGGCCATCACCGACATGGTGACGCAGAGCGCGGGCCCCTACACGGCGGCGCCGATGGGTATGGCGCTCGCGGCGTGGGAATGCCGCGGCAAATCGGCGGACGAGCAGATGGAATACCTCAAGAAAGCGGCTTACACCATTTCCCACGCGCGCCCCACGACGCAAAAGCGCATGACGCTTCTGTGCGACATCTGCCTGAAAGAGGCCGAGCGCGCGCTTTCAGCGGGGGAGAATGTGGCCGAGGCCATCAAGAATAAGACCATCGAGCTCAACAATGTGCGCTATAACAGAATGGCGAAGATCGGCTCGTACTTAGTCGATATGTTCCCCGACAACGGAACGGTGATGACGCACTGCTTCGCCGAGACCATCGTCGGCACGATGCTTCGTGAGTGCCGCAGCCGCGACAAAAACATCCGGCTGTTCTGCCCCGAAACGCGCCCGTATTTTCAGGGCGCGCGCCTGACGGCGTCCGTCTGCTACGACATGGGCTTTGACGTGACGGTCATCTCCGACAATATGCCGGCGTTCGTCATGCAGAACGAAAAGGTCGACGTTTTCACCACCGCGGCGGACGCCATCTGCTGTGACGGCCATGTCGTCAATAAAGTGGGCACGTTCCAGAACGCCATCGTCGCCAAGTACATGGGCATCCCGTACTTCGTCACCGGCGCGCCCGATCAGGGACACGAGACGGTGGACAGCATTCACATCGAAATGCGCGACCCGAACTTCACGCTCCAAGCCATGGGCGTGCGCACGGCGATGGAGGGTGTGAAGGGCTACTATCCCGCCTTCGATATCACGCCGCCGCATCTCGTCTCGGGCGTCGTGACCGACCTTGGTATCTACTCTCCCTACGATCTGCACCGCTATTTTACGGACGGCAGCATCGGCAAGGACAATCTGGTGATCTAAATGGAACAAAATCTGGACATTCTTCGTCAGGAGATCGTGGACAAATCGCTTGAGGCGTTCCGCGAGGGCCTGTTTTCCGGCACGAGCGGCAACATGAGCTGCCGCGTCGCGCCCGACGAAATGCTCATCACGCCGACGTCCGTGCGCTATGATGTACTGCGCGCACAGGACATCGTGCGCATGAAGCTCGACGGCACGGTGCTGGAGGGTGAATTGCAGCCCTCGAGCGAGTGGCGCATGCACGCAGCGGTCTACAAGGCGTATGGCGAGACGAACGCCGTTTTCCACACGCACTCACCCTATGCCACGGCGTTTGCCGTCGTGCGGAAGAGCATCCCCGCGGTGTTGATCGAATCGTGCATCTTTTTGGGCGGCGACATCCGCTGCGCGGCCTATGCCGCGCCGGGGACCGAGAGTGTCGGCACGAACGCCATCCCCGCGCTCAGGGACCGCGGCGGCTGCACGCTTGCCAATCACGGCGTGCTCGCCGTGGGGAAGGACCTTGCGCAGGCATATCTGCGCGCGGAATACATCGAAGATGTCGCCAAGGTCTACACCTTTTCCAAGGTCCTCGGCACGCCGGTGGAGCTTGCCTCTCTTTAACGAGAAAAACAGTGCGGAGAATGCACAAGGAGAACACAAATGAAAAGCATACTGAAAAGAAACCGCGTTCTGGCCGTCATTGCGCTGATCGGCCTGCTCGCTTCGCTCGTGCCGCTTATTTCGCGTGTGCAGGCGGAGGAGAGCAACAAGTATTACGACATCGTCCTCGACTACAACAGCATGCGCTCGATGGCGCGCCAATCCTCGCAGTCAGAGGACGAGTGGCTCGATCTCTTCAAGTCGCTCGGCGTCGACAAGGTCGCGCTCAGCGAGGCGAGCGCCCTCAACCTGCACGATAACGCGGCCATCCCCGTCCACGCGATGACCGTGAAAAAGGCGGCGGAGAGCTACGGATGGGAAGATCAGTACCCCGCCGAGGTCGCGCAATGGCTGCGTGAGAGCACCGATGTGAGCGACGCGATCATCTGGACGGAGACCGCCGCGAGCTATGAGTGGATCCTGAACGCTTTCGAGGCCCGTTTTGAGGACTTTGAGGCCAAGACGTATCTGGAGGGCGAGCACGGCTTCATCTTCATCCAGCAGCAGAAAAACGGCATGAAGGGCGAAAAGCTGCTCGACCTGCGCCTCGGCATCTGGCCGGACACGGTGGAGCTGTTTGAGCGCCACGGCTATCAGATCATCCCGCGCTCTGTGACGGAAAAGAATATGAACGGCACGAAATTTGCCGAGGCCTATATCGAAGTGCTCAAGCACTTCAACGCGCCGTACTTTATGAACAACGGCGACGAGCTCGTCGGCTATGAGGATGACGAGAGCCTGGAGCTTCTGACGCAGTATCTCAACGAGAGCGGCGCGAGCGTCGCCATGATGGAGCAGAACGACCAGAGCCAGAACCTTGTCTGGCCCGGCGTTGAAGAACTGCTCGACAACACGGGCTATCGCGGTGTGCGCGTTTTCAACGAGTGGGCCTACATCCAGAACCGCTATCAGTACTGCGGCTACGAAGGCCCCGAGGAGATCACGAACACGTTCTTTAGAGCCATCGCCGAGCGTAATTGCAAGATCATCTTCCTCAAGATGATCTTAGAGCCGGATACCGATGTCAGCTGGGACGCTGACGAGAAGGAGTGGGTCTACATCACCGACCCTGCCGACTATGAGCAGATGCTCACGGACCTCGACGCGCGCTTGGAGCCCCTCGGCTACACGCACGCGACCGTGCCCGCGATGGAGCTGAAAGCGCCGTCCATGGTGCTCAAGGTATTGCAGGGCATCGGCACGGCGGCGCTCATCGTGATCCTGCTTGATCTATTCTTCTTTATCGGCAAGCGCTGGCGCACGATCCTGTTTGCCGTCGGCGCGCTCGGCCTTGCCGGCCTTGCGGTGCTGAGACCCTCGATGTTCCGCCTGATCCTCTCGATGTCCGGCGGCATTGTGATGCCGTCGCTCGCGGCGGTCGGCCTGTGCCGCGTGCTGCTGGAAAAGAGACGCAGCGAGCCGCAGATCAAGTTCGGCAAGCTGCTTGGCTTTACGCTCGGCACAGCCATCGTGACCATTCTGACGGCGTTCTGCGGGTCGCTGCTCGCGTCGTCTGCGCTCTCGCAGCTCTCGTATATCCTCGAGATCGACCTGTACCGCGGCGTCAAGCTCATGCAGCTCATCCCCATCGCACTTTTCATGCTTGCCTACCTTCTGGTCTACGCCTATGAGGAGACCGGCGCGCGCGAGGCCGTCCTTGCCCACGCGGGACAGCGCGGGGAGAAAAACCGCGTCAAGCGCTTCAACGCCTATTTCGGCGAGCTGATGCAGACTCCGATGAAACTCGGCTGGTTCCTTGCAATCGTCGTCATCGCGGTGGCGGCGGTGTTCATGCTGCTGGTGTTCGCCTACTATATGTACCGCACCGGCAACTCGACCACGACGTCGGCAAGGGAGCTTGCGTTCCGCAACTTCCTGGAAAATACGCTTATCGCCCGCCCGCGCACGAAGGAAATGATCGTCGGCTGGCCGATGCTGATGCTCTTTATCTGGTCGCTGCGCCGCAGAATGAAGTTCCTGCCGATGATCTTCGGTACGGGCATGACCATCGGCCTTGTCAGCGTGGTCAACACGTTCCTGCACATCCGCACGCCGTTTTTGCTGAGCCTGCTGCGCACCGGCTGGGGCATCCTCTTCGGACTTCTCATCGGCACAGCCGTGGTCATTGTGGCGGAGCTCTTTTACCGCCTTGTGCGCAGGATCTGCGGGGTGACGAATGGTTAACATTCTGATCTCGGGCTATTACGGCTTCGACAATATCGGCGACGAGTCCATCCTGCGCACGCTCGTCTCGTCGCTGCGCGAGCACATTCCCGACTGCTCGCTCACAGTGCTCTCGCACAATCCCACCTCCACGCGCGAAAAATACGGCGTCGAGGCGGTGGACCGCATGTCGCCGATGGCGATTTTGCGCGCGGTGAAAAAGTGCGACATGCTCATTTCCGGCGGCGGCAGCCTTTTGCAGGATGTGACGAGCAGCAAGAGCTTACACTATTACCTCTCCATCATCCGCTGCGCGGAATTCTTCCATAAAAAAGTCTTCATCTATTCCCAGGGCATCGGCCCCATCGACCGCCCCGGCAACCGCCGCGCCACGGCGGCGGCGCTCAAGCGGGCGGACGGTATCGTCGTGCGCGACGAGCGGTCGGCATCGCTTTTGGAGGAAATCGGCATCGCGCGCGACAAGGTCGTCATCACGGCGGACCCCGTCATCCGCATGAAAAAGCCCGATGGCGATGTCGGCGCGGAGATCCTGCGAAAGGCAGGTGTCTCGCTGGATGGCCGTCTAACTGTCGGCTGGGCCATCCGTGAGCGGGACACAGACAGCCGCTTTGTCAAAGAGCTTTTGCGCTCTATCCAGATGATGAAGGACAAGTACAACGCGCAGTCCGTGCTCATCCCGTTCCACTATGAAGAGGACGGCGAGGTCTGCCGCCACATCGCGGCGCAGCTTCCGGACGACACGGCGGTGTGCCTGAATGAAAAGTACCTCTCCGAGGATATGCTCTCCATCATCGGCAACATGGACCTGCTCGTCGGCGTGCGCCTGCATTCGCTCATCTATGCCGCCATCATGGGCGTGCCGCTCATCGGCATTTCGTATGACCCCAAGTGCACGGCGTTTTTAAACTCCGTGGGGCTCGACAAGCTGAGCACGAAGGAGAATTTCACGGCGGAGCTCTTCCTGCCTGAGGCCGAGCGTGTGCTCGAAACGGGCAAGGAGCAGGTGCAGTGCGTCGAAGCGCATATGGCCAAGCTTTCGCGCAAGCTCGACACGAACGAGAAAATGATCTGCGCGATCATGGAGAAATCGAGGAAACATACCATGCAAGACCCTCAAAACAATACGGAAAAGAAGGATAAATCGGGCGTCCGCACGGCGGGCGCGATCAGCTTCGTCTTTCTGCTGACGCTGTTCGCCAAGCTCCTCGGCGTGGTGCGCGAGATGATGCAGGCCAACATCTTCGGCACCGGCATCGACGCGGACCTCTACACCGCGTCGTATAACTCGACGCTCTATCTCTTTACGACGATGTGCTACGCGCTGTGCATCGCGGCGGTGCCGATCCTGACGAAGGAATTTGCTGCCGACCGCAAGCGCGGCGAGAAAGCGGCCAACAACCTGTTGACTATCACGCTGCTCGGCTCGCTCGCGGCGGTCGTTTTGTGGCAGGTCTTTGCCTCGACGCCGCTCGTCGGCACGATCTGGGACCTTGACGCGGCCGAGCTGCCGCGCCTTGCGAGCTATATCCGCATCATGGCCTGCGCGCTGCCGGTCGTGGCGGCGGCGTATCTGAACGTCGCCATCTTCCAGGCGACCGACCACTATGAATTGCAGGGCAGCATGAGCATCCCGTACAATGCGTTCCTTGCGATCTTCCTTGTGACGCTGGGGGCAAAGTGGGGCATCAAGGGCGTCGTCATCGCGAGCTCATGCGCGTGGCTCTTACAGCTTGCCATGAGCATCCCATATGCGAAAAAGGAACATTATGTCTACCGGCCGATGCTCGACCGCAAGGCGGACTACGTCGGAACCTACTTCAAGACCGCGCTCGTCACGGTGCTGACGACGTCAATCTTCCTGTTCTGCTATCTCATCGACACGGCGACCGCCACGGCGCTCAACGACAGCGCCGTCAGCGCGTTCTACTACGCCGACAAGCTCTTCACCCCGCTCACGACGAGCGTGCTCTACAGCATCAGCGCGGTCATGTTCCCGCGCTTCAACCGCGAGTTCACGAAGGAGGACTCGAAGGGGTACCTTGGCTACATCTGGAACGTGACGGAAAACACGCTGCTTTTCATCCTGCCGGTCTGCGCGATGATGTGCGCGTTCGGCACGGATATCATCCGCGTCATCTTTGAAAGCGGCAGCTTCACCGCTGAGTCGACCGAGATGACGGGCAGCATCTTCGCCCGCTACGCGCTCGGCATGAGCGCTTTCGCCGTGCTCGACCTTTTGAACAAGGCTTACTATGCGATGAAAAAGACGCTGGTGCCGCTGCTCATCAACCTCGGCGTGCTGGTGCTGAATATCATTTTGAACCGCGTGTTCTATACCGATACCGGCGTCGCGCTGGCAACTTCGCTTGCGCTGACGATCGGCGCGATCGCGATGACGATCCAGCTCTTCCACGGCACGAAGATCGTGCGCCTGGTGCCGCTCCTCAAGGGCCTTGCCGCCACGGCAGCGATGGCGGTCGTCCTCTACGGCGGGCGTTCGCTTCTTGTCGCGGCGGATGACAGCAAGCTGATGCTCGTCGTCAAGTGCGGCCTGACGGGCGTTGTGGGGTGCGTTGTTTACGTGCTGGTCAGCATGATTTTGAAGCAGAATATCATTGCTGATACGATTAAGAAGTTCAAAAAGTAAACTTTTTGGGATTTTCCCCACACCGTGTGGGGACGCGGCAAAGGGGGCCATTCTCTCACGTGAGAGAATGGCCCCCTTAACCCCCCAAGAGAAC